>Ga0209591_10000110_pt1 | contig 100647 bp, 75 predicted proteins | sample MAT01_FD_187207 | JGI IMG/M metagenome (GOLD analysis project Ga0209591, IMG submission 187207) | Freshwater microbial communities from Lake Fryxell liftoff mats and glacier meltwater in Antarctica - MAT-01 (SPAdes) (version 2) | ecosystem: Environmental > Aquatic > Freshwater > Ice > Liftoff...
GGGCGGCAGCGGCGGGCGCGCGGTGAGGGGCGGCAGCGGCGGGCGCGCGGTGAGGGGCGGCAGCGGCGGGCGCGCGGCCGGTCTGGGGGCGGCGGGACGGTCGAGGGCAGCCAGGGCCTCCTCGGCCAGGCCCGACAGCGCGGCGCCGATGTCGTCGTCGCTGGCGTTGGCGAACGGGTCGGTCGTGACCTTGGCGTCGCGGCGGGCTGGCGGCGGCGGCGCCACGATGCGCGCGACCACCGGCTGGGTGTCGAGCTCGTCGCTCTCGGCCGCGGGCGCGCAGGCGGTGTCGCGGCCCAGCTTGCCGTGGCGCTCGGCGTCGGCGATCGCCTGGGCGCGGTCGCGCTCGATCGCGTCGCGCATGCGCTTGGGCATCGCGGCCAGGATCTCGGGCGCGATGTCGGCGCCCGACGCCGCGGCCTGGCGCTTGATCTTCGACAGGTTGCGCACGTAGCGACCAGCCTCGATCTCGCGCAGGCTGCGCTTCCAGTACGCGTTGTACGCGCCGTACTTCTGCTGGATCGTCACGAACCGGTAGCGCAGCGCGGTGTTGCGGATCTGCAGCTGCGTGACCTCGCGGATCCGGCGCTCGGCGTCGGTGTGCAGGTGCGACGGCGCCTGCTTCTGGATGCCCATGAAGTACTGCTCGTAGAGCACCTTCAGGCGGTCGACCAGCTTGTCGAGGGAATCGAGCGCCTCCTCGATTTCAGCGCCCTTCTCCTCGGCGGTATAGGACGACTTCCCGGCCACGTCGCGCCAGCGTATCAGAGCCGCCGTCAGCGGCGACGGCGCGTTGCGTTTGGCATCGGGTAGCCGGCCAGCCGAGTCGCCACTCCGACGCGATCTCGCGGGGTTGAATGTCGCACGGCGTGGCACGCAGCGTGCGAAGCGCCAGGTCCGATGCGCCGCTCCCTGATCGCCCTCACGCTCATGTCGCTGGCCGCCGCCTGCGTCGAGACCCCGACCGACGACCTGATGGTCGGGCAGGCGCCGCTGGTCGGCGTCGACGGCTCGCGCGATCAGGCCGACCGCAACTGCCACGTCGTCCTGCGCGACCTGGCGCGGCTCGGCAACGGCACCGGCGGCTTCCAGACCGCCGACGGCGGGTGGATCTGGGAGGGCGACCTCGAGCTGTCGGCCGGCGCCGCTGCCGAGGGCGCGGGCCCCGCGGTGTTGTACCAGTACGGCTCCGACCCAACCTGGTGGCAGGCCCCCGCGACGCCGAGCCCGATCGCGGCGACGCCCGGGTTCGCGCGTTACCGGGTGCGCCTCGATCGCCACCTGCCCGGCCCCGGCATGAGCGGCTCGGCGCTGGCCAGCGCGCGCGTGCAGGTCGTCCCCTTCGCGACCCTCGCCGAGGGCGGCCGCCTCTTCGATCACAACCGCCAGCCCGGCGACTTCGACAACTACGCCCTCGCCGCCGACGGCAACTTCGCCGTCACGCGCAACGACGCGGTCTGTCCGGCAGCCGGACCGACCCCGCCGGCCCGCCTGGTGTTCGCCGCCGATCACACCCAGACCCAGCTCGGCGGCCTGGTGCCGGGTGGCCAGGTCCGCGTCGAGTACGACGTCGATCGCCTCGCCACCTGCCGCAACTCGCGCGGCGGCAACGATCTGTGGGACCTCGCGGCCCACGTCCGCTGGGACACCGGCGAGTCGTCGAGCGCCAGCATCAAGAACGGCGCGCTGCTCGTGGACGTGCCGCGCACCGCGCGCGCGCTCGAGCTGTGGTTCGAGAACACCGCGGTCCCGGGCTGCCAGGCCTGGGACTCCAACCTGGGCGCCAACTACCGCTTCGACGTGCTGGTCCCGCCGTCATGGATCGGCGGCGCCACCGTGCTGACCAGCCGCGAAACCACCGACCCCTGCGACGGCGGCGGCGACGCGGCCAGCGGCTTCGTCTTCGGCACCTGGGCCCGCCAGCGCGCGGCTTACGCCAACGTCTGCTTCCGGGTCTGGTCGCCCGGCGTGACCGATCGCGACGACGCCAACCTATGGCAGCAGCTCGACGCGACCCTGCGCTGGCGCGGACGCGGCTCGAGCGATCCGCTGCAGGCGGTCTACGCGAGCTTCGATCGCCGGGTCGGCAACGACGCCCGCTTCACCGTCGGGCTGCGCGCCCTCGACCCGTTCCGCCCCTACCAGTGCCCCAACCTCCCGACCACGCCGAGCCCCGACGGCCAGTACCAGCGCGCCGAGCTGGAGTACGTCATCGTCGTCAACGGCGTCGAGCTGCGGCCCGCGCCTGGCGCGTACTTCGTGGCCACGTTCGAGGACTATCTCGGCACGCGTCCCGGGTGCTGAGGCCTCGCACGATCGCGCTCCCGTCCACCGACGCGCCGTGATACGCGGGGGCTCCGCGTGTCGATCGTCTACTTCCTGCTGCTGGTCAGCGTGCTCGTGCTCATCCACGAGCTCGGCCACTTCGTCGCCGCCAAGCTGCTCGACGTGCGCGTGCTGCGGTTCTCGATCGGCTACGGCCGGCCGCTCATCCGCGTGAAAGGCGCCGAGACCGAGTACCAGATCGCGGTGTTCCCCCTCGGCGGCTACGTGCGCATCCTCGGCGTCGAGGACTCGCCCGACATCGAGCCGCGCGACCGCGGACGCTCCTTCGCGACCCGGCCGCTGTGGCAGCGCCTGGTGATCATCTTCGCGGGCCCGGCCGCCAACCTGCTGCTGCCGATCCTCATCTACTTCGTGTTCTTCGCCGGTCACACCGAGCTGCCAGCCGCGGTCGTGGGCGACGTCTATGAAGACTCCCCGGCCGCGCGCGCCGGCATCGAGTCGGGCGACACCGTCCTCGCCGTCGACGGCAAGAGCGTGCGCTACTGGGAGGAGCTCGAGCGCGCCATCCGCGCCCGCGGCGGCGCCGAGGTCCACCTGCGCCTCCAGCGCGGCCCGCGGGTGTTCGAGAAGTACGTCGTGCCGGTCGCCGACGTGATCCGCAAGCGTGACGGCCAGGTCCAAGCCCAGGGCCGCATCGGCATCACCCGCGCGCCCTTCGTGCCGATGGTCGGCATCATCGATCCGACCTCGCCAGCCGGACGCGCCGGCATGGTCACCGGCGATCTCATCATCAACATCGACGGCAACGCGGTCGACAACTGGAGCGACGTCGCGCAGGGCCTCGGCCACGGCGCCCGCCGCACCAACCTGGTGTACCTGCGCGGCACCCCGGTGCCAGGCCTGCCGCAGATCCGGCTCCTCGACGCCCGCTTCGCCGATCTCATGCCCGAGACCCGCATCGACGCCACGCTCGCCCGCACCGCGTACACCGGCCTCGAGAACGCCGAGATGTTCGTGGCCCACGTCGATGCCGGCACGCCCGCCGATCTGGCCGGCCTGCGCCCTGGCGATCTGGTCACGCAGATCGACGGCCAGCCGGTCACCCACTGGGCGACGCTCGACCAGAAGCTGCTCTCGGATCCCGGCCGCACCTGGGCCTTGACCTGGCGCCGCACCGAGGCCGGCAAGGTCGTCGAGCGCACCGCGCAGCTCACCCAGGTCTGGCGCAAGGAGCTCGATCAGTACGGCCACAGCGTCGACCGGCTGGTGCTGGGCGCGCGCAACGACGTCGAGCGCGGCCGCGGCAAGATGGTCCCGATCGAGGGCCGCATCGGCTACGCGGTGTCCAAAGCGACCGAGCGCACCGGCGAGACGATCGTGCTGATGGTGTCGGGCTTCACCAAGGTGCTGCGCGGCGACTCGCCGAGCGAGAGCCTGGGCGGCCCGCTCACGATGTACCGAGTCGCCTCGGTGTCGGGCGAGCAAGGCTGGGACAGCTTCCTGCTGTTGATCGCGCTCATCAGCGTGAACCTCGGGCTCATCAACCTGCTGCCGGTGCCGGTCCTCGACGGTGGCCACGTGCTGGTCTTCGCGATCGAGGGCTTCTCGCGCAAGCCGCTGTCGGCCCGGGTCAAGGAGAAGATCCAGTTCGGCGGCCTGGTCATCGTCGGGCTCATCACCATCCTGGCGCTGCGCAACGACATGATGCAGTACGTGTTCCGCTGATGGCGATCCTCGCGATCGACACCGCGACCCTGACCGCGAGCGCCGCCGTCGTCACCGCGGATGGCCGGCTCGTGGCGTCGATCGCCGGCGATCCCGCGGTGCACAGCGATCGCGTACTCGCGCTGTGTGCGGCGGTGCTGGAGCAGGCCGGCCTCGCGGTCGGGCAGCTCGCGGCGATCGCGGTCGGCGCGGGTCCGGGCTCGTTCACCGGCCTGCGCATCGGCCTGGCCACCGGCAAGGGCTTGGCCTACGCGCTCGGACGTCCGCTGTGGCTGGCGTCGTCGCTGGCCGCGATCGCGTGGGACCTGTCGGACCGGGTCGCCGGCGACGAGCTGCTGGTGCCGGTGCTCGACGCCCGCCGCGGCGAGATCTATGCCGGATTCTATCGCCGCGTCGGCGGTGCGATCGTGTCGGTCGGGCCCGAGCGGGTCTTGCCGCCGCGCGACCTCGCCGGTGCCATCGCCGCGCTCGGGGGCGGCGTGGCCCACCTCGCCGGCGACGCGCTGGTCGTCCACGCCGACGCGCTGCCGCTCGACGTAACGCGCTGGCCCACCGCCCCGTCGACGCCCTCGGCCCATGGCGTGGCCCGCGCCGCGCTCGCCAGCGACCGCGCCGATCAGCTCACCACCGGCGCGCCGGCGTACATTCGGCCCTCGGAGGCCGAGGTGAAGTATCCCGACGGCCTCCCGGGCGCCCGCGGCCGAGCGAGCTGAGCTACGCCGACACCTGCTCGCTCCACCCGGCGCGGCTGGCCTTCATCCGCACCAGCGCCGAACGATCGCCCTCGTCGTCGACGGTAGTCAGGGTCGACACCGGATAGGCGTCCGCCGGCTCGCCGTGGGCGACCGCGAGCCGCAACAGCCGATCGGCGACCGGGCCCATCGGCTGGGCCGCGTCCACGCTCTCCCAGCGCGACACCGTCGCCGGGTCGACGCCCAGGTGGCGCGCGAAGTCGGCGCCCGACCAGCCCCGCCACTTGCGCAGGAACCGGATCTCCTGGGGAGCCAGCCGGCCCGGACGCCTGATCACCACCATCGCCAGCTCGCGGTGCAGCGCCTCGACGTGCGGGATGGCCACCGCCCGCTCGCCGCACGCCGCGCAGCTCCGCACCTCTACGTCCAGCAGCACCACGTTGGGCAACCCCGACGCGTCGTACCGAAAGTTCTCGCGCCGCGCCTCCATCGAGGCTCGGCAGCTCGGACACTTCATGAACACGACCCTTCGGTACGCGAGATGTGACTGGTTGATATTATATCAACTGTTGTTGTGGTGTCAACTCGACGCCCAAGCCGCCTCGGACCCTCCCGCGGTGGTTGCGCACCCCTCGGCCGTCTACTACCGTTGGCGTGGGCCGCCACAGCGGCTGGAGCTCGACGTGAACGAACCCGCCGCCGACGCCTCGGTCACCCTCGATACCCTGGTGGAAGAACATCGCCGCCTCGATGCCCGGCTGCGCGAGCTGGACGCCCAGCGGTCGCTCACGACCTCCGAGCAGGTCGAGTACGGCGTGCTCAAAAAGCAAAAGCTCCTGGCCAAGGACCGGATCGCGCGCCTCCAGGCGCCGCGATGACCGACGACAAACCGGCCCTTCCGCCCGAGGTGATCGAGCGGCTGCGCACCATCGGGCTGCGCCTCGATCGCGGCGGCCGCATGTGGCATCAGGGCGACGAGATCACCCACGCCGGGCTGCGCCACGCCATCTTGCGCTGGCTCGACGTGCTCCCCGATGGCCGTCCGATCGTGCGGCTCGACGCCGAGCGCTTCGCGTACATCGACGTCGACGACACCCCGCTGCGGATCGTCTCGACGCGCTGGGACGGCGACGTGCCCCACGTCCTCGCCGATGATGGCAGCGACACCCCCCTCGACCTGGCCTCGCTCACCGTCGACGCCGATGACCGGATGCGCTGCAAGCTGCGCGACGGTCGCCTCGACGCCCGCTTCACGACCATCGCCCAGCACACGCTGCTCGAGCGCGCGGACGAAAAAAACCGCCAGCTGGGGCTGGTCGCGTGCGGTCGGTTCTGGCCGCTGGCGCCGGTTACCGACGGTGGAGCTGGAACGGGTACTTGATCGGGAAGATGCCGGACTCGGCGACCTTGGGGAACGCGATGCTCGAGATGACCTGCGCGATGCAGCTCGACACCGCGGGATCGACGCCGGACGCCTTCGAGTCGATCACGACGCCGTTGGCGTTGAGCGTGAAGAGCGCGGTCACCGTGCCGTCGAGGTCGGGGCGAGCCAGCAGCTCGCGCTCGTAGCAGTACTTGATCTTCTCGATGTTGCGCTTCACGTAGCGGCGGATGATGGCGCCGTCGAGACAGTCGGTGGCGTCGTTGCTGTTGGGCTTGCACGTCGTCGGCTTCGAGATCGTCACCGTCGGGATCAGGTTGACGTGGCGGCGGGTGTTGGGCGTGCCGTTGCCGAGCGGGCTGGTGTAGCGGTCGCTGCCGTCGTTGCCGGCGGTCATGAAGGCGTCGCTCGCGATGCCGCTGCACGGCAGGCCGCCGACGTTGCCGCAGCCGCGACCGGTGCCACGCACACCCCAGCCGAAGCTGCCGGCCGGCGCGCCCTGGCCGCCGCCGTCGTAGAAGCCGCCGGTGATGTCGAGGTCGTCGAACCCGTCGGCCAGGTTGGCGCCGTCGGCGACCGCGATCGGGCCGCTGAACACCGACGACGCCAGGATGCCGGACTCGGCCGCGATGGCGAGGGCCTGCTCGCGCGACAACTTGGGCGTGCCGCCATGGTTTTGCACCTGCAGGCGGGCCGGGTTGGGGTTGGCGCGGTTGGTGCCGAGCGTGCCGTCCTCGAGCGCGACCGCGGTGGGCGAGGTCGCGGCGCCTTCGCCGCCGCCGTCGTCGTCGTCGCTGACCTCGGGCTCGAGCGGGTCGGGCTCCTCGTGCCCGGTGCTGACGGCGCGCAGCGAGGTGTCCTCGCTCAGCGACATGTCGGTGGGCGCGCCTTGCTCGTCGGGCGCCGCCGAGCGGACCATCGCGAGCAGGCCGAAGTGCGCGACCGCCGACGCCGCGACGAAGCCGAAGGCGCGGGCCTCCCAGCCGAAGCCGGCCGGGGCCGAGCGCGCCGGCGCCGCGATGCCGCGCACGAAGAACGAGGCGTGGCCGATCGTGGTGCGCACCTGGGTGCCGACGTAGAGCGGCAGCGCGACGTGCCCGGCCGCGCGCATCGACGCCAGCGTGGTCGCGGTGCCGGCGAAGGCGACCTCACCGTCGAGGCCGTCGAGCGACGTCACGAACCCGCCGGCGCCGTCGCGCTCGACCAGCGTGCGCTCGGGCGGCGCGTCGGCGAGCGGGATGTCGACGCCGTCGTTCTGCCCGACCCGGAGCCGAGTCCGCGCCGCGCCGGTGCGGCGCATCAGGCCGGTGGCCACCAGGCCGAGCCCCACGACCGCGCCGAGGAGCGCCGCCAGGTCGGCGCCGGCGCCGTGGCGAGTCGGGCGGAACGCCCAGGACGGTCGCTTCTCGGCGGTCCACTGCGCGCGGGCCGCGGCGTCGTGCTTCGCGCCGGCGACGCCGTACAAGAACGTGCCGAGCCCGAGCATCAGCAGCGCGGCACCGACGCCGATGAAGGCCCAGCCGCGGCGCCGTGAGGCGGTGGTCGCGGTGAGGGTGTCGACCGAGACGATCGATCCGCCGAGGGAGGTGACGACCTCGACCGCGGTGGCAGGGATGGCAGCAGCAGGCGCGACGATGGGCATGACAGTGGACATGACGACCTCTCCAACGAGGGCGAACCGAGGGCACGCGACCGCAACCTGCGGCGCGCGCGGTCGCCAACGCGCGCTGCTCGGCGAGCAGCATCAGCGTCGGCGTTCGTCGGAGTAGACAGCGGTCGACCGCGCGGGTTCCGCGAAATGTGTACGAACTTCGCGAACCTGCGCGATCGGAATCGCGTGCAACCGGCTGGGCGTGCCGGTGTCGGCGCCGCTTTTAGCCCTGGCGTTGACCTGCGCGGTGTGTCGGCCCGCGGCCGTTCTTGCCGCGCCCGGTCGGCTTCGGGGTCGGGGTCGTCGTGGCCAAGGTGGCTCCTAGGGTGCGAGGGCGCGGAGGATCGTCGCGGCGGTCGCGGGCTTGGTGATGTGGACGTCGAACCCGGCGTCGAGCGCGCGGGCGCGATCGCTCTCCTGGCCGTAGCCGGTCATGGCGATCAGGCGGATCGAGAGATCGGACAGCTCGTGGCGGACCGCGCGGGCGACGCCGTAGCCGTCGAGGCCGGGCAGCCCGATGTCGATCAGCGCGACGTCGGGGCGCTCGGCCCGGATGAGGTCGAGGCCGGCCAGCCCGTCGCCGGCGCTGGTGACCTGGAGGCCGAGCGCGCTGAGCAGTTCCGACACCAGCTCGCGCAGATCTTCGTTGTCCTCGACGACGACCGCGCGCTGGGGCCGGGCCGGCTTGAGCTCAGGCGCGGTGGGGCCGGCCAGCTCGGCCAGCGCGGCGGCGTCGGCCTGGGGGAGCCGGATCTCGAAGCTCGAGCCTTGATCGGGACCAGCGCTGACGACGCTGACCGTGCCGTCGTGCATGGTCAGCAGGCGCTGGACCAGCGCCAAGCCCAGGCCCAGGCCGTCGGAGCCGTCGGAGCCGACCCGCTCCTGCACGAACATGTCAAAGACGCGGTCGAGGAGCGCCGCCGGGATGCCCCGCCCATTGTCGGTAACTCGGACGAAGGCCTGGCTGCCCTGCTCGCCCCACTCGAGCACGATGCGCCCGCCCGGGTTGGTGCAGCGGACCGCGTTGTTGAGCAGGTTCGCGACGATCTGGGTGAGCCGGACCACGTCACCGACGACGATCGGCGAGCCGGCTGGCGGCCGGCTCACCAGCGTGTGGCGCCGCAGCTCGAGCTGGGGCCGACACGCGATGACCGACTCGTCGATCACGTCGTCGAGCTTCACGATGCGTCGCACCAGCTCGAGCACAGCCAGGATCGGCGCCAGCGGGTTGCGCAGCTCGTGGGCCAAGATCGCCAGGAGCTCGTCCTTGCGCTGGTCGGCCAGCGCGAGCGCGGTGTTGGGTTGGGCCAGCTCGTCGGCGGCGGCGCGTTGACGCTCGGCCTCGCGGCGCAGCGCCGCCGACTCGAGCACGCGACGCTGATCGTCGAGGACGCGGGCCCGCTCGCGGGCGTGGGCGTCGAACAGCTCGACGAACACCGACACCTTGCCGCGCAGCACCTCGGGGTGGACCGGCTTGAACAGAGAGTCGGCCGCCAGCGCGGCCTCCATCGCGATCAGGTTGGCGGCGGTGTCGTCGACGACGAGGATGTCGCGCGACGTGGCGCGCCGGACCACGCCTGCCTCGGCAAGGCTCGAGCTCGGGTCCAAGGACGGAGCGGTCATCGCGGCCCGTCAACGTACTAGTTCCGCCGCGCGCGAGCCAAGTCGGTTCCTCGGAATGTCAGCGTCCACGGCAACCGCGCGCTGGCGCCCGGTGTGCGGTCGTGACCCGTACGTTTTCGTCACACCACGGTACCCGGCGCGTCGGCGCGTTGTGGCTGGTGCTATACAGGCCGCGCTTGCGTCGTTCGCCGTTGCTGCCGATCTTCTTGATCGTCCTGGTCGATGTCCTCGGCCTGACGATCGTGATCCCGCTGCTCGCGATCTACTCGGAGCGGTTCGGCGCGAGCCCGTTCGTCGCGACCCTGATCATGTCGTCGTTTGCAGTGTGCCAGCTGGTGAGCGGGCCGATCCTCGGCAAGCTCTCCGATCGATACGGCCGCCGCCCGATCTTGCTCATCAGCCAGCTCGGCACCCTCGCCGGCTTCGTCGTGATGGCCGAGGCCCACGCGCTGTGGATGGTGTTCGCGGGCCGGATCCTCGACGGCGCGACCGCCGGCAACCTGGCCATCGCCCAGGCCTACATCTCCGATCACACCGTGCCCGAGAAGCGCGCCAAGTCGTTCGCGCTCATCGGCATCGCGTTCGGCCTCGGGTTCGCGATCGGCCCGGTCATCAGCGGCTGGCTGTCGCACTACTCGCTCGAGGCGCCGTTCTGGGCGGCGGCCGCGCTGTCGGGCTGCTCGATCCTCGGCACCATCTTCATCCTGCCCAAGGACGCGCCGACCGCACCCACGCTACCCGGCGCGCAGACGGTGACCGCCGGCGGCGGACGCCTCGGCATCCTCGACTGGGGCATGTACGCCGTCTACTTCCGTCGGCCCGGGATGGGCCGGCTGCTGGCGCAGTTCTTCGTCTACATGTTCTCGTTCTCGATGTTCATCGGCTGCTTCGCGTTGTTCGCCGAGCGGCACTACACCTGGAACGGCCACCCCTTCACGCCGCGCGAGATCGGGTTCGCCTTCGCGGGCAGCTCGGTCGTCGGGCTGGTGATCCAGGGCGGGCTCATGGGCCGGCTCGTCGCGCGCTTCGGCGAGGCCAACCTGAGCGGCGTCGGGTTCGGCACGCTGTTCGTCGGCTACTTTCTCCTCGGCACCAGCGACTCGCTGTACATGCTCGGGGTCGCGATCTTCTTCTCGTCGATCGGCAACTCGCTCTTGCGGCCGGCGCTCACCAGCCTGGTGACGCGGCTCGCCGATCGAACCGAGCAGGGCGTCATCCTCGGGCTCACCCAGTCGTTGTCGTCGGTGGCCGCGATCATCGCGCCGCCCATCGCCGGCACCCTCATCGATCACGACCTCGGGCGAGTGTGGGCCTGGACCGCGGCGGCAGCCGGGCTGGTGGGGCTGTTCCTGGTGCGCCGCAAGGTGGCGGCACCGGCCCCGCCACCCGCGACGACCTAGCGCTTCACGCGTAGGATGCGCGCATGCTGCGCCGCCTCGCCGCCGTCTCCTTCGCCGCTGCGCTCGCGTCGTGCGCGGTCGACGAGCCCTGCTCCGCCGCCGCCGCTCGACCTAACCGGCTGAAATCTGGCCTATTTTTTGATTGGTCGTAGCATCCATAGACCACTAAAATAGTCTTGGTCCACGAAAGTCGTTGGATCGATATCCTGGATCTGCGTACGCTGGATCCACATTAATGCCATCGGACTACAAAATTTGGCAGAGCGCTCCGCTCTCCAAGCTCGAGTACGACGCCCTGCTCGCGTTCTACCGAGCGTGGCGCGCGGGCAAGCCGACCGACCGCGAGCACGTGGTCTTCGACCTGGTGCAGGCGGGCGCGAAGCCGCGCGAGGCCGACGCGGCGGTGCAAGCGATCGAGCTGTCGCAACCAGAGCGTCTTAGCCTTCTCGAGTCCGGCCGCGACCGCGAGATGCTCCCAACCCTCGCGGCCACCATCGCGCTGTCCGCGGACGAAGACGCGAGCGCCGACCTGGCGGATCTCGAGCTCATCGTTCGCCATGCCAACGCCAGCTACACGCCGGACCACAAGACGTTTCCGATCGACACGTTCGCAGCCGCGCTCGGACTCGAGCGGGAGCACACCGCGCGGCTCGCACGGCTGGGCAGGTTGGGAAACGCGGAGCGCGTGACGCTGCCCTCGACCGCGCTGATGTGGACGTCGTTCGAGGAGTTCCTCGGCGAGCGCCTGCACCGAGTCGGATCGAGCATCCCTGCCGAAGCCCCGATCGCAATAACTGCCGTAATCAAACAGGTGCGGTGGCGCCAGCTCGGCGTGTACCAAGGCGAGACCACGCTCGACCTGCGCACGCCGATGACCGTGCTCGTCGGCGCCAATGGCGTGGGCAAGACGACCGCGCTGGCCGCGCTGGCCATGCTCAAGGACCTCGCGGGGCAGGGCCTGGCCGCGATCACCAAGCACCACGCGCGCTTGCCTTCGGGAGCCGACGAGCTCGAGCTGGGTGCGGTGGCGGAGCTGAACCGGGCCGGGACGTCGGAGCGTGTCGCATGGGAGCTCCACGTTGGACGCGCCGGCCGGCTGCACGCGCGCAGCGAGCTCCTTCGACGCGACGAGTCGCTGCTCGCGAGCTTCGATCGCGGCACTGGACGCTGGATGGGCGACGACCAGCGCCTCGTCGAGCACTCGATGCGTCCCGATCAGCTCGCCCTCACCACTGCGACCGAGCCAGCCACGCACTGGCAGCTCATCGCGCTCCGGCAGCACCTCCAGCGATGGCACATCGAGCTGGCAGCAGCGCAGCTCACCGACGACAAGACCCTCGACCTGGTCTGGCATCGCTACGACGAGCACCCCGACGCGCTCGAGATCTTGCGCGCGCAGATCCGAGCCGTGACCGGCGTCGAGATCGTGCGCGAGGCGCGATCGCTGTTCGTGGTCGACCGCGCCGGCCACAAGGTGCCGCGCGCGGTTGCCGCGACCGGCGTGGTGCGCGCCATCGACCTCCTCGCGCGGTTGTTCGATCCGGAACCGCCGACGCTGCTCGCGATCGACGAGATCGAGAATCATCTACACGGTGACCTCGCGGCCCGGCTCATCGACGTGATGCGCAGCGTCTCGCACCGCACGCAGATCGTGCTCACCACGCACTCGGCGCGGGTGGTGCGCAGCTTCGACAGCGCCGAGGTGCGACTGGTGCGGCGCAACGACAAGACCAGCTCGATCGTGTCGATCGGCGATGACCCGCAGCTCGCGCGCCTGCTCGAGATCGGTGAGATCGGCGCGCTGCTCCACGATGGCTACCTGACGGGCGCGCCATGACCGTCGCGATCTTTGCCGAAGACGTGCCTGTCGGCGACGTGCTCAAGACGTTGCTGGCGCGCGCGGGGATCGACGCGGTCGCGTACACCACCCGCCACGACGAGCCCGGCCTCGTCGACCAGCTCACCGCGCTGCGTGACCAATTCACGGATCTGGTCTGGGTCGGCGCAGCCGCGCGCGCGCTCCCGGTACGTTCGGTCGCGCTGGCGCCGTCGCTGGCCGCCTGGCTCACCCGCGACGCCGACGCCAACGAGCAGGTGCTGGGCACGCGCGAGGTCCCCTCAGCCGATGACGCCGACGGCTGGCTGCGCGCGCGGAACCTCGCGGGCGATCGCCGCTACAGCATCACCGTCGACGGATGCGCGCTGGCGCGGCACCTCGACCTCGGGCTCCTCGCCGCCTGCTCGCCCGAGTTCCGGGAGCTGATCACCACGCTGCGCCCGGCTTGGGCCACCGATCAGCCGATCAAGCGTGGCCGCGGTCGGCCACCCGGCGTGTCGCTGTTCCGCGGCACCGGCTACGCGCTGTGCCTGGAGCTCTTGCACCTCGGCGATGCAGCCGCGCTCACCGCCGCCACGCTCACCGCCACGCTGCACCGCACCAAGACGCCGATCTTGCGCCTGCTCACCGAGTGCCAGCAGCGCGGCTACCTGCGGCGCACCTCGGCGCGCGGCCCGCTGACCGTGCGCGACACCACGCGCCTCCTCGACGATCTGGTGACCAGCGTGCGGGCCGAACGTCTTGCCCATCCGCCCTCGGTGCTCCACCTCCGCAGTGACCGCGACCGCGACGGGCTCGCCGCCCGGGTCGGCGCCGAGCTCGCAACCCACGGACGCGTGCTGGCGGTGACCGGCGCCACCGCGGTCCTCGACCTCGGCGGCGACATGCTCGTCGGCGGGCCGACCTACGCCTACGCCAACCTCGCCAACCTCGCCGGCCTCGACGCGCCGCCCGCCGACGCCTACCGCGACGCGCGAAACCCCTCGCTCATCCTGATCGAGCCCCGCGAGGAAGGCGTCTTCCACCGCCTGCGCGTCGGCGAACCGTCGCGGGTTTCGACGTGGCAGGCCGTGATCGATCTGCTCGCCTCCGACAGCGAGCGCGAGCGCGGCGTCGGTCGGGAGATCCGCCATCGCCTCGAGGAGAGCCGGTGAAGCTCCCCCTCAGCGAGGCGAAGACGACGGCGCTGTTTCAGCTCCTCGACCGACTCGAAGCGCTCGAGCTCCGCGCCGTGCTCGTCGGTGGCCTGGTACCGCCACTCCTGCTCGCCGCGCTCGATCCCGACGGGGTCGACGACCATCCCCAGCCCCGTCACACGGTCGATTGCGACCTCGTGCTCGCGCTTCCGGTCGACGATGCCGAGCGCCGGAGTCGGCAGATCGAATCGGTCCTCGCCGACTACGGCTGGGTCAGATCGCCGCGCCACAACCAGTTTCGTTGGACGCACGCCACGAAGCCGAACGTCGACCTGATGCCAGTGCCCATTGGCGTCGAGTCAGGTGACGCGCGCGCGATCGCGCTGGCCGGCATCAACTTTCCCGACCAAGATCCGACGCGATTCTATCGCGGTCACGAGCTGGCGCTCGCCGACCCCATCGAGCTGGTCGTCGAGGTCGTCGATCGCGCCCCAAGATCCATTGCGATCGCGGGCCTCGCGGCCTTGCTCGCGAAGAGCTCGCCGACGCCGTGCAACGCGTCCTCGGACGCTTCGCCGCGGCGGTGCGGTAACTTGACGGGGCCTGGGGCGTAGACCCGGGGAGCCATGGCCGACCCGCAGCTACCCGACTCGGAGATCACCCCGCCCGCGGCGTACTTCAACCGCCGGCGGTTCCTGCGCGGCGGGGCGGTCGCGGCGGGCGCGCTGGCGACCGGGCTCGTGTACCGGCGGCTCAACGGCGTCGAGCTGCACGACGTGAAGACCGCGGCGCTCGACGGGCTGGTGACCGCGCCCGAGGTCGGCGACGCCAGCGGCTTTCGCACCGCCGAGGCGATGACGCCGCTCAAGAGCATCGCCAACTACAACAACTTCTACGAGTTCTCCACCGACAAGGACGGCGTGGCCGCCGCCGCCGCCGGCTTCGACACCTCGGGCTGGAAGATCTCCGTCGAGGGCCTGTGCGCCAAGCCGCGCGTCTTCGACCTCGCCGAGGTGCTCGCGATCAGCCGGCCCGAGGAGCGGGTCTATCGCATGCGCTGTGTCGAGGCGTGGTCGATGGTCATCCCGTGGGCCGGCTACTCGCTGTCGAAGCTGCTCGCCCGGGTCGAGCCGCTGGGCAGCGCCAAGTACGTCGCGTTCGAGACGCTGCACGATCCCAAGCGCATGCCGGGCCAGCGCACCGACGTGCTGGCGTGGCCCTACGTCGAGGGCCTGCGCCTGGACGAGGCGATGCATCCGCTCACGCTGCTCGCCAGCGGGCTCTACGGCCGGGGGCTGCCGCCGCAAGACGGCGCCCCGCTGCGGCTGGTCGTCCCGTGGAAGTACGGGTTCAAGGGCATCAAGTCGATCGTCAAGATCTCGCTGGTCGAGGAGGAGCCACCGACGAGCTGGGGTCGCTTTGCGGCCAACGAGTACGGCTTCTACGCCAACGTGAACCCGCAGGTCGCCCACCCGCGCTGGAGCCAGGCCACCGAGCAGCGCATCGGTGGCGGGCGCCGCGACACCCTCATGTTCAACGGCTACACCGAGCAGGTCGCGAGCCTCTACGCGGGCCTGGACCTCCGTGCCAATCACTGACCATCGGCCAGCCTTCGATGCCAGCTTTGGTCGCCGGTTCGCCGCGGTCACCGGCGTCGTGCCGCTCGCGCTCTTGGCCTGGGATGCCGGGCATGGTCGGCTCGGCGTCAACGCCGTCAACTACGCGATCCACACCACCGGCCTGCTCGGCCTGATCTACCTGACGCTCACGTTGCTGGTGACGCCGGTGCGCAGGCTGTCGGGCTGGAACGGGCTGCTCGGGGCGCGGCGCGCGCTCGGCCTGCTCGGCTTCGCGTACATCGCGATGCACTTCGCGATCTTCTTCTGGTGGGATCGCGACCACAGCGTCGCCAGCACCGTCGAGGAGATCGTCGAGCGGCGCTATCTGCAGATCGGCTTTGCCGCGCTGGTGCTCATGATCCCGCTCGCGGTCACCTCGACCGACGCGATGGTGCGGCGGCTGGGCGCCAAGCGCTGGAAGCTGCTGCACCGGCTGGTCTACCCGATCGTCGTCGGTGGCGTGCTGCACTACTACCTGCTGGTCAAGGCCGACACCCGGCAACCCCGCATCTTCGCGATCGTCGTCGGCGCGCTGCTGCTGTTCCGCCTGGGCGCCCACTACCGCGACCTGCGGCGCGCCGCGCGCAAGCCGCCGCCCGCGGCCGTCCCCAAGAAGCCGCGCTTCTGGACCGGCGAGCTGGTGGTCGCCCGGGTCTTCGACGAGACCCCCGACGTGCGCACGTTCCGCCTGGTCCCGGTCGACGGCGGCGAGCTGCCCTTCGACTATCGGCCCGGCCAGTATTTGAATCTGGCACTGATGATCGGCGAGCGCTGCGTCAACCGCTCGTACACCATCGCGTCGTCGCCCTCGCGCTCGGGCTACGCCGAGATCACGGTCAAGCGCAAGCTCGACGGCTGGGGCTCGCACCACGTCCACGACCAGCTCGTCGAGGGTGCCCGGGTCAAGGTCGGTGCGCCGTCGGGCCGCTTCACGTTCACCGGCGCCGCCGCCGATCGGGTGTTGCTCCTGGCCGGCGGCGTCGGGATCACGCCGCTCATGTCGATGGTCCGCTGGCTGACCGACCGGGCGTGGCCCGGGCAGATCCACCTGATCTGCGCGGTGCGCACGTCGCGCGACGTGATCTTCGGCGACGAGCTCGGGTACCTGGCGGCGCGCTTCCCCAACCTGCACCTCGTCATCACCGCCAGCGCGCCCGACGCGGCCTGGACCGGCGAGCGCGGCCAGATCTCGGCCGACCTGCTCACCCGCACCGTGCCCCAGCTGGCCAGCATGCCCGTGTTCCTGTGCGGTCCGGCGCCGATGATGACCGCCATGACCGCGCTCCTGGGCGGCCTCGGCGTGCCGGCCGACGCGATCCACACCGAGGCGTTCGTGTCACCGCCGACCGCCGTTGTCGACGAGCCCGACGCGATGGTGCTGGCCGAGCCGGTGCTGCTCGGCGCCGACCGGCTGGTCGAGATCCGCTTCCAGCGCTCGGGCAAGACCGCCGAGGTGTCCGGTTCCCGGACCGTGCTCGAGGCCGCCGAGGACGCCGGCATCGACCTGCCCTTCGAGTGCCGGTCCGGCATCTGCGGGCAGTGCAAGACCAAGCTGGTCAGCGGCGAGGTCACGATGGACGTCCAGGACGCGCTCACGCCGGCCGAGCGCGGCCGCGGGCTCATCCTCGCCTGCCAGGCCCGCGCGATGCGCGACCTCATCATCGACGGGTAGGCCGCGCCCGCCGCTCATCGAACGGTGCGCGCCGGCTTGTGGATCGATGCGACGTGCGCCACACCTTCGGGATGCGCGAACAAGTTCAGGTCGGAGATCAGGTCTTCCTCGCCGACGGCGGCGAAGAGTGCGGCGCCGTCCTCCGCATCACCAAGGATCACCTCGTCGTCTACGTCGAGAACTCCGGCGAGTTCAACATCAGCGGCGACGCCATCTCGGCGATCCACTCGCAGAAGGTCATCCTCGACCGTACCAAGCTCGACCCCGACCTCCTCGACGCCATCAAGCACGCCCACGACGCCGAAGAGCCCGGCGCCTGACCGGGTTGGTCAGCAGCCCGACGACGTCGACGCGATGATCGGGCGCCGGCCAGGCGCGCGGCCGCACCGCCCGATGTGCGATGATCGGCGGGCGTGAACATCCTGTTCGTTGCTTCGGAGGTCGCGCCATATGCCAAGACCGGCGGGCTCGCGGATGTCGCGGCGGCGCTGCCCAAGGCGCTGCGCTCCCTGGGACACGACGTGCGCGTGTTCTTGCCGTTTTACGGCAGCCTCGACACCAAGGGCGTGACCCTCGAGCTGGTGGTGCGCGAGCTGGAGATCCGGCTGGGCCGGCATCGCTACGCGGTCGCGATCGTCACCGCGACCGACGCGGCGGGCGCCACGGTGTACCTGGTGCACTGCCCGGCGCTCTACCACCGGGCGTCGATCTACACCGGCGACGCCGACGAGCACCTGCGCTTCCTGGTGCTGGGCCGCGCGGCGCTCGCGACCTGCCAGCGACTCGGCTTCGCGCCCGACGTGGTGCACTGCAACGACTGGCAGACCGGCCTCCTGCCGCTGACGATCAAGACCCGCTATGCGTGGGATCGGCTGTTCGCGCGCACCAAGACGCTGCTCACCATCCACAACCTCAACTACCAGGGCGCGTTCCCGGCTCGGGTCGTCGGCGACCTCGGCCTCGACGACTCGCTCCACCTGCTCCACCAGGACCAGCTCGCGGTCGATCGCGTGAACTTCCTGCTCCACGGCATCCTGTACGCCGACGGCATCAGCACGGTCAGCCCCACCTACGCCCACGAGATCCAGACCCCTGAGCATGGCGCCGGCCTCGACGGGCTCCTGCGCGAGCGCAGCTCGACCGTGGTCGGCATCCTCAACGGCGTCGACTACGACGAGTGGAGCCCCGAGCGCGACCGGCTCATCCCGTTTCGCTACGACGCCCGCGACCGCCGCGGCAAGGCCGCCGACAAGGGCGCGCTGCTGGCCCGCTTCGACCTGCCCCACGTCGAGCGGGTGCCGGTCATCGGCATCGTGTCGCGCCTCGCCGGTCAGAAGGGCTTCGCGCTCATCGGCGAGGCGATGCCGGATCTGCTGCGCCGTCATCGCGTGCAGCTGGTGGTGCTGGGCTCGGGCGAGCAGCGCTTCGAGCGCATGTTCCACCAGCTCGAGGCCGGGTTCCCTCAGCAGGTCGGCTTCCACCGCGGCTTCTCCAATGAGCTGGCCCACCTGATCGAGGCCGGCTCCGACATGTTCCTCATGCCGTCGGTGTACGAGCCGTGCGGGCTCAACCAGATGTACAGCCTGCGCTACGGCACGGTGCCGATCGTCCACCGCACCGGCGGGCTCGCCGACACGGTCCGGCCCTGGAACCAATCCACCGGTTCGGGCACCGGCTTCGTCTTCGAGCACCACGATCGCGCCGGCCTGCGCTGGGCGGTGGAGCGCGCGCTGGCGACCTACCGCGACGGTCCGGCGTGGAGTCGGCTCGTCGAAAACGGCATGGCGGAAGATTTCTCGTGGGCGGCCCAGGCGAAGCTGTACGAGCTGCTGTACACACGGCTTTAACTCTCCGGAGCGCCCTCATGCACGTCGTCCTCGTCGAGCCGCGGTTCCCCGGCAACCAGAAGCAGTTCGTGAAGGCGCTGGCCGAGGTCGGCGCCACGATCACGGCGATCGGCGAAGGCTCCAAGGACTCGCTCGACGACGAGCTCAAGCGCTGGCTCACCCACTACGAGGAGGTTGGCTCGGTCTGCGACGAGGGCGCGGTGCTGCGCGCGGTGCGCTTCATCCAGCACAAGCGGCCCATCGACCGCCTCGAGGCCACGGTCGAGGCCCACGTCATGCCGATCGCCAAGGTGCGCGAGGCGGCTGGCATCCCCGGCACGTCGGTGCGCACCGCGTTCCTGTGTCGCGACAAGCCGGCGATGAAAGAAGTGCTCCGGGCTGGCGGCGTGCCATGCGCGGCGTCGACGGCGGCGTCGAGCGTCGCCGAGGTCGCGGCCTTCGCCGAGCAGATCGGCTTTCCGCTGATCGTCAAGCCGCGCGACGGCGCCGGCGCCTCGGGCGCCACCCGCTGCGACGACGCCGCCGAGCTGGGCGCCGCGCTCCAAGAGCTGGGCGTCGATCGCGGCCGCGCGGTCGCCGTCGAGGAGTACGTCGAGGGTCACGAGGGCTTCTACGACACGCTGTCGATCGACGGCGAGATCGTCCACGACTTCGTCAGCCACTACTATCCCAACGTCCTCGAGGCGATGCGGACGCGCTGGATCTCGCCGCAGATCTGCGTGACCAACCGGATCGACGACGTGGCCGCCTACCAGGAGGTGCGCGACCTGGGCGCGCGCGTCGGCAAGCTGCTCGGCATCGAGACCTCGGCGACCCACATGGAGTGGTTCTTCGGGCCCAAGGGCCTGAAGTTTTCGGAGATCGGCTGCCGCCCGCCCGGCGTGCGGACCTGGGATCTCTACAGCGTCGCCAACGACGTCGACCTCTACCGCGAGTGGGCGATGGCGATCTGCCACGGCCGCCCGGGAGCCCGGCTGTCGCGCCGCTTCGCCACCGGCCTCATCGCGCTGCGTCCGACCGGCGACGGCCGCATCGCCGGCTACCAGGGCATCGACGCGATCGGCAAGGCCTTCGGCGCCCACATCATCGACGCCCATCTTCCGCCCGAGGGCACGCCGACGCAGGGCGTGGCCGCCGGATACATGGCCAACGCCTGGCTGCGCATGAAGCACACGAGCTACGATGAGCTGCGCCGCATGCTCGACGTCGTCGGTCAGACCGTGAAAGTTCACGCCCGGTGACGCAGAAGATCGTCCTGCTCGGCCCGCAGCACCCCGAGCCGACGATCACCGCGACCCTGCGTGGCCTCGGCGTGCGCGGCCCGGTCGCGCTGGTCGCCGCCGGTTTGCAGGAGCGCGAGTCGGAGACGGCTGCCTTGCCTGCGCTGGGCGTGCCGGCGGTGAACCTCAAGCTGCACGCGCGCGCCGACGTCGTGTTCAGCACCGACACCGAGCTGGCCGCCGCCTACAAGGAGCGCCAGACCCAGCTGCGGCTGATGCAGGACTTCTACCGGATCCGCCTCGACCACACCCACGCCGCGGCCCGGGCGATCTCGGTGCGGCATGTCGCGCCCGGGGTGCTGGCCGCCGAGCGCGCGGTGTCCCTCGACGTGCTGCGCCGCCTCGACGCCGATCATCTCCAGCGCGCCGGCGGGCTGCTCGCCGAGTTCACCGAGCGCTGGAACCCCCTCGAGCGGCCCGCGGTCGCGCGCCATCGCAAGAAGCTCGCGCAGCTCATCAACGCCACCGAGGCGATCGTGATCGCGGGCGGGCAGATCGCGACCTTGCTCAACCGCCTGCGGCTGTTCTCGCTGCTCGACCTGGTCGGGGATCGCCCGATCGTCGCGTGGTCGGCCGGCGCGATGGTGCTGTCCGAGCGCGTGATCCTGTTCCACGACTATCCGCCCCACGGCGAGCCGATCGCCGAGCTCCTCGACGCCGGCCTCGGGCTGGTCCGCGATACCGTCGTGCTGCCCGATCCTCGCATCCGCCTGCGCCTCGACGACCGCGACCGCATGGCCGAGCTGGCCCAGCGCTTCGCGCCAGCCGCGTGCGTCGGCATGCCGAGCCGCGCCACGCTCACGCTCGAGGACGGCGTCGTGACCGACTCGAGCCACCTGGTCCGCCTGTACCCGTCGGGCAATATCGGCGACGAGGGCGACGGTCAACCCATCCTCACGCCGGATCAGTTCGTCCCGTGACCGCCACGCTCGCCATCGATGCCTTCGCCGCCGGACCTCGCAGCCCCGAGGCGGTGCTCGGGTTCTTGCGCGGCCACAGCTTCCCGATCGTCGAGGGGCCGACGATCACGTTCGTCTATCACGGCTGGGCCGACGCCGTGCATCTCAAGCACTGGGTCTACGGCCTGCCGCAGTCGCAGAGCCTGGCCCGCGTCGACGGTACCGACCTCTGGTATCTGAAGATCAGCCTGCCGCCGCGCTCGCGCGTCGAGTACAAGTTCGAGGTCGTCCAGCACGGCAGCGGGCAGTGGATGGAAGATCCACTCAACCACAACCGGGCCCGCGATCCGTTCGGCGCCAACTCGGTGGCCCACGGCGCCGGCTACGAGGCGCCGACCTGGATCCACCGCGATCCGGCGTCGCGACCCGGGATCATCGACGAGATCTACCTCGACAGCCCGACCTTCGGCCGGCGCAGCTACGGGCTGTACGTACCGGCGCGCTTCCGCCGCACGCGCCGCTATCCGCTCCTGGTCGTCCACGACGGCCACGACTACCTGCGCTACACCGGCATGGCCGGCATCCTCGACAACCTGATGCACCGGCTCGAGATCCCCGATCTCATCGTGGCGTTCATCAGCTCGCCCAACCGGCTCGGCGAGTATGCCGACGACCCCCGCCACGCCCACTACCTCACCGAGGAGCTGGTCCCGCACCTCGAGCGGGTCCTGCCGCTCGAGGCTCGTCCCCAGGGCCGCTGCCTCATGGGCGCGAGCTTCGGTGCGGTCGCGTCGCTGGCGGCGGCGTGGCGCCGGCCCGGCTTCTACGGTCGCCTGATGTTGCAGTCGGGCTCGTTCGCCTTCGCCGACATCGGCGATCGCAATCACCGTGGCCCGCTCTTTGACCCGATCGTCCAGTTCGTGAACCAGCTGCGCTCGGCGCCGGTCGCGCTCAGCGAGCGGGTGTTCATGAGCTGCGGCACCTACGAGTCGCTGATCTACGAGAACCGTTCGCTGGCGCCGGTGCTGCAAGCCACCGGCATGGACGTCCAGTACGTCGAGGCCCGCGACGGCCACAACTGGGAGAACTGGCGCGACCGCCTCCGCGAGGGGCTGTCGTGGCTGTTCCCAGGACCGCTGATGCTGGTGTACGAGTGACCCGCGCACCGACCCCGAGGAACCCATGGCTCTCGTGAATCGAAAGATCGGACTCTCGCTCGGCGCCGACATCTGTTGGCCGATCTGCTACGAGGAGATCATCCAGCGACTGCAGCTGGCGATCCCCGTCGGAGATGATCAGGTCGGCATCGAGGTCGAGCGCGTCACCATCGAGCCCTTCGACTTGCGCCAGCCGTGCAAGTACGACGTGGTCCTCGACCGCTTGACCCACTGGTTCCACACCAGTCGCGAGTGGATCAAGAAGTCGATCTTGATGGACGACCTCTACGTCCTCAACAACCCGTGGTCCGTGCAGTCCATGGAGAAGCAGACGACCTACTGCGCGATGATGGAGCTCGGCATGCCCATCCCGCGCACCTGGCTGGTGCCGCCCAAGGCGTACGCGCCGCTGCCCGATCTGCAGCGCACGCTGCGCAGCTACGCCCGGCTCTTCGACCTCGGCATCGTCGGCAAGGAGCTCGGCTATCCGATGTTCATGAAGCCGTACGATGGCGGCGGCTGGAAGGGTGTCAGTCGCATCGACGACGAGGCCGCGCTGCGCGCGCGTTACGAGGAGAGCGGCACGCTGGTCATGCACCTGCAAAAGGCGGTCGAGCCCTTCGATCGCTTCATCCGCTGCATCGGCCTGGGGCCGCAGACCAAGATCGTCCGCTACGATCCCGGCGCCGCGCTCCACGATCGCTACACGATGGATCAGGGCTTCGTCACCGACGACGAGGCCGCGCTCTTGCGCGACACCACGCTGACGATCAACGCGTTTTTCGGCTGGGACTTCAACTCGTGCGAGGCGCTGCATCAAGACGGCGTCTGGTATCCGATCGACTTCGCGAACCCCTGCCCCGACTCCCAGGTGACGTCGCTGCACTACCACTTTCCGTGGCTGGTGATGGCGAACATCAAGTGGTCGATCTTCTGCGCGGTCACCAAGCGCCCGTTCCGCAAGAACCTCGACTGGGCGCCGTTTTACGAGATCGCCAAGCAGGACCTGTCGTACCGCGACAAGCTGCGGGGCTACGCCGCGATCGCCGCCGAGCGCTTCGAGGCCGCGCGCTTCGAGGAGTTCTGCGCGACCCATCTGGCTCACCTCGACGAGGTCGCGCTCGATTTCTTCGCGTCGCCGCTGGCGCGCGATGCCGTGAAGAAGAAGGTCGCGGCGCTGTTTCCGGCCCACGAGGTCGAGCCGTTCACCGAGCTGTTCTGGAAGCGCATCGGCGCGTGGCGCGACGACACCCTCGCCGGGAAGGCCTCGTGAAGGTCAGCTCGCGCTGGCGCTCCGAACGTCTCGGCCGCGAGGTCACGCTGGTTCGCTGGGGCACCCTCGGCCAGCCGGTGCTGCTGTTCCCGACGGCCGGCGGCGACGCCGAGGAGGTCGAGCGCATGCAGCTCGTCGGCGCGCTCATGCCGCTCGTCGAGGCCGGGCGCATCAAGGTCTACTCGTGCGACTCGGTCGCCGGCTCCGCGCTGCTCGCGCGCGAGCGCGACGCCCGCCACCAGATGTGGCTGCAAAATCAGTTTCAGCAGTACGTTCGCCACGAGGTCGTCCCGGCGATCCGCACCGACTGCCGCTCGAGCGACCTCGAGGTCTGGACCGCGGGCGCGTCGATCGGCGCGTTCCACGCGATCGCGGTGCTGTGCCGCTGGCCCGACGTGTTCGCCAGGACCTGCGCGATGTCGGGCACCTACGATCTGCGGCGCTTCTTTGACGCCAACGACTTCACCGACGACTTCTGGGTCTCGTCGCCGCTACACTTCGTGCCGACGCTCGCCGGCGTCCACCTCGACAAGCTGCGCACGCGCTTCGTGAAGCTGATCTCGGGCGAGGGCCGAGCCGAAGACCTCGGCGAGTCGTGGCGGATCGCCAAGGTGCTGGGCGCGGCGAGCATCCCCAACCATGTCGACTCGTGGGGCCCCAGCTGGCCTCACGACTGGCAGACCTGGCGGGCGATGCTCCCCAAGGTTCTCGACGAATGGACGAGGTGATCCGATGGCCACGACACGCTCACACAAAGAGGTCGAAGCCGACACCGGCGCCAAGAGCCGTCGCGCGTTCATGCGCGCGCTCCTCGCCGACCTGCGCGCCTTCGATCGCATGCTCAAGGAAGGCAAGTTCGAGACCGGGGTGCGCCGGATCGGCGCCGAGCAGGAGATGTTCCTGGTCGACCGCAGCTGGACCGCGGCCCGCGGTGCGCTCGACATGCTCGCCAAGCTCGACGATCCGCATTTCACGACCGAGCTGGGGCTGTTTCAGCTCGAGGCCAACGCCGATCCCCAGGAGTTCACCGGCCACGGCATCTCGCTCATGGAGAAGCAGCTCGACGCGCTGGTCGCCAAGGCCCGCCGGGTCGGCGCCGAGCTGAACCTGCAGCCGGTGCTCGCCGGCATCTTGCCGACGATGCGCAAGTCGGACCTCGGCCTCGACAGCATGACGCCGAGCCCGCGCTACAAGACGCTCGCCAAGGTCATGAGCGACCTACGCGGCGGCGAGTTCGAGTTCTCGATCAAGGGACTCGACGAGCTGATGATCACGCACGACTCGGTGATGGTCGAGGCGTGCAACTCGAGCTTCCAGGTCCACCTACAGGTCGAGCCCCACGAGTTCGCGCATTTTTACAACCTGTCGCAGCTGCTGGCCGCGCCGATGGTTGCGGTCTCGGCCAACTCGCCGCTGTTGTTCGGGCGCCGGCTGTGGGCCGAGACCCGCATCGCGCTGTTCCGCCAGGCCGTCGACACCCGCAGCTACAGCAACCACCTGCGCGAGAGCGAGGCCCGGGTCAGCTTCGGCACGCGCTGGGTCAAGGACTCGGTGGTCGAGATCTTCCGCGAGGACATCGCGCGCTTCCGCACCCTGGTCGGCACCGACCTCGACGAGGATCCCATGGCGACCCTCGACCGCGGCGAGGTGCCGCAGTTCAAGGCGCTGCGGCTGCACAACGGCACGATCTACCGGTGGAACCGCGCCTGCTACGGCGTCATGGACGGCAAGGCCCACCTCCGCATCGAGAACCGCGTGATGCCGGCTGGCCCCACGATTCTCGACGAGGTCGCCAACGGCGCGCTGTGGTTCGGCCTGATGGTCGAGATGGGCGCGCGCAGCGAGTACCAGGACATCACCAAGCGCATCGAGTTCGACCAGGCCGGCGCGAACTTCTACACCGCGGCTCGCGAGGGCCTGGGTGCGCGCTTCTCGTGGCTCGACGGCGAAGACCTCACCGCGCAGCAGCTGGTGCTCGACCGCCTCCTGCCGATCGCCGAGGCTGGTCTGCGCCGCCAGAAGATCGCCGAGGAGGATATCAAGCGCTACCTGAACGTGATCGATGCCCGCGTGCGCACCGGTCGGACCGGAGATCGCTGGGCGCTGTCGTCGTGGAATGCCTTGAAAGACAAGGCACCTGCGGGCGAGCGCGCCAACGCGATCGTGGCTGCGACGATCCAGCGGCAGCAGACCGGGCGTCCGGTCAGCGAGTGGGAGCGGGCGCGCCTCGACGAAGCCGAATCGGCTGGTAATAACTACCTCCGCGTCGACCAGTACATGACCACCGATCTCTTCACGATCCACGCCGAAGACCCTGTCGAGATGGCGGCCACCCTCATGAGCTGGGAGCGCGTGCGCCACCTGCCCGTCGAGGACCACCACCACCGCCTCGTCGGGCTCGTCACGTATCGCGCGGTCCTTCGGTTTCTGACCCAAGGCGGATCGATCCACGAGACGCCGGTGTCGGAGATCATGAAGACCGACGTGGCCACGGTCACGCTCGAGACGCCGACGCTCGAGGCGATTCGCCTCCTGCGGACCCGGCGGATCGGCTGCTTGCCGGTCGTGCACGAGGGACGGCTGGTCGGCATCGTGACCGAGGAGGACTTCATGACCATCGCATCCAACTTGCTCGAGCAGCGGCTCGGCGCGGCTGGAGGCGGCGCGTGACCGCCGGTCCGGTTTCCGGACAGGGCCGCGTCGTCGACCACTGGCCGGCCCGCGCCGTCGACGGCGACACGCCGACGCTGATCCTGGTCGGGAGCATGCACGGCAACGAGCCGAGCGGCACCGAGGCGCTGCGCCGCGTCTTCGCCAACCTGCGCCGAGAGGATGCCCGGGTCCACGGCGAGCTGATCGGCCTGGTCGGCAACGTGCGCGCGCTCGCGGTCGGCGCGCGCTTCCTCGAGCGCGACCTCAACCGGATGTGGACCACCGAGCAGGTCGCGTCCGCCCGCGCCGCGAGCGCGGCGGCGCCCGCCGACACCGCGCAGTCCGAGCTCGCCGAGCTGGCCGAGCTGGCCGATCTACTCGACGAGGTGCTGGCCCGCGCCCGCGGCCCGGTCTACGTCCTCGACCTCCACACCACGTCGGCTGACGGCATCCCGTTCGGGATCGTCGGCCCGAGCGAGGCCCACCGCGGCTTCGCGAGCGAGTTCTTGTTGCCCGGCATCGTCGGCATCGAGGAGAAGCTCGAGGGCGTGCTCACCGGCTACCTGAGCCGCCGCGGCTGCGTCACGCTCGCCGTCGAGGGCGGGCGCAACGCCAGCGCCGCCGCCGCCGCCAACCTCGAGGCCGTGGTGACGATCGCGCTGGCCGCCGCCGGCGTGGTCGACGCCGACGACCTGTCCGACCTCGAGTGGGCCCGCGATCACCTGGCCTGGGCCCGCGGCGATCTCCCGCAGCTCATCGAGGTCACGTCGCGCCACGAGGTGCGGCCCGAGCACGGCTTCAAGATGGAGCCCGGCTACGCCAACATCCAGCGCACCTCGTCGGGCGACCTGCTGGCCCACGACGCCACCGGCGAGATCCGCGCGCCCTTCGACGGCCTCGTGCTCCTGCCGCTGTACCAGCCCCAAGGCGCCGACGGCTTCTTCTACGGCCGCCCCCTGGATTGACCGTCGCTGGTGCGCGCGTCGAAGCTCTTCGGCACGCCAGTCCGCACCGCGATCCTGGTCGCCCTCCGACTACTCGAGCAGAGCTATCCCTCCGAGCTCGCCGAGCTGCTCGGGGTGCGGCTCTACAGCGTGCAGCAGGTCATGAAATCGCTCGAGGCCGACGGCGTGGTGGCCAGCCGGTCCTTCGGCAACACGCGCCAAGTCTCGCTCGACCCGCGCTACTTCGCGCACGCCCAGCTCTCCGCGCTCCTGTGGCAGCTCGGCGCGCACGACCATGCCCTGCAAGCCCAGCTCGCAAGTCGCCGACGCCGGCCGCGTCGCGCCGGAAAACCCGGGCCGTGATCTGCGAGACCTCGTCGCTCATCGACAACGCCTACGAGGTCGGCACCGTGCTCGATCGCGCCGGCGTCGTCGCGGTGCTCACGGGCGGCAGTGCCGCGACGTTCTACGCCGCCCACTCCTACCAGTCGCACGACCTCGACTTCGCATCACGCTACACGGCAAGGGCGGTGAAGCCGCGCTGCGCGAGATCGGCTACCAGCGCGACACCGACTACTACGTCCATCCCGCCACGCGGTTTCCACTCGAGTTCCCACGCGGACCGCTGATGATCGGCGACGACTTCATCACGCAGTGGCACACCGCGCGCCGTGGAGATCAGCTGGTCCACGTCCTCACGCTGACAGATTCGTGCCGAAATCGACTGGCCTCGTTCCTCTTCTGGAACGACTTCAGCGGGCTCAAGCAAGCGCTCGCGGTGTGCGAAGCCCGCGCCGATATCGACTTGGAGATCGTGCGCGACTGGTGCGCTCGCTCGGGTGAGACCGCGAAATGGGAGCTATTCGCGAGCCGGCTTTCCCGCGGGTGACCAAGGGTTTCGAGCTGAGGTGACGATCAGCTGGGGTCCCACAGCAGCTGGGCGATCGCGATGACGTAGAGCGCGAAGCCGGCGCCGAACAGGAGCATCGAGGCCGCCAGCCAGCGGGCCTTGCGATCGCGCAGCGCGAGGCCGCGCGCCACCAGCGTCGCGACGTCGTCGCTCAGCTCCTGGGTCAGCCAGCGCAGGCGCAGCACGCCCCCGATCGCCGTCAGCGCCGCGCCCAGCACCAGCACCAGGCCGGCCGTGATCGAGCAGCGGGCGAGGTCGTTGGTGAGCGCGATCTGCCGGCCCGAGAAGCCGGTCACCGTGATGACGATGCCCGACAGCGACAGCAGCACCTGGGTCCGCAGCACCAGCACCACCAGCTGTCGCTCCACCAGATCGTACGCGGCCCGCTGGTCGCCAGCGACGAGCGCGATCACCCGCCGCGCCTCGGAATCGTCGACGGACATGCCGGTCACTCCGCGTACAGGGTGATGTCGGTGGCGGCCTCGTCGGCCATGCGGCGCGTGGTGTCCCAGTCGGGGTGGCGCAGCATGATGTGGCCGTCGGAGAGGAGGGTCTGCTTCCAGTCACGACGCTGGCTGCCGATGGGCGAGAGGTGCTGCTCGACGACGTGCTCGCCGTGGCGCTGCATGAACTCGCGCAGGCCGACGATGCGGGTGATCCGGCCGCGGCCCTTGGCGCGCTTGAAGATGATCGCGGCGTTGTACTTGCGGCGGGTCGACGCCTCGAAGCGACCCCAGCACACCACGCGCGCCCACTCGCGGAACAGGTCGATGTCGCCGGTGTAGTTCATCTGGTCGACCAGGCACGCGCCGCCGGGCCGGCAGCCGATCTCGCCGAAGACGACCTCGCCGCTCGGCTTGTGGAACCACTCCATGTGCGTGAAGCCGTCGCCCATGCCGAGGGCACCTAGCACCTGGTTGCCGAGCGCGGCGCCGGCTTGGAACTTGGGCTGGTCGAGATCGCGCACGGTGATGATGACGGGGCTGATCCACTCGTTGGTGCGCGCGATGAGCGGCTTGGGCAGGTACTGCGCGACGTTGGCGTAGGCGGGCTGGCCGCCGATGCAGACCGTGTCGAACGTGAACTCCTCGCCGGCGATGAACTCTTCGCAGCTGGCCTCGCCGACGTGGCCCATGCGCAGGAGGGCGGCGGCCAGCTCGGCGGCGTCGTCGACGCGGTAGGTGTCGGCGCTGCCAGCGCCGGCGATGGGCTTGATGATCATCGGGTAGCCGAGCTGCTCGGCGGCGGCGTGGACCTCGGCGTTGGTGCGGGCCCGCAGCGAGCGCGGCACCCGCACCCCGGCGGCCGCGCAGCGCTCCTTCATGAGCTGCTTGTCGCGAAAGCCGCGCACGGTGTCGACGCTCATGCCGGGCATGCCGAAGGTCTCGCGCAGCCGAGCCGCGGTCTCGACCAGCACCTCCCAGTTGGCGAGCACGCGGTCGACCGAGCGGCCGCGCAGCCAGGCGGTGACCCGCGCCACCACGTCGTCTTCGTCGAGGATGCGGGGCACCTGTAGGTAGTCCGCCAGGTAGGCCTTGAGCTTGCCGGGGAGCGCGCCGACCGGCTGGTCCCCGACGCCATACACGTCGGCGCCGACCTCGGCGAGCCCACGCGTGTATTGCTGCATCTCGGGCGGGTAACTCGGCGACAGGAACACGGCCTTCATCGACGCTCATGGTACATCCGGCCTCGTGCGCAACGTCGTCTTCGTGGCTCCGTTCCCGCTCGAGACCACCTTCCGTTTCGGCCGGGCCGCGGCCTCGCTGAAAGACGTCCGCTTCCTCGGCATCTGTCAGGAGATGCCGCGCGGCGACGACGCCAAGCTGTTCGCCGATGTGGTGACGGTGCGCGATGGGCTCGACCCCCGCCAGCTCATCGCGGCCGCCGAGCTGCTGCGACGCCGCCATGGACCGCTCCATCGCGTGCTCGGCATCCTCGAGCCGCTGCAGGTCCAGCTGGCCCAGGTCCGCGCCGCCCTCGGCATCGAGGGCCCGAGCCCCGAGACCGCGGATCTGTTCCGCAACAAGGCGCGCATGAAGGACGAGCTGCGCCGCCACGGCCTGCCGTGCGCGCGCCACAAGCTGCTGCGCACCTGGGAGGACGCCCTCGGCTTCGTCGAGGAGGTCGGCCTGCCGATCGTGCTCAAGCCGCCGGCCGGGATGGCCTGCAAGGCGACCTGGCGGATCCGATCGCTCGACGAGCTGCGCGCCGCGATGCAGGCGATCCACGCCTCCCCCGAGGAGCCGGCGCTGGCCGAGGAGTTCCTGCGCGGGCGCGAGTACAGCTTCGAGACCATCACCGTCGGCGGCCAGGTCGGCTTCACGTCGATCTCGCGCTACGAGCCGACGCCGCTCGAGGTCATGGAGACGCCGTGGATCCAGTGGGTGTGCGTGCTGCCGCGCGACCTGTCCGGCGAGGAGTTCGCCGACGCCCACGAGCTGGGCAAGCGCGCGGTCGCCGCCCTCGGCCTCGAGACCGGCTTCACCCACATGGAGTGGTTCCGCCGCGACGACGGCTCACTCGCGATCGGCGAGATCGCGGCGCGTCCGCCCGGCGCCAACATCGTGCGCATGAACAGCTTCGCCCACGACGTCGACATGTACCGGGCCTGGGCCCGCGCGGTGATCGACGAGGCCTACGACGGGCCGTGGCCGCGCAAGTACGCGGTCGCCTGCGCCTTTCTGCGCGGCGCGGGGCGCGGGCGGGTCACCAAGGTCACCGGCGCCGAGCGCGCGCAGGAGCTGGTCGGGCGCCACGTCGTCGAGGCCCGGCTGCCGACCATCGGCGCCCACAAGTCCGACAGCTACGAGGGCGATGGCTACGTCATCGTCCGGGATCCGGACACCGCGGTGGTGCGGGCGGCGATGAAGACGATCATCGAGACGATCCAGGTCCACTACGGATGAGCGGGCTCGACCTCGACTTCGGCGACTGGCGGGCGCGGGTGGCGCCGTGGTCCGGGCTCGGCGTCGTGATCGAAGGCCTCGACGGGCCGACCGCCGCGCCCGCCGACTACGTCGACGGCGTGCTGCTGCAGCCCGCGCATCGCGAGGCGTTCTTCACGCTGGTCGACCAGGCCGGGCTGGTGGTGTGCAAGCAGGTCGGCGGCGACGACGCGACCCACCAAGACGTGCGGGGCCGCTCGAGCCGGGGTCGCTTGAGCCAGGGCGAGCACTACCATCACGACGGCTGCGCGGGCCCCGACAAGCCGCGCGTCGTCGAGATCCGCTGCCCGTACCAGATCGTGGCGCGCCACACCTGCACCGCGATCGCGCGGTTCCCCGAGACGGTGCACGCGATGCTGCGCGAGCTGTCGGCCGAGCTGCGCGGCGCCGACACCGCGGTCGCCGGCTGGTTCGCCACGCTCGAGACCACCGGCGCCCTGCCCTTGGACCAGTACGACGCAGCGCAGGGCGCGGTGAACCGGATCGTCCGGCTCGCGATGAGCGCCGAGACCGCGCGCGCGTATTTCCGCCGCGTCGACGACCGCGCCGGCGCGTTCCGCGAGCCGTGGACGATGGGCGAGAGCCGCTTCATCGCCAACGCCAACCGCGGCCGCACCATGCAGCACCGACGGGCGTACCTCGAGGTGCCGGGCCGACCCAACGGTCGCCTCGTCAAGCGCTGGCCGGCCGGCCCCGACCTGCACCAATAGCCGGTTCGCTGCCCTCTCGAGGGAGTCGGGCGGTCAGCTGGTACGGCGGGGCGGCCATGCTACGACGCTGGCTATGCAGCTCGGAATGATCGGCCTCGGGCGCATGGGCGCCAACATGACGGAGCGGTTGGTGCGGGGCGGGCATGGCGTGGTCGGGTTCGACCTGAAGGCCGAGGCCCGCGCGTACGTCGAGGGCAAGGGCGCTCAGAGCGCGACCACGCTCGCGGCGCTGGTGCAGGCGCTGCCGGCCCCGCGCACGCTGTGGCTGATGGTGCCGGCGGGCGCGATCACCGACAGCACGATCGCCGCGCTGGCGCCGCTGCTGGGCCGGGGCGACACGATCATCGACGGCGGCAACTCCAACTACAAGGACAGCGTGCGGCGCGCGCGCGAGGTCGCAGCCCACGGCCTCGGCTACCTTGATTGTGGCACGAGTGGCGGCGTCTGGGGCCTGGCCGAGGGCTACAGCATGATGATCGGCGGCGACGCCGCGGTGGTCGAGCAGCACCGCCCGATCTTCGAGACCCTGGCGCCCGGTCCCGCGAAGGGCTGGGGCCGGGTCGGCCCCAGCGGCGCCGGTCACTTCACGAAGATGGTCCACAACGGCATCGAGTACGGCCTCATGCAGGCGTTCGCCGAGGGCTTCTCGATCATGCAGCACAAGACCGAGCTCGGCCTCGACCTGCACCAGGTCGCCGAGATCTGGCGCCATGGCAGCGTCGTCCGCTCGTGGCTGCTCGACCTGACCTCGGCCGCGCTCGCCGCCAACCCGACGATGACCGGCATCGCGCCCTTCGTCGCGGACTCGGGCGAGGGCCGCTGGACCGTCGCCGAGGCCATCGACCTCGACGTGGCGGCGCCGGTGATCACGCTGTCGCTCCTCGAGCGGCTGCGCTCGCGCGATGACGACTCGTACACCGACAAGCTGCTCGCCGCGATGCGCAACCAGTTCGGCGGCCACGCCATCAAGAAGGAATGACCGCGACCCGCTGGCACGACGTCGCCGACGTGACCGCGCTGCACCGCGCGGCCCGCGATCGGATCGTCGACGCGGCGGCCCGGGCCCTCGCGGCGCGCGGCCGGTTCACGATCGTGCTGGCCGGCGGCGGCACCCCGCGCGGGGTGTATCGCCTGCTGCGCGCCGAGGCCGCGGCCTGGCGCGCGTGGCATGTGTACTTCGGAGACGAGCGCTGCCTGCCCGTCGACGACGCCGAGCGTAACAGCCGGGTCGCGGCCCAGACCTGGCTCGATCACGTCGCGATTCCCGCCGGGCAGATCCACGCCATCGCCGGCGAGCTGGGCCCGCGAGCCGGCGCCGAGGCCTACGCCAGGCTCCTCGCCGTCGAGCCCGCAGCCTTCGATCTGGTCTTGCTCGGGCTGGGCGAGGACGGCCACACCGCCAGCCTCTTCCCGGGCCAGGTCTGGGACGGCGCGGACGCGCTCGCGGTGTACGACGCGCCCAAGCCGCCGCCCCAGCGGATCTCGCTGAGCGCGGCCCGGCTATCGCGCGCGCGCGAGGTGCTGTTCCTCGTCGATGGCCTCGGCAAGCTCGACGCGGTCGCCCGCTGGCAGGCCGGCGAGGCGCTGCCGGCCGCCGCGATCGACCCGGCCGCGGGCGTCGACGTGCTGCTCACCGTCACGCCGTCGGCGCGCTCGGCTGACTGAGTCCCTACCGGAGCGATCGATAGCGCCGGATCAAGGCGTTGGTCGAGCTGTCGTGGCTCAGCGTCGGCTCGGCCGCGCTGGCCAGCTCCGACGCGGTGCGCTTGGCCAGCGCCTTGCCGAGCTCGACGCCCCACTGGTCGAACGAGTCGAGGTTCCAGATCACGCCCTGCACGAAGACGATGTGCTCGTAGAGCGCGACCAGCGCTCCCAGCGCGTGGGGCGTGAGCTGCTCGGCGAGGATCGTGGTGCTGGGCCGGTTGCCCTCGAAGACCTTGTGCGGCACCAGCGCCGGCGCGACGCCCTCGGCGACGACCTCCTCGGTGGTCTTGCCGAACGCCAGCGCCTCGCTCTGCGCGAACAGGTTGGCCATCAGCAGATCGTGCTGGTCGCCGAGCGGGTTGAGCGTGCGCGCGAAGCCGACGAAGTCGCACGGGACCAGCCGGGTGCCCTGGTGGATGAGCTGATAAAACGAGTGCTGACCGTTGGTGCCGGGCTCGCCCCAATAGATCGGCCCGGTCGGGTAGTCGACGGGCTCGCCGTCGAGGGTGACGTGCTTGCCGTTGCTCTCCATCGTGAGCTGTTGCAGGTACGCCGGGAACCGCTTGAGGTACTGCTCGTAGGGCAGCACCGCGACCGTCGGCGCGTCGAGGAAGTCGGTGTTCCACACGCCGATCAGGCCGAGCAGCACCGGCAGGTTGCGGGCCAGCGGCGCGCTGCGGAAGTGGGCGTCCATCGCGCGGAAGCCGGTGAGCATGGCGCGGAAGCGCTCGGGGCCGATCGCGAGCATCGTCGATAGCCCGATCGCCGACTCCATCGAGTAGCGACCGCCGACCCAGTCCCAGAAGCCGAACATGTTCTCGGTGTCGATGCCGAACTTGGCGACATCGGCGGCGTTGGTCGACACCGCGACGAAGTGCTTGGCGATCGCGCGGTCGTCGCCGAGCGTGCTCAGGCACCAGGCCCGCGCGGCGTGGGCGTTGGTCAGCGTCTCGAGCGTGGTGAAGGTCTTCGAGCAGACGATGAACAGCGTCTCGGCGGCGTCGAGCTCGCGCACCGCCTCGACGAAGTCGGTGCCGTCGACGTTCGAGACGAACCGCACCGCGAGGTCGAGCTGCGCGTAGTGCCGCAGCGCCTCGTACGCCATCACCGGGCCGAGATCGGAGCCGCCGATGCCGATGTTGACGATGGTGCGGATGCGGCGACCGGTGTGGCCGGTCCAGGTGCCGTTGCGGACCCGCGTCGCGAACGCGGCCATGCGGTCGAGCACCTCGTGGACGTCGGGCACCACGTCGCGACCGTCGACGAAGATCTGCTGCGTGGCCGGCGCGCGCAGGGCGGTGTGCAGCACCGCGCGGGCTTCGGTCCGGTTGAGCTTGTCGCCGCGGAACATCGCGTCGGTGTGCTCACGCACGCCGCAGGCCTCGGCCAGCGCGAGCAGCAGGTGCAGCGTCTCGTCGGTGACGCGCTGCTTGGAGTAGTCGGCGTAGAGCCCGGCCGCCTCGAGGGTGAGCCGGGTGCCGCGGTCGCGATCGGCGGCGAACAGCTCGCGCAGGTGGCGCGGCGCGAGCGTGGCGGCGTGGGCGCGCAGCGCATCCCACTGGGGGCGCGCGGTCAGGCTCGGTGTCTTCATCCGCGCATCGTGCCCCAGGTCAGCAAGGGGTGCTCTTCTCCGGCTGCGGATCGTGCCAGGGCTCGGTTCCCTCGACCACGACCTGGGCTTCCGACGGCCCCCAGGTGCCGGGCTCGTAGAGCAAGACCGGCCCGGCGCCGAGCACCGGCTCGACGACCGACCACGCCGCCTCGACGCTGTCGTCGCGGGTGAACAGCGAGGAGTCACCGCGGATGGCATCGCCGAGCAGGCGCTCGTACGGGCCCTTCGAGCCGGCGGCGCTGTGACGCGCGACCAGTTCCACCGCCTCGCCCTCCATCTCCTCGCCCGGCCGCTTGGCGCGCGCGCCGATCGAGATGATGACCTCGGGGCTCAGCCGGAAGCGCACGTAGTTCGACGCGGCCGGCGAGATCCCGTCGAAGATGTCGAGCGGCGGCTGCTTCAGATCGACCTTCACCTCGGTCACGGTCATCGGCATGCACTTGCCGGCGCGGATGTAGAACGGCACGCCGGCCCAGCGCCAGCTGTCGATCTGCAGCCGCAGCGCGACGAAGGTCTCGACCTGCGAGTTGGGCGCCACGCCCTCCTCGTCGAGGTAGCCGCGGAACTGGCCGCGCACCACGTCCTCGGGCGCGAGCGGCTTCATCGCGCGGAACAGCCGCAGCTTCTCGGCGCGCATCGCCTCGGCGTCGCGGCCGTAGGGCGGGTCCATCGTGAGCAACACCATGATCTGCAGGAGGTGGTTCTGCACGACGTCGCGGATCGCGCCGACCTCTTCGTAGAACTTGCCGCGGCCCTGCACGCCGAACTGCTCGGCCATCGTGATCTGGACGCTGTCGATGTAGTTGCGGTTCCAGATCGGCTCGAGAAACGCATTGGCGAAGCGGAAGTAGAGGAGGTTTTGCACCTCCTCCTTGCCGAGGTAGTGGTCGATGCGGAACACCATCGGCTCGGGGAAGACCTCGTGGACGAGGCGATTGAGCGCCTGCGCTGACGCCAGGTCGCGACCGAACGGCTTCTCGACGATGACGCGGGCGTGCTCGGCGCAGCCAGCGGCGGCCAAGCCCTGCACCACGGTCCCGAAAAGGCTGGGCGGGATCGCGAGGTAGTGCACCGGCGACCGGGCGTCGCCAAGGGCCTGCTTGAGCGCGGTGAAGGTCGCGGCCTCGCCGTAGTCACCGCCCACGAAGCGCAAGAGCGACGACAGCTTGGCGAAGGCGACCTCGTCGAGCCCGCCGTACTCGGTGCAGCTGGCCCGCGCCCGCTCGCGCAGCTGCTCGAGGGTCCAGCCCGGGCGCGCCACGCCGATGATCGGGATGTCGAGCTCGCCGCGGCGCACCATCGACTGCAGCGCGGGGAAGATCTTCTTGTAGGCCAGGTCTCCACTCGCCCCGAAAAACACCAGCGCATCGGAAGCTGACATCTCGTGGTTGTCCCATAGAGTGCCGCCGCGGATCTCGGCGTCACCGACAGTTCGCCCGCGAGAGACGCCGCGCAGCGACTGTCCAGTTGCCGAGTCTGGCCAGTCGAGTGGTCCAGTATTTCTGACGCCGGACACTGTGAGTGTCGTGACGTGTCGCGCATTGGGCGTGCGAACCGACCGGTCAGATTGGCCGGACAGCCGGTCGCGCTCCGCAAACTGCGGCATTTCGAGCGGCGCAGCGCGTGCAGTAGGGAAATCCCATGGCCCCATGGGATCCCGACGCGAAGCTGCAGGCAGTCAACGGTTTCCACCGCTACGAGAAGCGCGACGTGACGTTTCAGCGCGTGATCGTCATCAACCTCGACGGCAGCAACTACATCACCGCGCAGTACAACCCGAAGGAGTACGGGATCGACAAGAGCGCGGAGTGGACCGAGACCGCCAACAGCAAGGGCAACGGCCCCGAGCTGGGCTTCGGTAGCACCAAGGCCCGCACCGTCTCGCTCGAGCTGTTCTTCGACACCTACGAGCTGGGCGTGGACGTGCACGCCAAGTACGTGAAGCACCTCATCGCGCTGATGGACGTCATCAACGTCGACGGCAAGGAAGACCAGAAGCGGCCGCCGCGCATCCAGCTCGAGTGGGGCGGCAAGTTCCCGTCGTTCATCGGCGTGGTCGCCTCGGTGTCGACCAAGTACACGATGTTCCTGCCCGATGGCACCGCGGTGCGCGCGACCTGCGCGTGCAAGTTCACCGAGGCCACGCGCATCAAGGCGAAGTAGCCACGGGCGCCGCGCGGCGCTGGCGAGTTTTCACGCAACCGTGGGCGCGGTGGGCCGACATCGGCTCTCATGACCAACCCAACCGGTCCGCTGTCGACCGCCGAGGCCTTCGCCGTCGACTGGCCCGAGCTGTACCGCGGCCCCGAATCGTCGCCGCGACCCGCGCCCGGCAAGGTGACGCTGACCAGCCGCCTGTCCGGGCCGTCGGGGTTCCGCCCCGCCGAACCGGTACAGCGCCGCGAGCCGGCCGAGCTGACCTCGCCCGTCGACGATCCGTTCGGCGTGCACCTCCTAGCGGCGCACGGCGTGGCCGACCCGGGCGCCGCCCTGCCCCACCTCGACACCATCCAGGCCGCCTTCGGGCGCCACGACGTGTCCGGCGTCCGGGCCCACGTCGGCGGCGCAGCGGCCGAGGCCGCGGCGGCGATCGGCGCGGTCGCCTACGCCACCGGCACCGACGTCGCGTTCGCCAGCGGGCCCGATCTGCACACCGCGGCCCACGAGGCAGCCCACGTGGTCCAGCAGCGGGGCGGCGTGAGCCTAATGGGCGGGGTCGGCGCGGCCGGTGACGCCTACGAGCGCCACGCCGACGAGGTCGCCGACGCGGTCGTCCGCGGCGAGTCGGTGGCGGCGCTCCTCGACGCCGGAGCCGGCGGTGGAGACCGCGCCGGAGCCGGCGGTGGAGACCGCGCCGGAGCCGGCGGTGGAGACCGCGCCGGAGCCGGCGGTGGAGACCGCGCCGGCGCGGTGCAGCGCAAGGGCTCCTTCGCCGACCTGGTGCTGGGCGCGGTGCCGGCGGCGCAGCGGTTCGCGTTCGCCGACCTCGGCGAGCAACGCCGCACCTTGCGAGCCACCCCGGTCGCGCAGCGGGCCGCGCTCCTCGCGACCATCCGGCCCGGCGCCGCGCGCGAGTTGCTCTTCGCCGTCGACCTGCCCGCGAACGAGCGCCTCGCCACCGTCGCGGCCCTGCCCGAGGTCGCACGCGGCCTCACCATCGCCCAGGCGGTGCCCCTGTTCGTGCAGGTCCACATCCCGCCAGGCGCCCAGCGCCGCCTGTTCGCTGCGCTGGCCCTCGGCGTGCGCCTCCAGCTGTTCCCGACCCTGTCGTCGCGGCTGCAACGAGACGTCTACCCGGCCTACAACGGCGCGACCCCGGCCGAGCATGCCGCGCTGCTGTCGGCGGTCAGTGACGCCGAGCTCGACGACATCTTCCGCGAGCGGCCCAGCGACGCCATCCAGACCCTGCTCGAGCACGTGCCGCGTCACCTGGCGGCCCGCATCGTGCGCGCGGTCGAGCCCAGCCATCCCGAGGTGTTCTTGCCCGAGGCCCACGCGCCCGAGGAGCCCCGGGCGGCCACGGCCAAGGCGCCCTCGCTGAGCACGTCGACCGAGACCTGGCCCACCTTGCCGCGCGCCGAGCGCGCCGATCAGTTCCGCGCCGCGTCGGTGGTGCGGCGCACGGCGTACCTCCGGGTCGAGCCCGCGAGCAAGCTCTCGATGCTGCGCGAGCTGACTGGCGCCGCCTTCGCCGAGACCCTGGCTGCGTACGTGAGCCACGGCGGGGCGTCGCTGTTGACCCTGGTCACCGCCGAGGAGCTGCTCGAGTCGATCCTGGCCGGGCCCCCGCCGGCCGCGGTCGCGCAGCTGGTGGCGCGCCTCACGCCGGCCCAGCGCAGCCTCATCCTGCCGACGCTGGCGCCCGAGCAGGTGGTCGCGGTGCTCGCCGACCGCGCCCACGATCGAAACCGCGCCTGGCACCAGCTCCGCAACGCGGTGCCCGACGTCACCTTGGCCGCCGCGCTGCGCACGATCGACGACGACGCGCTGGCCGAGCTCGAGATCTCCTTGGACCCCGGCGGGTCGGCCACGCTGCGTGCGCTGGTGTCGCCCGAGCGCGCCGCGCTGTTCGCTCCCCACGACGACTGACCCGCGACCCCGAGCGCGGAATCCCGAAGCTTTAGGGCCCGCGCATGAACAAGTCGACCGTTCTCGCGGCCGATCCATCCCGGCTGGCTGCGTTGCCGGTTCCGGTCCTCGGGTCACATCCGTCGAGGATGCTCCCCTGCGGTCCTCACCGTCGCCTTGCCCTCCGGGCGCCTCGACCCCGATCATCGATCGACTTGTCCACTCGCGGGCCCGAACCGATCCGACACGCATTTCTTGCGGCGGCGACGATGGGGCGCGCTAGGGTCGGCCCAGCCATGTCGCCGGGGACCGCCACGACCATCCTGGTCATCGACGACGACGCGGGAAATCGCGCGCTCGCCCAGGCGACGCTCGAGGACGAGGGCCACCGCGTCATCCTGGCCGACGGCGGCGCGATCGGCCTCGCCGCGTTCGTGCGCGAGGCGCCTGATTGCGTGGTGCTCGACGTCCGGATGCCCGACCTCGACGGGCCCGAGACCTGCCGGCGCATCCGGGCGCTGCCGGGCGGCGCCGACGTGCCGATCGTGTTCGTGACCGCGCTGCGCGATCTCGAGACCTTCGACCGGGCTCAGCTCGCCGGCGGCGACGACTACATGACCAAGCCGTTCCGCCCCGCCGAGCTGATCGTGCGGGTCACCTCCGCCGTCAAGCTGGGCCGGCTCGCCGCCGAGCGCAGCGATCTGTACGCCCAGGTCAAGCAGCAGCGCGGCGACCTGTTGCGTCTCCAGCTCCAGCAGGAACGTCTGGCCGCCTTCGTCGTGCATGATCTCAAGAACCCGGTCAATTCGATTGGCCTGCTCGCGCAGCTGCTCATTCGCGAGCGCGGCGCCAGCGAGCGGGCGCGGAGCTGCGGCGAGAAGATCCAGGCCGAGGCCGACACCCTCCTGCGGATGATCACGACGCTCCTCGATCTGGCCAAGGCCGACGCCGGACGGCTCGAGCCGACGCGCGAGTCCATCGACGTCGACGCGATGATCGCGGCGGTCATCGGCGGCCACGCCGGCCGAGCCCACGCCGCCGACGTCGAGCTGGTGGCCGCGGTCGACCAGCCGTCGATCGACGCCGATCGCGACCTGCTGCGCCGCGTGCTCGACAACCTGGTCGACAACGCGATCCGTCACGCTCCCGCCGGCACCGCGGTCCGGATCAGCGCGCAACCCGACGCCGCCGCCGCTGGCGTCGAGCTGAGAGTCGCCGACGCCGGCCCCGGCATCCCCGACGATCAGCGCGAGCTGGTCTTCGAGCGGTTCGTGCAGCACGGTCGCCATGCTGGCGATGACAACCGCGGCCTGGGGCTGGCGTTCTGCAAGCTGGCGATCGAGGCCCATGGCGGTCGGATCTGGATCGAGGACGCCCGCCCCGGAGCGGCGTTCTGCCTGTGGATCGGCCCATGACTCAAGACCTGACCGGACTGCCATTCTCCCAGCTCGTCGACGCCGCACCCGACGGCATCGTCGTGGTCGACGAGCGCGGCGTCATCGTGCTCGTCAACGCCGAGGCCGACCGCATGTTCGGTTATCCGCGCGACGCGCTGCTCGGCCAGCTCATCGAGGTGCTGGTGCCGATCCCGGCGCGGGCCCGCCATCTCGAGCATGTGAAGCACTACCAGGCCGGTCCGCGGCTGCGGCCGATGGGCTCCGGGCTCGACCTGCAGGGCCGCCGTCACGACGGCAGCGAGCTACCGGTCGAGATCTGCTTGTCGCCGATCCGCCACGCTGGTGGGAGCCTGGTCGTCGCCGGCATCCGCGACGTCACCGATCGCCGGCGCATCGAGCGCGAGGCCCGGCGCGCCAACGCATATCTGCTGTCCGCGGTCGATACGATCCAGGACGCCTTCGTGCTCTACGATGAGGACGAGCGCGTCGTGATGGTCAACCGCGCCTGCCGGCAGCTGTACGGCAGCGCGCTCGGAGACACGATCCAAGGCCGCAAGCTCGACGAGCTGCTGAGCGCCGCGCTGACCAGCGGCATCTTCGACCTCAGCGAGGAGACCCGCGAGTCGTTGTACCAACGCTGGCTCGCCTACCACCGCGCGCCGATCGGCACGCTCGAGGTCAGGACCGGGCGCGGACGCCACCTGCGCATCGTCGCGCGTCAGACCCCCGAGCACGGCACCGTGACGTTGATGATGGACGTCACCGATCACGTCGCGCGCGAGGCCGAGCTGCGGACCGCGAGCGCGGCGAAGACCGAGTTCCTGTCGTCGATGAGCCACGAGTTGCGGACGCCGCTCAATGCCGTGCTCGGCTTCGCGCAGCTGCTCGAGCACGACCGCAAGGAGCCGCTCAGCGAGCGCCAGCTCGAGCGCCTGCAGTACGTGCTGCGCGGCGGCGAGCACCTGCGGCGGCTCATCGACGACGTCCTCGACCTGTCGAGCATCGAGGCCAGCCGGATCTCGATGTCGTGCGAGCCGGTCGAGCTCGCCGACTTGCTCGCCGACGTGGCCACCACCCTCGAGCCGATGGCCGCGAGCGCGCAGATCAAGCTCGAGCTGGTCTGTGATCCCGCGGTCATCCCGCAGGTGCTCGCCGATCGGACCCGGCTCGCGCAGATCCTGAGGAACTTCGGCTCCAACGCGATCAAGTACGGGAAGCTCGACGGCCATGCCCGGTTCGAGGTGGTGCGGCGCGGCGAGCGGGTGCGGATCGAGGTCATCGACGATGGCATCGGCATCCCGATCGACCAGCGCGCCAAGCTGTTCGAGCCGTTCCACCGCGCCGGTCAGGAGACCGGTCCGATCGAAGGCACCGGCATCGGGCTCGCCATCAGCAAGCGCCTCGCCGAGCTGATGCACGGTCGGGTCGGGTTCTCCAGCGAGGCCGGCCAGGGCTCGCGCTTCTGGGTCGAGCTGCCGGTCGCTCACCCCGCCGCGGTCGCGGAGGCCGCGGTCGCGGGGGCCACGACCCCGATGGCCCTGGCCACGCCGCTCGCCGGCGGTGCGGTGCGGTGGAAGCTGGTGTACGTCGAGGACAACCCGTCGAACCTCGCGTTCATGCGCGGGGTAATCGACGACCTCGGCAGCGTCGAGCTGCTCACCGCGCCGACCGCCGAGCTCGGCCTCGAGCTGATCCGCGCCCACCTGCCAGCTGCCGTGATCATGGACATCAACCTGCCCGGGATGAGCGGGCTCGACGCGGTCAAGCAGCTGGCCCAGTGGCCCGAGACCCGCGACATCCCGATCGTCGGACTGTCGGCCGCCGCGCTGGCCCGCGATACCACCCGGGCCAAGCAGGCCGGCTTCTACCGGTACCTCACCAAGCCGGTGAAGATCGCGGAGCTGACAGCGGTGCTCGAAGAGCTCCTGGTCGGCGCGTAGGGGCCCGCGAGTGGACAAGTCGATCGATGGTCGCGGTCGAGGCGCCCGGAGGGCAAGGCGACGGTGAGGACCGCAGGGGAGCATCCTCGACGGAGGTGACCCGAGGACCGGAACCGGCAACGCAGCCAGTCGGGATGGATCGGCCGCGAGAACGGTCGACTTGTTCATTCGCGGGCCCTGAGCTTCAGGCGATCTCGTCGAGGAACTGCTGGGCGTCGGCGAAGGCCGGGTCTTCGCGGAGGGCTTTTTTGGCCCACAGCTCGGCCTTGGCGCGGTTGCCGCGAGCGTGCTCGATCTTGGCTTCCCACAAGAGCGCCATGGGTCGCGTGATCGGCTGCGGGTTCTCCATCAGCGTGATCGCGCGCAGCGGCTTGAGCGCGAGCTCGTAGTCGCCGGCCTCGGTGGCGAGCTGGGCCAGCTCGGCCGCGACCTCGCCGTTCTTGCGATCGACGTCGAAGGCCTTCTTGAGCCAGTTGATCTGACCTTCTTTGTCGCCGAGCATCCCCGACACCCGGCCCATGCGCTGCTGCATGGTGGCCAGCTCGGGTGAGCGCTTCTTTTGCGCGGCGATGGCGTCCTCGAGGACTCGGGCGGCCTCCTGGGTCTGGCCCGAGCCGATGAGCACGTCGACGTGGAGCATGGCGGCGCCGTGATCTTCGGGCATGAGCGCGGCCGCCTTTCCGGCCGGGACGGCGGCCGCGGTGGCGTCGCCGACCGACAACAGCAGCTCGGCCGCGCGCTTGTAGCTCGCGAACCGCTGCGCCTCGTCGGTGCCGAGGTCGGCCTCGGCGGTGAGGATGCCGGCCAGCTCGCGGTGCGCGCCCGCGGCCTCGTACAGGTCGCGCAGCTTGCTGCGGAGCGCCTCGGCCGACGGCTGCGCCGAGCTCACCATCTCGAGAACGGCGATCGCCTCGGCCGGACGATCGGCCCGGGCCGCCGCCTCGGCGACGTCGAGCGCGGCCTGGACCTGGGGCTCGCCGTCGACGATATAGGCCAGGCGCGTGCACGCCGCGATCACGCCGTCCCAGTGCTCGATCGCGGCGTCCATGTCGCGCAGCAGGTAGAGCGGATCGGGATCGCTGGGCGAACGCTCGATCCAGCCGATGAGCAGGTCGCGCGCGCGCTCGTTGTCACCGTGCTCGGCGAGCAGCCCCGACAACCGCAAGGTCGCGGCCCGCTCGGCGTCGACATCCGAGGCGTCGGCGGCCCGCAGGCGCGCGCGCTCGAGCCCGTCGGACAGGGCGGCCGCGCTGCGACCGCGATCGAGGCGGTAGGCCTCGTCGAGATCGACCACGGCGCGATCCTGCTGACCGAGCTGCTGCTGCAGGCTCGCGCGCAACAGCAACAGGTCGACCCGCGCGATGCCGGCGATGTGGGGAGGGTCGCCGTCGAGCGCAGCGTCGATCGCGGCGACCGCCGCGACGTGATCGCCACCGGCGGCCCAGGCCGCGGCCAGCTCGGCCACCAGCTCGGGTGCCTTGGGCGCGCGCTTGACCGCGACCCGCAGCGCCGCGGCGGCCTCCAGGGGCTGTCCCAGGAAGCCGGTATAGGTCGCGGCGGCCTCGCGCAGTCGCACGACCGCGGCGGGATCGTCGTCGGTCCGGCCGGCGTCGGCGATCATCAGCTTGGCGAGCGGCGCCCACTGCGAGGTGTCGCGGTAGTGCTGCTCGAGCCGATCGTGGATCGCCTCGTCGGTTGGCGCGGCGGCGTGGCCGAGCTCGAGCACGCGCTGGACGCTAGCCCAGTCCATCGCCTCCTGGTACGCGCCGGCCAGGTGCCACGCGATCGCCGGAGCCCGGTCGGGGCTCTCGACGGCAAGGAGGCGCTCCATCAGCGACGCGGCCTCGCGGGGATTGTCCTCGGAGGTCAGGGTCGCCACCGCGCGCCGCAAGATCTCGCGGTCGTCGGGCGCGATCGCCAGCGCGCCGCGATAGACCTTGCCGCTGGGCGCGCCGGTCGACTCGAGCTGCGCGCCGAGGCGGAGCGCGACGTCGACGGTCGAGGCCGGGTTGCCCCGCTTGACCGCGTCGTCGAAGCGCGACCACAAGAACTCGGCGAGCCCGTCGTCGTCGCCCTGGCTGCGCAGGGTCTGCTCGAGGAGCCCGGCCGCCTCGAGATCGTCGGGATCGTCGCGCAGCGCGTCGCGCAGCACGTCGATGGCGTCGTGCGGCCGCTTGAGCCCGTGGATCAGGTAACCGGCGTGGGCGCGCCGCAGCTGGTTCTTGTCGCTCGCGACCGCGAGGTGCGGCAGCGTCGACGACACCACGCTGGCCAGGCGATCACCGTCGCCGATGCGCTGGTAGAGCGCGACCAGCGGCTCCCACACCGTGCGCTCGCCGGGGCTGCGCTCGCGCAGGAGCTCGTACATCTCCGACGCCAAGCCGGCGTCGAGGACCTTGCCGCCGGCGTCGTCGGTGGCCGCCGCCGTGGCCAACCGCGCGATCAGCGGCTCGACCGCCGCCGGTTCGGCGACCCCGACCACCTCGTAGACGAGCTCGCGCGTGCCGGCCAGATCGCCGGCGCCGATGCGCACGTCGGCCAGGGCGATGACCGCCCACACCGCGCTGGCCACCCCGTCGGTCGAGCTGCGCGCGGCGTCGACCGCGCGCCCCAGGAGCGCCTCGGCCCGGGCGTGGTGCCCGGCGTCGACGGCGAGCTCGACCGCCTCGCGGATCTGGGTCGCGGTCGCGCTCGGCAGCTGCGCGCGCTTGTCGAGGAAGTCGAGGAGCAGCTCGTTGTCGCCGCCGTGGCGGGCGACCCGCTCGTAGAGCGCCATGACCCGCGGCTGGCCCGGCTCCGTCGACGACGCGGCCTTGAGCACGCGCCCGGCCTGGGCCCAGCGCGGCTCGGCGGCAAAGGCCTTCTCGATCAGCTCGATGCCCTGGGCGCGGCGCGCCGGCGAGGCGATGAAGATCTCGGCGAGCCGATAGAGCGCGTCGATCTGCGCGGGCGACGGCTCGCCGCCGTCGGCGCCGGCCAGCCGCAGCATGTTGTCGAGCGAGCGGGCCTGCTCGTCGTTGTCGCCCAGCGCGCCGGCGACCCGGGCCTGGGCGTAGTAGGCCTCGGCCAGGCGCTCGCCCAGCATCTCGACGCGCCGGTAGAGCCCAGCCGCGCCGCGCAGATCGCCAGCGTCGTGCTCGAGCGCTTCCCCGGCCCGCAGCAGCAGCGCGGCGACCAGCGGCGGATCGTCCTTGCGGCGCAGCCGGTCGGCGATGGTCTCGGTGGCCTCGACGAGCTTCTTGGTCTCGCCGGTCTTGGCCGCGAGCACGCGGGCCCGGTCGTGCAGCTCGAGGTTGGAGGTGGCGTGGCCGATGGCCTTGATCATCGCGTCGAGCGCGTCGCCCGAGCGACCGAGGTTGCCGTCGAGGACCTCGGCCATGTCGGCGTAGAGCCGGGCCTGGCTCGAGTGCTCGCCGGTCTGCGACGACTGCAACTGCGCGAGGCGCAGCTCGAGGACACGCAACAGCGTGTCGGCCTGACCGTGGGCGATCAGGCTGCGGCGCAGGCGGCGCACCTCGACGTCGGACTGGACCGCGGCGTCGATGGCGCTCTCGAGCAACTCGGTCGCCTGATCGTGGTCGCCACGCGCTGCCGCCACGGCCGACAGCTCGTAGAGCACCTCGCTCTGGCCGACCGCGGTCTCGTCGTCGCCGGGCGGCTGACGACGGACCACCAGCAGGAGCGCGCGGTAGGTGCGCTCGGCCTTGTCGACCTGACCGGCCTGGCCGAACAGCTCGGCCAGCTCGCGCTGGATGCGGGCGTTGTTGACGTCCATGCGCGACGCCTGCTCCATCTCGGTCATCGCCTCGTCGAGCTTGCCCTCGGCCTGAGCGACCTTGGCGAGCTCGACGTGGAGCGAGGCCCGCTCGGGCGCGCGCCGACGGCCGAAGCCTTCGATCAGCTCGGCGAGGATCGCGCGGGCCTCGGGCAAGCGGCCCGCGACGCGCAAACCGGTCGCGAGCTGGGCGCGCAGCTCCTTGTCGGTGGGATCGACCGACAGCGCGCGCTCGAGCGCCGGGATGGCCTTGGCCGGCGCGTTGAGTCGCTCGGTGTAGATCGCGGCGGCCTCGCGGGCCAGCTCGCGCGACTTGGCGTCGTCGCCGAACATGCCGAGCGAGCGCGTCAGGTGGCGGGCCAGCGGCTCCCACTGCTGCGCGCTGCGATACAGGTCGGCGAGCATCAGGCGCAGCTCGGGCGCGGGCTCGCGCTCGTCGAGGTTACCCTCGATCGCCGAGATCGCGCGGTCGGGCTGCTCGGCGGCGAGGTGGGCCTTGGCGAGCTGGTGGACGACCGCGATGCGCTCGCCGCCGGTCACCGTCGACAGCAGGCTCTCGATCCACGGCACCGCCTGGGCCGGCTGGCCGCGGTTGATCTGCAACCGCGCCAGCGCGCGGAACGAGTCCGGCGTCGGCGCCAGGGTCACGACCCGGCGATGACCGGCGATGGCGCGCTCGACCTCGCGGGTGTCGTGCTCGGCGACGCCGGCGAACCGGGCCCACAGGCGGGCCGCCTTGCCGGGGTCACCAGCTTGCTCGAGCCGACCAGCCTGCTCCTCGAGCAGATCGGCCAGGCCCTTGTGCTGGCCCTTGCCGGCGAGGAACGACGTGACCGCCTCGATCGAGGCGTCGTGACCGGGCTGATCGGCGAGGTTGGCGGTGAGCGCCTCGAGGCGGCCGCCCTTCTCCTCGACGAGGCCGACCAGGCGCGCGATGTCGAGCCGCAGGTCGAGCTTGCGCGCGGGGTCCGTGGCGAGGCCGAGCTGGAGCTGGCGCAAGCCCAACAGCTCGGCGACCCGGCCCTCGGCGTCGAGGAGGCCGGCGAGCTGGTCGATGATCTCGAGATCGCCGGGGCTGGCCTGGGACGGCGACGCGCTGCCCGCGCTGCCCGTGCTGCCAAAGGTGTCGGCCAAGACGCCGCGGTACATGTCGATCGCGGCGCTGTTGTCGGCGAGGTCGCTGGCGGCCATGGCGGCGGCGCGCAGGCGCAGCTCGCGGCGGACCGTGACGTCGAACGGCAGCCGCGCCGACTCGACGAGCAGGTCGACCGCGGTGCGGGCACGGCCGGCGCCGCGGTGGAGCTCGACCAAGCCGTCGAGGGCCCAGCGCACCACCGCCTCGGGCGGACGGGCCGACTCGATCGCGGTCGCGCCGCGCCACGCCGAGGTCGCGCGGCCGAGCACCTGGCCGAGGATCGTGAGCGACGCGTCGCGATCGCCGATGCGGCTCGCGGTGTCGGCGGCCTCGACCAACACGTCGAGGTCGCGAGGGTCGGCGTCGGCGAGGCGACGCAGCACGTCGAGGAGCGGCGCGGTCGGCCCGCCGCTGCGCAGCAGGTCGGCGAGCGCGCGCAGGGTGTCGGCGCGATCGCCGGCGGCGGCCAGCGCGTGGGCGTAGGCCGCGATCGCGGCCGTGCGATCGTTGCGCTGATCGCGATGCCAGGCCGCGAGCCGACTCCACAGCGCCCCGGCGACGGTGGCCGGGAGCTCGGCCTTGCCGGCCGCGTCCTCGAGCGCGTGCGACAGCGCGTCGATGGCCGAGCCACCGGCGGTGCGCGCCGCCTGCTCGAGCTGGCTCAGCAGCGCGTCGTCGAGGCGCTCCTTGCCGACCGCGTGCCCGATCAGCGCCGCGGCGGCGTCGCCCCACTGCCCGCGGGGCGGGGCGAGACGGACGATGCCGGCGACCGCGTCGGCGTGGCCGGCGTCGTGCTGGTGGACCGCGGTCAGCTCGGCGAGCGCACCGCCGGGATCGTCGAGGTGACGCTCGAGCACGCTGGCCCGGACCATGCGCAGGCGCGCGGCCTCGTCGGGATCGTCGGCGAGCGCGCCGATCGCGTTGGCGAGGGCGGCGGCGGCGACGGCGTGGCCGTTGGTGCGGGCGGCGAGCGCGAGCAGCTGGCCTTCCATCACGCCGTCGCGGGGCGCCAGCGGGAACGCGACGACCAGGTGGTCGAGGGCGCCGGCCTGATCGTTGGTGTAGCTCTGGCGGATGTGCGCCGCCTCGCGGAGCAGCGCCAACCGGGTCTTGTCGTCGGCAGCATCGGCCAGGCGCGCCGGCACCAGCTGCAGGTAGCCGGCCCAATCTTGATTTTCGCGGTAACTGGCCGAGAGCGCGTCGGCGGCGGCCCGGCGGTGCTCGGCGGTGTCGAGCAAGCCGAGCAGGCCGGTGCGCGCGACCGGGTTGATCGGGTCGATCGCGAGGGCGGCGCGGTACGCCGCCAGCGCGCGGGCCGGCTCGCCGAGGTGCTCGGCCGAGGCCTGACCCAGGCGGTTGAGGCGCGTCGTCGTGCGCGCGACGTCGGTCGCCGAGGCCCGCTCGAGCAGCTCGGCCAGCTCGCGCCAGCGGCCGACCTTGGCGAACAGCTCGACCAGGGCCCCGACGGTCTCGGGGTCGTCGCCGAAGGTCGCGGCCACCCGCTGCCAGGCCGTGATCGCGGCCTCGGCGTCGCCGATGTGATCGGCGTGGACGATCGCGACCCGCGTCAGATCGGCGCGCCGCTGCGCCGCCGACACGTTCTTGCCGGCGCGCTGCTCGAGGGCGGCGATGAGCTCGGGCCAGCGGTTGGCCAGCTCGAGCAGGCTGATGATCGCGTCGAGCGCGCCCAGGTCGCTGGGATCGTGCTCGAGGCGCTGGCGCCACAGCGCGAGCGCGCGGTCGGTCTCGCCCAGGCTCTCGGCCAGACGCGCGGCCTCACCGATCACCGCGCGGCGCGGCGAGCCGGCCGGCTCGAGCTGAGCCAGGCGCTCGAGGATGTCGAAGCGCTCGCGCGGCTTCTCGACGCGGGCGTACAGCTCCGACAGCCGACGGCCCACGTGCAGCAGCTCCTTGTCGCCGGCCCCCTCGACGCCGAGGGCGCGCTGGTAGAGCTCGATCGCGCCGGGCGCGTCGTCGAGCAGATCGAGGCGGGTGCGGGCGGCCTCCGACAGCAGCTCGACCTTGCGCGGCACCGTCGCGGCGGCGTCGGCCGCGGCCGCCACGCCCTTGGCGTAGCCGGCGTAGTTCTTGGAGCGCTGCGCGAGCTGGCGCAGCTTCTCCTGCGTCACCGACGACTCGGGTTGCAGCGCGAGCAGCGCCGCGTAGTGATCCATCGCGGCCTGATCGTCGTCGAGCTCGGCCAGGCGCGCGCCGGCCTCTTCGCGCAACGCCTGGCTGGCGGTCGGGTCGATCAGGATGGCGCGCTCGAGGACGCGGATGACCTCGCGCGGTCGGCCGCTCGCGTCGTAGTGGGCGCGCAGCAGATCGAGCGCGGCGTCGCGCTCCTTGCGGGCGGTGTGCGACGCCTCGACGATGCGCTCGAGGAGCGCGCAGGCCTCCTTGTCGTCGTCGGCCTCGCCCAGGAGCGGGCGGACCGCGGCCAGGGCCTTGGCGGAGTCGTGGAGATTGTCGAGGTAGCAAGCCGCGATGCGGGCGTGGCTGCGCTCGCGCTCGGCCTTGTTCTGGCGCTCGAGGCGGCCTTCCCACAGCGCGATCAGATCGGCCCAGCGCTCGTAGCGCTCGAGGAGGCGCTCGAGCGACAGGCTGAGCTGCTGATCGTCGGGCGTGAGCGGCAAGAGCCGCTGTAGGTACGCGATGGCCTTCTCGGGCTGGTTCGCGACGTCCTTGGTGAGCTGCGACGCCTCGCGCAGGAGCTTGATGCGGCGCTGGGGATCTTTGACCGCGGTGAGCGCGCGATCGTAGAGGCGCAGCAGATCGCTCCAGCGCTCGTGCTGGGTGTAGAGCACGCTCAGGCGGCCCAGCGCGGTCTCCGATTGCGGCGCGAGGTCGAGGACCTTGCCGAGCACGCTCTCGAGGACCTTGGGCTCGTCGCCGAACCACTCGTCGCAGAACGCGACGGCGCGCTCGCCGATCATCTCGACCACCTGGGGGTCGAGGCCCTGGTGCAGCGTGTCGCGATACAGCGCGATCACGTCGTCGGGCTGGTCGTCGTCTCGCGCGAGCTGCTCGAGCTCGTCCCAGGCGGCGGTCGAGTGCGGGGCACTCTTCACGTTGGCGGCGGCAGTCGCGAAGTCGCTCTTGGGCATGATCCCTCTTGCGTGAACGCGCGTGGGCGCGGTGCGTCGGATGCGTGATGCGTCGATGCGATTCCCCTCGACGCTCAGCGTCGCGTCGGCGAACCGCCCCCGTCGAGAGTGCTGCATCGTAACACCCGCCTTCGAGCCGGCGCCGCGCAGGCCGACACTTTCGCGAGCGGTTTCGCGGCGCGGCGAAGGGTAGGAGCGGCGCGCACCTGTGCAGTGTTATGAGTGCGCGTGCTCTTCACGGTGCTGCACGAGGACGCCGCGCTGCTCGCGATCGCGAAGCCGGCTGGCGTCCCGGTCATCCCGGGGCGCGTCGAGGGCGGCCCGACCGCGCTGCGCCAACAGCTCGAGCAGGCCCGCGGCGAGCCGCTGTGGGTCGTCCATCGCATCGATCAGGACACCAGCGGGGTGGTCGTGTTTGCGCGCAGCGCCGCGGCGCACCGCACCCTGTGCGCGGCCTTCGAGCACCGCACGGTCGCCAAGACCTACCTGGCTTTCGGGTTCGGCGACCTCCCGGGTGAGCGCTCGGTCGAGCTCGCGCTCCACGAGGCGCGGCGCGGCAAGGCCCGGCCGGCAGCGCCCGGCGAGGCCGGCGGCAAGGCCGCCACCACCCACCTGCGCGGGCTGGCTCGCTGGCGAGTCGGCGACGCCGTGGTCACGCTGGTCGAGGCCCGTCCGGTGACCGGACGTCATCACCAGATCCGGGTCCACCTGCGCGCGCTCGAGGCGCCGATCGTGGCCGACCCGCTGTACGGAAAGCGCACGCTGCGGGGCGCGCTCGATGGGGCGCCGCCGCTCCGCTTGGCGCTGCACGCGGCCCGCCTCGAGCTGCCCGGTTACCCGCCGATCGAGGCGCCGCTGCCCGACGATCTGGTCGCGCTGCGGGCGTGGCTCGACACCCAGGAGAGACTTTCATGAAGACCGCGCTGATCGATCTGCTGGTGTGTGCCGCGCCCGGTTGCGCCGGAAAGCTGGCGGCGCGCGCCGACGCCGACGTGCTGGTGTGCCGGCGCTGCGACGCCCAGTATCCGGTGCTGGCCGGGGTACCGATCGTGGTCCCGGCGCCGGCGACCTACCTGGCCGGCTATCACGACGCGGTGCTGGCGACGCTCGCCGACGCTGGCTTGGCGACCCGCAGCGCGGTGGCGCTGGTCCGCGCCTTCGCCGAGGCGGGCGCCGCGGGTGGCGCGCCCGAGCCGCTGGCGTTCGGCGACGACTGGGTCGCCTCCGAGGACGATCGGCTTGCGCCCGCCACCGACGACGCCACGATCGCGAGCTGGCTGGCCGCCGCGCCCGACACCCGGGCCCACCTGGCCGGGCTGATCCCGCCCCGGGCCAAGACGATCGTCGAGCTGGGCTGTGGCGCCAGCGGCCTGGCCCGTCGGCTCGCCGCCGATGGTACCCGCCAGGTCGTCGCCGCGGATCTGTCGCTGCGCGCGGTGCTGCGATCGATCGGGCCGCGCCGCCGCGCCAACCTTTCGGGCGTGGTCCTCGACGCCGAGGCGCTGCCGCTCCGCGCCCGCTCGGTCGACGCGCTGGTCGCCGCCAACCTGATCGACCTGCTCGATCGCCCCGATCGCTTCCTGGTCGCGGTCGCCGAGGCGCTCAGCGCCCGCGGCGCCACCATCCTCGCCACGCCAGCACCGGCGCTCGGCACCGGCGACGACGCCACCTTGCAGCACGCGCTCATCGCGGCCGGCCTCACCCTCGACGACTACCAGCGCGGCGTGCCCTGGCTACGCGGGCACTCGCCGCGCCACTACCAGCTCTACTTCACCGACGTGGCGGTCGCGCTCCTCAGCGCTCGTGGTCGGGTGCGTCCGGCCCGTGGTCGTGGTCGCAGCCCGGGCCGTGCTCGTGCGAATGCTCGGCGGCCTTCTTCTTGACCTCGTCCATGTCGAGCTTCTTGGCTTGGTCGATGATCTGATCGAGGGCCGTGGCCGGCATGGCGCCCGACTCGCGGAACAGCAGCACGCCGTCGCGGAACAGCATGAGCGTGGGGATCGCCTGGATCCCGACCGCCTGCGCCAGCTCCTGCTCGGCCTCGGTGTCAACCTTGCCGAACGTGACGTCGGTGTGCCGTCCCGCCGCCGCTTCGAACACCGGCGCGAACATCTTGCACGGCCCACACCACTCCGCCCAGAAGTCGAGCAACACGATGCCCTCCTTGTCGACGATGGTTTGGAAGTTGTCCAGGTTGATCTCGGTCGCGCCTGTGCCCATATCGGCCAAGCCTACCGGCAGATCCGCGGCCTGTCTTCCCTCCCCGATCGGCTACTGCAACCAGCGCCGCTCGAGCGGGTGGACGTGGTACCGAGCGCGCACGGCGGCGAGCGGCTCGGTCCAGTGATCTTCCCACACCACCGGTAGCAGCGGCACCGCGTCGACGCCGGCCCGGTAGGCCTCGGCCAGCGAGTGCCGCAGCGCGCCCCAGCGCCGCTCGAGGACGAGGTGCTTGAGCGCGCCAAAGGCCACGACCATCGCCGACACCGGCAGGCGCAGCTGGCCCCACGAGAACGCGTGGATCACGACCTCCTCGTGGCCGGTGATGCCGAGCTCGAGGAGCACGTGCCAGATGTCGTGGGTCTGGCGGAAGCGCCGCATCAGGTACGACATCTGGTCGTCCTCGACGTACCGGGTCTTGGCGGCCTGGTAGTCGGCGCTGATGCCGTTGCGCTCGAGGTGCTCGACGTAGGCGTGGCCCAAGGTGCCGGGCGGCAGCGCGCGCAGCCGGTCGAAGTCGACGTGCTGCGAGCTCAGCTCCGGGCGCTCGTCGAGGACGCGGCGGGCCTCGGGCCTCGCGGCGAGCTGCCGCAGCAGCCGACGATAGGCCGGCCGGCCGGTGATCTCCTCGACCTTGTGGATCTCGTTGGTGCGCCCCGAGTCGCCCATCACCCGCACCACCGCGCGTCCGACGATGTATCCGTCCTTCAGGAAGTTCGCCACCATCGCCCCAGCCTGCCCCCGCCGGCCGCCTCGGTCAACCAGGCTGGGGAGTGCGACGCAGCGTGCGTGCGCCCGCGATCATGACCAGCACGCCAACCAGGGCGAAGCACAGGTATGCGAGCGTGCGATTGGCGGCGCCTGAGCGCAGCGGCGCGAGGTTAGCCTCGAGGGAGATCGGCCGCGCGGCGAGGCCAGCCGCGAGCGGCACCGGGACCGAGATGCGCTCCCCGCGCGCGGCAGTGCCAGTGCCGGTCGACGCGATCGCGATGGGACGATCGAAGCCGACCAAGGTGGCTTCGATCGCGTACGGCGCGAGCTGCGCGCCCAACCCGGTGAGCTCGAGCGGCAACGACAGCGCGAGCGAGCCGGCGACCCCGGCGCGCTGGTTGGTGACCGGGGCGGTCGCGGTGATCGCGAGGCCGCCCTCAGCACTGACGACGCGAGTCGTCACGACGTCGCTGGGCGCGAGGGGCGGCGCGTTGCTCGGGATGCGGAGCGCCGAGGCCATCGCGTCGCCGCGCAGCAGGAAGACCTCGAGCTGTTCGCCGGCGTTCACGATGAACAGCGACTCGTCAGCCGCGAGGTTCTGAATCGTCGCAGCGTCGGTCTCGATCGCGGCGCGCAGCACGGGTGCCATCGCGAGGCCCTCGGCGCGAGACTGCGCGGTGCGCGCTTGGTATTCGAGCGTCGAAGCCAAGTGGGAGGCCTCAGCGCTGAGCGCCGTGCGAGCGGCGCGTGCGGTGCGTTGATCCCCGCCCGATCGGCCCTGGGTCATCCACGCGGCGCCCCCGGCAAGCGTGGCGATCACGGCGGCGGCGCTCCAGCCGACCGCGAAGCGGCGGCGGTGCTCGGGGGCCGTGACCACCGAGGGCGACACCGGCACCGGAGTCGCGATCATCGCGGGCTGGGTGGCCGCGACCTCGGCCGCGACCGGCTGCGGCAGCGTGCCCAAGGCCACCCCGCGCGGCGGCGTGACCCGCAAGTCGTCGACGGGATCGATCCCCATCGGCGGCGCGCTGCTGAGCCGGCCGCTGAACCGATCGTGGATCGGCGCGATCGCGTCCTCGACCTCGCGCATCGATTGGAACCGGTGCGCGGGATCCTTCGCGAGCATGCGAGCGAAGATGAGCGCCTCCAGGTCGTCTGGCACGTCGGGGCGAGCAAGCGGCGCCGGCGACTCGTAGCAGATGCGGTAGAGGAGCGCGCGGGGATCCTCGTCGCCGTAGGGGCGACGCGCGGTGAGCATCTCGTACAGCAGGACGCCCAGCGCGTAGACGTCAGCGCGCTTGTCGACCTGATCAGGGCGCTGCACCTGCTCGGGCGCCATATACTCGGGCGTCCCCGCGATCAAGCAGCGCTGGGTCTTGTCGGGCTCGGCCTCGAGAAAGCGTGAGATCCCGAAGTCGAGCACCTTCACGTGATCCTGCGTGCCGTCCTTGTCGGTCAGGTAGACGTTGTCCGACTTCAGGTCGAGATGGACGATGCCCGCGTTGTGCGCGCACTCGAGCGCCGACGCGATCTGGCGGGCCAGCCGCAGCGCGCGCCGCACCGACATGCCGCCGACCCGGTAGATCTCTTCCGTTAGAACCACGCCCTCCAGATACTCGAACACGATGTAGGGCACGCTGTCGGGCGTGAAGCCCATGTCGGTGGCCTCGACGATGTGCGGGTGCCCGAGCGTGCCCGCCGCCAACGCCTCGTTCATGAAGCGCTTGACCATCTCCTTGTCGGAGGCGAGCTCTCGGTGCAGGAACTTGACCGCGAAGCGTCGCTTGATGAGTACGTGCTCGGCGAGGAACACGGTCCCCATGCCGCCGTCGGCGATCTGCTGGACGATCCGGTAACGGCCGTCGACCACGTGGTCCGACTCGATGCCGAGGGCTTGGGGCGGCGGCGTCGAGATGTTCAGCACAGCGGAACACTTGAGAGCAAGGGGAGTGCCATCATCGACGTCGCGCCGTGGGCCCGACCGACGCACGACCGCGTCAAGGGCGCTCGGTGGGCGCCGCGTCAGCGCGCACCTCGCCGAACTTGTCGGGTCCGGGGCCAGCGACGGCGTTGCCGGCGAGATCGAACGTATGGGCGTTCGTGCCGGCCTTGATGACGAGCTTGCTCTCGACCGGCGCCGCGCTGCGCTCGCTCCAGACCCGGGCCGTGTACTTGCCGGGCGCGAGGCTCTTGAACGCGAAGCTGCCGTCGTCGCCGACCACGACGTAGTGCGGCGCGTCGACGACGACGACGTACGCCGCCATGCTCGCGTGGATGTTGCAGCCGAGGCGCACGATGCCGGCGCGATCGAACGTCACCTCGCGCTGATCGCCACTGCGATACATCCCGAGATCGAACGGGCGGGTCTTCGACAGCGAGAACACGTTGTGAAAGATCGAGTCGAAGTTAGGGAATGCGACCGTCGAGCCGACCGGCACCGCGAGGATGTGCGGCGCGAACGCCTTGTCGCGCTGCTCGACGACCCGCTGCTTGGGCGTACGCCTCTTGCCGCCGCGAGCGGGGGTCAGCATGATCACGCCGAGGCCGTTGACCGGCCCACCATTGATCGTCAGCGTGCCGAGCAGGGAGCCGCGCCGGGGCCGCCGATCAGGCGCGTCGTCGTCGGAACCACCCACCGCTTTGGGCTGCGGCGCAGCGTCGGCCGCTGCGCGGGTCGGCGCGGTTGCGATGCGGGGCGGCGCGCCCTCGCGGAACGTGCCGGCGACCGAGGCCAGGCGGTCGGCGCCGACCTCGAGCTCGGCGCGCGTGAAGAGCTGCTCGGCGTACGAGCGCTGGCCACGTTCGCCCGCCACCACCGCGGCCTCGACCAGCTCGCGGGCCCGACCCGGGACGAGTTGCGCGGCCAGCGCACGCGCGCCCTCGAGGCGGGCGGCGGAGAGCGGGCGTAGCTTGTCGGCGGCGGCGACGATCTGCGGCTTCAGCGGGCCGAGCGCGCCCAAGAGCTCGCCCTGCTCGCGCGCGCCGACCGAGAACTTGTTGAGCGCGGCGACCAGATCCTCGACGAGCGCGTCCCACTCGGCGTCGACCAGCTCCATGCCGGCGTGCGTGTTCGGCATGTCGCGCCCGGTGTAGGCGCAGGGTCCGCCAGTCGCCAGGCACACGAACTCGACGAGCAGCCGCTTCAGGTTCTCGGCATCGGTGTTGAAGAACCGCTCCTTGATGCGCGGATCGGTGGTCGTGCGGCCGACGAACTCGCCGACCACCGCCTCGATCGCGGGCTTGCCGCCGAGGCGCTCATACAGCGTGCGCTCGTCGACCGGCGGCGGCGGCACTGGCGCCGGCGGTGCCGCCTTCGCGACCGGTGCGGGGGCGGGGGCTGACGCCCTCGGGGGCGGCGTCGAGTGACAGCCAAAGGCGAACAGGATCGCAGCGACCGCGACGTTTCTCATGTCGATTCCATGCTCCGTGAGTGGTGACGATCAGTGATCGTTGTGTTTTCCGTCGGGGCGGCAGTCGTCCTCATCCTCGGGGTCCGCGTCGAGAGTGAGTCCGCTCGGCACGCTTGCCGGGATCGTACCGCACAGCGCGAACCGCCCGGCTGAGCCGCTGACCGAGCCGGCGCCGAACAGCGCGGCGCTGGTCTGCGCGACCATGAACGCGGTGATAGTGTCGACGTCCTGGAGCTGCACCGGTGAGCCGTTGGTGAACAGCGGGTCGATGTGCGCGATGATCTCGTCAGCGTTCGGGAGCACAGTCGGCTGCAGCTCAGGCTCGAGTTGGGTGACGTCGTAGGCGCGCAGGTTGGCGGCCGGATTGACCGCGTAGTGCCCGACGAACGCCCGCAGATCCTCGATGTCGTCGCGCAGATCGACGCCGAAGTCGGGATCGTTTCCGACGTGGCCGAACTCGCCCGCGTGCCCGAACGGCGCGGTCAACGCGACGTTGCGCAGCGGCGTCGTGCGGAAGGCATAGCGACACGACGCGCCCGAGCCGGGGTTGCCGCAGCGGGCGTTGGCGTCTTGAGTGACGCGCTCTCGACCAAAGTCGTCGGTGCCCACGCCGTCACCTTGGCCCGGGCCAAACTGCGCGAGCGCGGTGTTGTGGAACCGGTTGTCCGACAGCGTCGGGCCGTTGTGGCAGTTGGCGCAGGTCTGGAGGAAGCGCTCGGCCCCGGCGAGCACGTCAGTCTCGGGGATGAACGGCGGATCGTTGCGCGTGAGCTCCTCGATCGCCAGGAAGGCCTCGTCGTCGCCGGCGACGAAGGCGTCCCACGGGCTATCCTTCGAGGTGAACTTGCTGACGAAGAACGCGGCCATCGCGTTGGACGCGTGCGCGAACGTCATGGTGTCGATGCGGCTCGAGCGCGTGCCCGGCCAGCTCGGGTAGGCGTCGCCGAACAGGTCGCGGTACGCGGGGATCGCGCGCAGCCGAACCATGAGCGCGCCCCAGGTCGCGGTGAAGTCGCCGTCGGCGATTGCGGTGAGATCGTCGAAACGGCCGTCGAGCACATGCTCGCGCATCTCGTCGCGGTTGGTCACCGGGAACATGCCGATCGCCGACAGCGCGCCGAACTCGAAGACGCCTCTCATCGCCGGGGTGAGCTGCGCGCCGGCCGGCGTCCGCAGGCTGCCGTCGGGGAGCTTCTCGACACGACCATCCCAGAACAGCGAGTCGAGCGCGTGCAGGTTGAACAGCGGCGGCGCGTTGCGCGGGATCACCAGGCCACCGGTGCGCGACGCCCCGAGACCCAGGCCGCGCACGCCCGACGACAGGCGGCGATCGTCGTCACCGCCCACCGCGGGCGGATGGCACGTCATGCACGAGATGTCCTGGTTGTCGGAGAGGATCTTGTCGAAGACCAAGGCCTGTCCGAGCTTCACCAAGGCGTCCTGCCGAGATGACGTGCCGGGGATGATGGGGGTCGGGATCGGCGTGATGCCGCGCGCCGGGAACTGAGCGCGGATGCGGTCGGCGATCTTCTTGCGATCCTTGTTTTTCAGCGCCGCGCTCTCCTCGCCGAGCTCAGGCTCGGTGACGCAAGCAGAAGACGTGACGATTACACAGAGAAGCAGCAGCAACGCGCGCATGAAACCCCCGGGTTGGCTTGACGATCAGAGTCGGGGACGGGCAAAGCAGGTCCCGTGCCGTCGCGCTCAGCGAGCGAGGTGGCCCGCCACACCGAGCGACACTGTCGCAAGCTCGCGGAAAATATGCGTTCTGGCGTACGTGTTCGCGACTACCACATCGTCGTTCACGGCATTCCGCTGTGGCAGTGACGCTCGCTGTGCGTTCGCCGCGCTCGTTGGCCCAAAGTGGTGGGCGGCAGCGCGCGCAGCCGGTCGAAGTCGACGTGCTCCGAGCTCAGCTCCGGGCGCTCGTCGAGGACGCTGCGGGAACCTCGGTCAACCGCGGTCACTCGCGCCCGAACAGCTCTCCCACCACCAGCTCGAGAGCCTCGAAGGGCTCGGCGTGGACCCGATCGTCGGCGCCGGCCGCGACGACGAGCAGGTAGCCACCGTCGGTCCATCGGAACACCGACAGCGACTGCTCGATCGGATCGAGGATCCAGTAGTGCGGCACGCCGTGGTGTTGATAGCGATTGAGCTTGCGGACGCGGTCGGTGCTCGAGTTGGTGGTCGAGAGGATCTCGGCGACCCAGTCGGGGCGCGCCGTGATCGGAAACCCGCGCGGGCACTCGGGGACACGGTCGCGACGCCAGCCGGCGAGGTCCGGTCGGTAGACCTCGGCGACCGCGAATCGGATCTCGACCTCGGTCATCAGCCACCAGCCGCCGGGACCGGGGCCGCCGCCACGCCGATCGAAGGGTCCTATGAAATTGGCGAGCTTGCTCTGGGTTCGCCCATGCTCGCCTGACGGCGCCGCCTTCTCGACCAGCTCACCGTCGATGAGCTCGTGGAAGCGTCGATCGTCGGGGATCGCGATCAGATCCTCGAAGGTGGCTTGCCGGCCACTCCCTGAGATCGCGCCGTGCATGTCCGCGAGGGTAGCACTACAGCGTGCCCTGGGGCGCCCGCGCCTCGACGAGCCGCAACAGGGCCTGAGCCAGCTCGACCTCGACGCCGAGGTCGGGATCGGCGAGCGCCGCGGCGTCGGCCTCGAAGCGCTCGACCGCGCTCCGCAAGATCGCCTCGGCGTCGGCCGGCGCGGTCGCGTAGCCCTCGGCGGCGTCGTGCATGGCCTGGGTCACTAGCGCGAGCGCGGTGGTGCGCGCGACCGAGGCCTGCTCGAACCACTGGCTGCGTTCGTCGAGCGTGGCGCCGGCGCGGTCGAGCGCGATCGTGGTCTGGTGGGTGGTGCCGGCCGGGTCGACGTAGGTCAGGTCGAGGCCGGGCGCGAGGGCGGTGACGTCGCCGTCGAGGGCCAGCAGCAGCGCGCCCTTGTGCTTGGACAGGAACACCGACTCGACCTTGAGCGTCGGGTCCTCCTCGAAGCCGACCGGGAAGCCGTAGCCGCGATCGATGGCGAGGCCGGCGCCCAGGCGCACCGACACCCGCAGCGCGGTCGCGATGGGCGCGGCGAACCAGGGATCCTGATCGGCGAGGAAGCGAGCGACGTCGCCGGTCGTGACCAGGCTGAAGGCGTTGGCGCCGCGCTGGTTGGCCATGCTCTGCAGCACCTCGGGGCCGATGCCGACGCCGAGCGCGACCACGGTGAGGTCGACGCCCGCGGCCGCGCCCGCGGTCACCAGCTGGTCGAACGCGCTGGGCGAGGTGGCGCCCACGTTGGGCTGCACGTCGGTGAACAGCACGATCCGCACGTTGGTGCGGCCGGCGGCGCGGGCGCTGCGACCCAGCTCGTAGGCGCGCCGCAGCCCGCCTTCCATGTCGGTCGAGCCAGCCTCGCTGAGCCCGGCGATGACCCGCGCGATCGCCGACCGGGCGTCGCCCGCCGTGATCGGCAGCGCGGTCCGCACCTCCGAGCCATAGGTGACGATCGCGGCCTGGTCGCGCGCGGTGAGGCGTGGCGTCAGGCCTCCGAGGAGCCCGCGGGCCAGCTCGCCCGGCGTGCTCTCGCCGTGGCCCCACTGCATCGAGCCCGAGACATCGACGGTGTAGATGAAGGTCGTGTCGGGCCGGACGTAGGTCGCGGGGTCGATCGTCGACGACAGCCCGACCTGGATCCAGCCACGCAGGGTGTCGTCGGCGCCGGGCGCCACGCCGAGCCCGCCGCGCAGGCACAGCACGTCGGAGCACGGCGGACCGGTCAGGCCGAGGTCGTGCTCGGCGAACATGGCCTCGACGAGGATCGCGGCAGCCGGCGGGACCTGCCCACGCGCGATGAGCTCACGAGCCAGGGTCAGGTCCTTCACGCCGCCCGGCGTGGCACCGAAGTCGTCGCCGGCGCCGCCACCCATCGAGCCGCACGCGGCCGCCATCACCAGCATCGAAGCGAAGAGTCTGTGCATGGCAGCCCGTGATTGCACCGCGCGAGCCACCCGGGTCGCGCTGTGGTTCCGCCCGGATGCCCGCCGCCAGTTGCGGGCGCGCGCGGCGATCACGACATCCGTGCCGCGATCGGTGCGGTGTCGAGACGCGCATGTATGCTGAGCTGGTGAGCGACCTCGCCCCGCGTGCCGGCTCGGCCACCCATCGTCGACGCCGTCAGGCCCGGTGGGGGCGGCGGTTCCGGCGCGTCGGCCTGGCCTGGCAGAACGCGCTCGAGATCATGCGGGCGGGCCGGCTGACCGCACCCTACGGCGCGCCCTTCGAGGTCACCCACCAGACGCCGATCTTCCGGCTCCGCCACTACGCCGCACCCGACGGCGCGCCCCGCTCGGCGCCGCTGCTCTTGGTGCCGCCGCTGATGGTCGCGTCGGAGGTCTACGACATCGCGCCCGACGTGTCGTCGGTGGCGTTCCTCACCCGCAACGGCATCGACGTGTGGCTGGTCGACTTCGGCGCGCCCGAGCGCGAGGAGGGCGGCATGGATCGCACCCTCGACGATCACGTGCGCGCGGTGTCCGAGGCGATCGATCACATCCGGGCCGCGACCGGGCGCGACGTCCACCTCGCCGGCTACTCGCAGGGCGGCATGTTCGCCTACCAGGCCGCCGCGTTCCGCCGCAGCGCGGGGCTGGCGTCGGTCATCACGATGGGCAGCCCGGTCGACGTCCACCGCACCGTCGGCATCGCCGATCAGCTCGTCGAGCAGCTGGTGGCCGGCGTGCAACGCGCGATCGCGCGACCGCTGGCCCGCATCGAGGGTCTGCCCGGCTTCCTCACCTCGACCGGGTTCAAGCTGCTGTCGGCGCGCAAGGAGGCTGGTCAGCTGGTCGACTTCGTCTCGAAGCTGCACGACCGCAAGGCCCTCGAGAAGCGCGAGGCCCGCCGGCTGTTCCTGGGCGGCGAGGGCTTCGTGGCCTGGCCCGGCCCGGCGCTGCGCAAGTTCGTCGACGAGATCATCGTGGCGAACCGCATGACCTCGGGCGGCATCGTCATCGACGGCCACGCGGTGTCGCTCGCCGACATCGACTCGCCGATCCTGTACTTCGTCGGCGATCGCGACGAGATGGGGCGCCCGGCGGCGGTGCGCGGCATCCGGCGGGCGGCGCCGGCGGCCCGCGAGATCTTCGAGGTCATGGTCCGGGCCGGGCACTTCGGCCTGGTGGTGGGCTCGACCGCGCTGGCGGTGACCTGGCCCACGGTCGTCGAGTGGATCAAGTGGCGCGATGGCACCGGGCCCGAGCCCGGCCGGCTGGTACCGGCCCGAGGCGCGACCGAGCAGCCGCCCGCGATCGCGGCCCCCGGCGACGACGTCGAGGACGACGATCTCGACACCGCCTTCGGCGACGAGGTGCAGTACGACCTCGAGCTGGCCGGCGACGTCGTCGGCAAGACCGCGCGCGCGCTGTGGGATCGCCTCGGCGACGCGTCGCAGGATCTGTCCGACTACGTCGACAACCTGCGCTGGCAGGTGCCGCGCCTGCATCGCCTGCGCAACCTGCGCGACGACACCGTGATCTCGCTCGGCAAGGTGCTCGCCGATCAAGCTCGCGAGATTCCCGATCGCACCTTCTTCCTGTTCAAGGATCGCGCGTTCAGCTACGCCGACGCCAACCGCCGCGTCGAGGCGGTGGTGCGCGGCCTCATCCAAGCCGGGGTGCGGCCCGGCCAGCGGGTCGCGATCGTCATGACCGGCCGGCCCAGCTACCTGTCGGTGGTGACCGCGCTGTCGCGGCTCGGCGCGGTCGCGGTGCTGCTGTCGCCGTCGACGCCGGCGGCGATCCTGGGCCGCGCCCTCGAGGTCGGCGAGGCCGAGGCGGTGGTCGCCGGCCCCGACGCCGCGATCGCGGTGCGCGCGGCCTTCGCCGGCCCGCTCCTGGTCCTCGGCGGCGCCCATCAGCAGCGCACCCTGCCCGTCGGTGCGGTCGATCTCGAGCAGATCGATCCCGACGCGGTCGCGCTGCCGCCGTGGTACCGCGCCGACCCCGGGCGGGCCCGCGATCTGGCGATGGTGTTCGTCGCCGGCGACCCGCCGCGGGCCAGCCGCATCACCAACCGGCGCTGGGCGTTCTCGGCGCTGGGCGCGGCGGCGACCTGCACGCTCACCAACCGCGACACCGTCTACTGCTGCCTGCCGCTCCACCACCCGACCGGCATGCTGGTCGCGGCCGGCAGCGCGCTGGCGAGCGGCGCACGGCTCGCGCTCGCGACCCGCTTCACGCCCGAGACCTTCTGGGAGGAAGTGCGACGCTACGGCGGGTCGGTCGTGTTCTACGCCGGCGAGATGGCCCGCGCGCTCATCCACGCGCCGGCCGCGGTCGGCGAGCGCAACCACCCGGTGCGGCTGTTCGCCGGCTCGGGCATGCGGCCCGATCTGTGGCGACGCCTGGTCGATCGCTTCGGCGGCATCGGCATCCTCGAGTTCTACGCGGCGACCGAGGCGTCGGCGGTGCTGGCCAATGCCTCGGGCAAGAAGGTCGGCGCGGTCGGCCACCCGCTGCCGGGCAGCCCGGCGCTGGCGATCGCCGCGTACGACTTCGACACCGACGAGCTGGTGCGCGAGCCGAGCGGGCGGCTGGTGCGCGCCAAGGTCGGTCAGCCCGGCATGCTGGTGGTGCGCCTGGACTCGTCACGCGGCATCGCTGACCTCGCGCACCTCGCGCCGACGCGCTTGGTCCACGACGCCTTCGAGCCCGCCGACACCTGGTTCGTCACCGGCGATCTGCTCACCATCGACGGCGATGGCGACTACTGGTTCGTCGACCGCGCCGGCGACGTCATCCGCACCGCCGGCGGTGCGGTGCCCAGCCGCCGCGTCGAGGACGCGCTGCACCAGGTCGACAGCGTCATCGCCTGCGTCGCGGTCGCGGTGCCGGGCCCGGGCGGCCAGGACGTCCCGGCCGCGGCAGTCGCGCTCGCGCCGGGCGCCCGCCTCGACCTACCCGCCCTCGCCCGCGCCGCGCTCGCGCTTCCCGATCACGCCCGGCCGGTGCGGCTCCGCCAGGTCGCCGCCCTCGCCATGACCGACGGCTTCCGTCCCCTCAAGCCGCCCATTCGCACCCTCGGCTTCGCCGACGGTCCCGCCGTCTTCGCCTGGGACGCCGCGACGCGCAGCTACCGGCCGACCTGAGGTTTCGACCGCCCGGTTGGCGTGGCGACGCGACGACACCACGGGTGACCGATCGTTCCCGCGCAGCCTGTAGGCGTGCGTTCGCGCGCTCGGCCGGCGTGGCGTCGAGCGTGCATTGGCGCAGCGCCGATGCGCCATCTCCTGCTGTTGTTCCTCTGCGCGTCTGCGCTCTTGCCGTTCGCGGCGTGTGGTGATGCTGCCGTCGAGACCTCGCCCGATGCCCGCGTCCTCGACGGGCCGAGCGGCGACACCGTCGATACCTGCCACGACGGCGTCCCCAACGGCGGATACAGTCCGACATCGACTGCGGCGGCCCGTGCGCGCAGGCGTGCCGACTCGGCCAGCGCTGCGACGGCGGCAACCCGTGCGAGACCGGCACCACCTGCCACGGCGTCGCGTCGTGCGACGGCGACGACTGCGCCGCGGTGTGCATGATCGATCGCGTGAGCTGCTATCCAAACCCGTGCGGCGCCGACGAGGTGTGCGACGCCAGCTTGCCGTTCGACGGCGAGCCCGGGCGCGCGTTCTGTCAGCGCCGCCACGCCGCCGGCGAGGACTGCCAGCAGCGCGACCGCGACCTCAACGACTGCGTCGATCGCGGGCAACCTGCCCTGCCAGCCCGGCCTGGGCTGCACCTTCGCCACTGGCCTCGGGTGCGAGCTCTGGTCGACTGCGGCTCCAACATGGCGTGCTGCGCCACCGCCACCGGCACCGGCGCCGAGTGCCGCCCCGGCGCGCTCGATCAGTGCACGCCGCCGGCCGGCTCCTGCCGCCGCCCCGAGTAGCGCTATTCCTTCACGCTCTCCTCGAGGGAACGCGCGAGGACGTCAGAGAGCGCGCCGCGAAAGTCGGTGGCTGGCGAAGCCCGCGTCAGCTCCGCGACGCGATCGACGAAGCCCTGCAGGACCGCGAGGCGCTCCTCGACGGACCGCGACCGCATCCAGCGGATCAGGTGACATCGACCCCGTCGTCGGGCTCGATCGGCGGCGCGCTCATGACCAGCGTACGCAATCATGTGGCCGCTGGCCTACGGCGCGGTCAGCGAGCAGCAGCGGAAGCCGATGGTGGGCAGCACAGTGTCGAGGGTGGCCCGCGACGACCGGAACTGGCAGGTCGCGCCGAGGTTGGGGCTGTCGTAGGCGCCGCCGCGCAGCACCGCGATGTCGGGGTTGCCGCCGGTGCCGGTGAACACCTCGCTGGTCCACTCCTTGAGGTTGCCCGACAGGTCGAACACGCCGGCGGTCGAGCGGCACATCGTCATGCTCGCGGTCGGCACCAGGACATGATCGACTCCGCCGCCCGGGATGCCGTCGTGGCTCTCGGTGTTGCAGCGATCGGCGCCGAAGCTGTCGCCATACGGGTACGTCGTCGCCGGCGCGCCCTCGCACGCGGCCTGCCACTGCGTCGACGAGCACAGGGTCTTGCCGGCCGCCAGGCACGCCGCCGACGCGGTCGCGAAGGTCGCGGCGCGCCACGGGATCGCCGCCGGCTTCGAGCAGGCCCGCGCCGCCGAGCTGCCCGGCATCGCCGCGGTGGCGTCGGGCCGCGACGCCTCGTAGACGTCGATGTAGGACGCCCCGACCTGCACCATCGCGTCGCGGACGCGGCCGGCGCCGGTCGCGTCATCGACGACGCCGTTGCAGTCGTTGTCGAGGCCGTCGCAGGCCTCGGCGGTCATCGGCTGGGGGTTGGGCAGCGCGCTCAGATCGCACCAGGTCTGCGACGGCGTCGCCGGATCACAGCGGCGCCGGCCGCCGTCACGACACACCCCGAGCCGGCCGTCGTCGCAGGTGTCGCCGAGATCCGGGAAGCTGTCGTCGGCCAGGCCGTCGCAGTCGCCGTCTGCGCCGTCGCACCGCTGCTCGGCGAGCACGATGCCGTTGGGCACGCTGGGATCGAACTCGACCTCGGGCGCGTAGTCGCAGTACCAGCGGGTCACGCCGCCCCGCGCCTCGCAGCGCATGGTCGTGCCCGCGCACGGCGTGCCAGCGGTGGTGCGGCATTGGCCAGTGGGCGGCGGCGGCAGCTCCTCGTCGACGGTGCCGTCGCAGTCGTCGTCGATGCCGTTGCAGGCCTCGGCGATGGTCGGAAACAGCGGGCAGCGGTACTCGCAGGTGAGCGGATCGCCGTCGAGATCGGCGAAGCCGGGCTGACACCCGACCAGCGTGCAGGTGCCGCCGGTGCAGGTCTGGATCGCGCCGACGGCCGCGCAGCGGTGGCCGCAGGTGCCGCAGTTGTTGGGATCGTTGAGCTTGTCGAAGCCGTTGTCGACGATCAGGTCGCAGTCGTTGTCGAGCTCGTCGCAGGTGTCGTCGACGCCGCTCGGCGTGCAGCCGGCGTCGCGGTCACCGCCGCCATCGCCGTTGCCGCCGCCGTCGCCGGTCGGGTCGAGGCCGCCGTCGCCGGTCGGGTCGAGGCCGTGCAGGTTGTACGGCGACACGTCGCACCCGGCGACGACCACCAGCACCAAGAGCGCGCGTCTCACGACGCCCTCCGTCGCCGCGCCCAGGCGAACCCGAGCACCATCAGCAGGGCGCCGGCCCCGCCCTCGCCGCCGGTCGAGCAACCACCGCCGGCCGCGGTCACCAGCTCCGGCCGCTGGGCCGGTGACGCCACCACGCACACCGCCTCGCCGGTCCGCACCTCGCACCGATACGACGGGCCGCAGTCGACGACCTTGCACGGATCGTCGATGCAGGTGCCCCCGGTACACACCGCGCCCGGGCCGCAGCTGACGCCATTGCATGGGTCGGCGACGCAGGCGCCGTTGGCGCACACCTCGCGGGTCGGACAGGTCACCTCGGCGCAGGCGTCGACGACGCAGGCGCCCTGGGCGTCGCAGCGCTGGCCGCTCGGGCAGCCGGTGTCGACGCAGTTACCACGACACGCGCCGTCGTAGCAGCTGCAACCGAGCACGTCGGTGCAGGTCGCGGCGCAGTCGACCTCGCCACAGGGATCGGCGACGCACTCCGAGGCCACGCAGATCTGGTCGCCGACGCAGCCGGTGACGTCGCAGTCGACGCAGGTGCCGAGGCGACAGGTCTGGGACCCCGCGCAGGTGATGCCGGCGCAGGGGTCGACGCAGCCGTTGGCCTGGCAGATCTCGGTCGCGGTGCAGGCCGCGCAGGCGTCGGGCACGCAGAAGTCGCCGGCCGGGGTCTGCGCGCAGGTCAGGCCACCCGGGCACGGAAACTCGCCGCTCTCGCACGGCACGCGGCAGCCGCCTTCGACGCACGAGGTCGCCCCCGGGCACGCCGCCTGGTCGTCGGGGTTGCCGTCACAGTCGTCGTCGAGGCCGTTGCAGCTCTCGACGCCGGGCTCGATGGCGCCGACGCACACGATCATGCCGCCGATGCAGGCCTGCTCCCCGAGCTGGCAGGGCGCGAGGTCGCTAGTGCCGCACGACTGGCCGATCGCGGGGTCGTCCTCGTCGAAGGCGCCGTCGCAATCGTCGTCGAGGCCGTTGCACAGATCGACCGTCGAGGTCGGCACGCAGCCGGGGATGCACGAGATGCCGTCGTCGATCGCGCCGTCGCAGTCGTCGTCGAGGCCGTTGCAGATCTCGGGCATCGGGCTGGCGCCCGCGTCGGTGATCGCGCAGACCGTGCCCGAGCCGTCGTCGGCGCAGAGGTACGTGCCGGTGCCCAGGCAGGCGCCGAGGTCGCCGTCGTCGCACGGGAGGTCCTTGTCGGGGAAGCCCTCGTCGACGCGGAGGTCGCAGTCGTCGTCGCGCTGGTTGCAGGTCTCGAAGACGATCGAGCCCGAGACGATCGTGGCCAGCGCGTTGGCGAGGTCGTCCTCGCTGCCGACCAGGAACGCCGCGCCGGTGCCGCCGGCGGTCGCGATCGAGTTGAGCTGGGCCTCCTCGGAGGCCAGCACCGAGAACCCCACGACGAAGGTGTCGATGCCGAGCGCGCGCAGCGCCACCGCGGCCGCGACCGGATCGCCCTGGCAGCTCTCGGCGCCGTCGGTGAGCAAGATCGTGCCGTAGCGGCGGCAGCCACCGCTGGCGGCGGCGTCGCAGGCCTTGATCGGCGCCAGATAGTCGGCGGCGGCGGCCAGCGAGTTGGCGAGCGGCGTCGGGCCGGTGCCGCGCAGCTCGCAGTCGCCGTTCGCGCAGTAGTCGCCGACCACCTGGCCCGCATTGTAGTTGGTCTCGCGTCCGTCGAGCCACGACAGGTGGCGGTCGAGATCGGACCCAAAGCCGACCAGCACGTCGGCGCCGCGCCGTGGCGGTCCGCAGTTGCCGGCGTAGTTCACGCACTCGTCGCCGGGCGAGGTCGGCCGCACCGGGATCGAGCCCAGCGCGCCGCCGTCGACGTTGCACAGCGCGGTGCCGGTGTTGTTGGTCGGGTCGTCGTAGCTACAGCAGATCGAGCCGCACTCGAACCAGCCCGCGACCTGACAGCTGCGGTCGACCGCGGTGTCCTGGTGGTAGCGGGCCAGCGCGAAGTCGATCTCGGGATAAGCCGCGATCACCGTCGAGAGCGCGCCCTTGGCCTTGTACAGGCGCGAGTCGTCGGCGACGCCGTTGCCGTCCTGATCGAGGCCGGCGTGCCCGATCGAGCCGTCGCCGAAGGTGGGCACTCCCGACAGCGAGCCGAGCATCGAGCCCGAGGTGTCGACCACGACCATGAAGCGCGCGCGGGTGTCGGTGACCGGGCCGACGCAGGCCGGGGTGTCGACCGGGCACAGCTGGGGAACTCCGGCCACGCACGACGGCATCGGGCCGCCCGCGCATAGCAGCGGCGCCAGATCTTCGTCGATGGCGTCGTCGAAGTCGTTGTCGTAGCCGTCGCAGAACTCGCCGACGTAGCCGCCCGAGATCTGCAGCTCGCCCACGCCACCGCCGGCCTCGCCCTGGCAGATGGCGCAGGTGCCGCCGAGCGCGCCGCCGACGTTGAAGACCGACTCGTCGGCGATGGCGCCGTTGACCGACAGCACCGAGATGAGGCCGCCGCCCCCGCCGCCGCCGCAGTCGTCGCAGGTGCCGCCTTGCTGGGCCGGCGCGGTACACTCGCCGGTGGGATCGGCCGCCAGGCCCTGGGTGTCGCCGCCGAGGCCGCCGGCGGCGGTGATGCGCGCGGTCGCGGCGATCGCGACGTTGTCACCGACCAGGAAGATGGTGCCGCCGGCGCCGCCGCCCGCCGAGTCGTTGCCGTCGCCGCAGCCGCGCCTGCCGTTGGTGTCGATGCGGCCCGCGATCGACAGCGCGCCAGTCTGGGTGGCGTCGAGGGCGGCCAGGACGATGCGGCCGCCGCCCGGGCCCGCGGTCTTGGTGCTGGTACCGTCGCCGTCGCGGCAGCCCTTGTCGCCGCCCGAGGCGCCGAACTCGGACTGGTAGATCGAGTGGAAGAACTCGGTGCCGGCCACGGTCGGCAGGCCGTCGTTGCCCGAGCGACAGTCGGTGATGACGCTGCACGACGGCACGCCGCTGGCGTTGTAGACCACCGAGTTGCCGCAGCTCTCCTCGAAGTCGCGCGGGAACGACTGCGTGCCCGTGATGTCCTTGGTGCCGCGCCCGCCCCGCCCGAAGTGGGCGCCGCCGCCGCCCGAGTCGCGCACCGCGCAGCCGCCGCGTCCGCCGGCCGCCCCGTTGGGGCCCTGACCATCGCCGCAGATGGCGGTCTGGTAGCCGGCGCCGCGCGCGACGATGCGCGACGATGCGTCGATGGTGATGGTCGGCGCGCGCAGCTCGAGGCTGCCGGTGAGCCGCTTGTCACCGCCGGTGTAGGGCACCACCTCGACGGTCGCGCCGTTGGTGATGCTCACCGACGTGAACGTGTACACCCCGGCCAGCTGACAGGTCAGGCCATCGACGGCGAAGGCCGGGCCGGTGCTGACGCAGGGCGCGGCCGCCGCGACCGCGGGCGCAGCGAGGACCAGCCCGATCACCCACACGACGGATCGTTGACGCACGCCTCATCATCGCCCGAACCGGCGGTCCGTGTACCAGTGACCTCGGGGCTCGTCGGGGTATCGCCCGAAGAAGTCGCAGCCGCCGCGCCGCGGCTCGCCCGACGCCGTAGCCAGCGCTACCAGGTCGGCTCGGTCGGGAAGGCGCGCAGCGCGGCCTCGCGATCGGCCGGGACCCGGTACTGCGGAAAACAGCGCGACGTGCTGGCGGCCTGCATGACGTGCAACGCGAGGCCGCCGTCGTCGGGCGCACAGTGCAGCGTGGCGCCGCGCGCGAGCAGGCCCCGCACCAGCTCGTAGTCGGAGCCGTGCGGCAGATCGGCGAACCCGACCGCGCGCGCGGCCTCGGCGCGATAGGCGTAGTTGAAGCCGTAGCCCCACTGGTTGCGATGCACCCACGCCGCGCGCCCGGCCGCCGAGCGCAGGTGGTCGTAGAGCGCGAACCGCCGCGCCCCGGCCTCGGCCCCCTCGACGATGTAGTGATGCTCGACGACCTTGCGGGTGTCCCAGTACCAGACCGAGCGATCGGCCTCGTGATAGAGGTGCCAGGTCGCGTAGGTGAAGAAGTCGTGGCCGCCCAGCTGCGCGAGCGTGTGCTCGACGTACTCGGGCGCGTAGAGATCGTCGTCGTCGAACTGCACGTGGACGTCCCCGCAAGCCAGCGCGAGCAGCCGGTCACGCTTGGCGCCGATGGTGGCCCGGCCCGGCGCGTGGACGTACCGGACGCGGGCGTCGCGCAACCCGCCGAAGAACCGCGACGGCTCCGGGCTGTCGTCGAGGACGACCAGCTCGAGCTCGCCCCGGTAGGTCTGCGCCGCGAAGCGCTGGTAGAGCGCGGGCAGCCGCGCTTCGCGGTTCCAGGTCGGGACGGTGACGCTGACCTTCACGCGGCGATCAGTGGCAGTTCTCGAAGGCCAGCGAGCCCTCGATCGTGATCCCGTCGGCCGCGCACGACAGCTGGGCCTTGCCCTGGATGTTCTTCACGTCGTTGATCGTGCTGTTCTGGTCGGAGATCGAGATCGTGCCGCACACGCCGAGGTCGCTGCCGACCGCGGTGCCGGGCGCGAATAGCACGACCTGGGCCTCGCCGGTCGGCGTCTGCAACACCCGCAGCCGTCGGCCACCGGCGCCGGTCACCTCGACGCCGCCAAAGCCGAAGACCTGGCCGCTGCGGCACGCGTTGGGCGCGAAGGGCTCGCCGTTGACCTTCAGGTCGCCACCGAGCTTGTTGGAGCACACGCAGTTGGCGAACAGGATCGGCAGCACCAGGACGACGCGTGGGATCTTCACGGCACGATAGTATCAGCCCCGATGGTCACCCTCTAGTTACTTGCCCAGCAGCGCCAGCCGGGTCGTGCCCTGGCTCCTCACGGCACAGCGGAGGTCGTGAGCCCCGAAGACGACGAGCCGCGCGGCGCCCGAGCCCGGCAAGTCGTAGCGCGACGCCCCGGCGCTGACGCCCAGGGTCGCTGCGCCGACCGAAAATGCAGAACCCAGGCGCCGAGGCCTGGGTTTCTGTCGTGCGTCGTATCTGACGTGTCTACCGGGTGAGGGCAGTAGGAATCGAACCTACAACCAGCGGATTAAGAGTCCGATGCTCTACCAATTGAGCTATGCCCCCGGAAATTTCGTATCTCGCGTGTCTTTCGAATTGTCAGTGAGCTCGGGGCGACTCGAACGCCCGACCTACGGGTTCGAAGCCCGGCGCTCTATCCAACTGAGCTACGAGCCCTGATGTCTCGGGGCGGATCCTTAGTTCCTGGGCGGGCCTACTGTCAAGACTGCGCGATAAATTCCGCCATCCGATGTGCAGGTCGCCGCGTACACGCGACCACACGCCGGCCGGGATCACGCCGCGCTGCGGTAGGCCGAGCCCCAGGAACACGACGAGTTTTCGCCGCTTAGGCATGAAAACCAGGTTCAAAACCGGAACGCGGATCCGTATAGTGCTTCGAACGATCGTCAGCCGGTTTCCGGTGACGAACGCAGCCGCGGAGGGCCAGTGTTCAGCAAAGACCGTCGCATCAACGTCCTGCTCTCGATCATGTTCCTCGCGCTTGCCGCATGCGGCGGCGTAGGCGCTGGCTGTGGAGGCTGCGGCAGTATGCCCCTCCCCGCCGGCGGGCTGCCCAAGACCCAGACCGTCGAGGGTGGAGGCCAGGTGCGGGTCACCCGCGCCGGCTTCGCCAAGCTCACGCAGATCATCCCGGGCTTCCTCAACGACTCGCTGGGCGGCGGCTTCTGCGTCGGTCAGCAGGATCTCGGCATCGCCAACGCCTGCACGGGCAACAGCGGCCCCACCTGCAACCCGGGCTGCTTTGTCGACGTGAACATCCCCAACAACGGCGTCGTGGTCTCGGTGACCAACCAGAACACGATGAACGTGAAGATCACGACCAACGTGAGGTCGAGCGTGCGGCTGTCCAACAGCGTCTTCGGCTCGTGCACGATGACCATCACCGCGAACCGCCTCTACGCCGACCTCGACATCGGCTTTGGCATCAACGCCACCACCGGCGCGCTGCAGATCAACCTGCGCCAGATCAACGACACCGATCTGTCGGGCGTCAACTTCAGCGGCTGCAGCATCCTCAGCGGCCTCGCCAACCTCGTCGTCGACCTGATGGACTCGTTCCTCGGCGACTTCATCATCGACCTGCTCACGCCGACCATCAACGATCTCATCCAGGGCTTCCTGCCCGACCCGCTCGGCATCGAGGGCATGGTCGACATCGGCGCGATGATGTCGGGCGTCTCGCCGGGCACCGAGGGCTTCATGGAGGCCCGCATGATCCCGGGCGGCTACGTGCAGCTGCAAGGTGGCGGCATGTCGCTGGGTCTCATCACCGGCCTCAACGCCGACCGCGACCCCGCGACCCGCGGCGCCGGCCTTATCAGCGAGCCGGCCTTCTGCGTGCCGCCGATCCCGGCGCCCAACTTCGCGGCCCCGCCGGCCTCGCTGCCGGCCAGCTCGCGCGGCACCTTCACCTTGCGCCCGGCCTCGGAGTTCCTCGGCATGCCCGAGCCCGGCGACGATCTCGCCATCGGCCTGTCGGAGACCACCCTCGACCTGGCCGGTCACCACCTGGTCACCTCGGGCGGCATGTGCCTCGGCGTCGGCACGTCGCTCATCTCGCAGCTCAAGCTCGGCACCATCGGCCTCCTGGTCCCGTCGCTGGGCGAGCTCGGCACCGGCGACGAGCCGCTGCTGCTGGTGACCCGGCCCCAGAAGGCGCTCGACTTCTCGATCGGTGACGGCACCGAGGCGTCGCCGTCGATCGGCATCGCCATCAAGGGCTTCGAGGTCGACTTCTACGCGTTCATCTACGAGCGCTACGTCCGCGCCTTCACGATGTCGCTCGACATGAACGTCGGCGTGAACCTCGAGTTCGAGCAGCTGCCCGGCCAGCCCGCGACGGTCAAGCCGATCCTGGTCGGGCTCACCGCCGACCAGATCCACATCACGGTGCTCAACAACGAGTTCGTCAAGGAGACCCAGGCCGAGCTCGAGGCCGTGCTGCCGACGATCTTCAACCTGGCGCTGCCGCTCATCACCGGCGGTCTCGACCCGATCCCGGTGCCGTCGTTCGCCGGCTTCACGCTCAACAACCTGCGGGTCCAAAAGGTCCGGACAACCGAGGACGAGTTCCTCGCCATCTACGCCTCGCTCGGCGTGTCGGCCAAGCTGCGCCAGGACGCCTCGACGCGCTTCCCGTCGCTGCTGCCGGTGGTCGCCGACCTCGACCAGAAGGCCGGCCTGACCCAGTGGCCGCGTCGGGTCTCGAGCCCGACCGCCACCTTGCGCACCGTCATGGTGCCCAAGCCCGACCAGATCCGCGCCGCCCTCGCCGGCTTCCCCGGCACCAGCCTGCCGACGGTGACCATCGACGTCGCGACCCACGACGACCAGGGCCGCCCGCTCGAGTGGAGCTGGAGCCTCGACCACGGCATGAGCCGTCCCTACACCACCGCCTCGCCGCTGGTGATCGCCGACAAGGCCTTCGCGTGGCAGGGCAAGTACACCATCGGCCTGCAGTCGCGCGTGGTCGGCGACTACCGCACGACCTCGTCCGAGACCGTCGAGATCCCGGTCGTCATCGACTCGGCCGGTCCCAAGATCCGCGCCGACGAGGCGCGCTGGGATGGCAACGACTTCCGCGTGCCGGCGACCGACGCGGTCTACGGCCACGACGAGCTGCAGTGGGCCTACGGCGTCCCCGGCGACGACGTGCCCGGCACCGACTGGGTCGCGACCTCGGCGCTCGATCGCCAGGCCGTCAAGGACCTCTCGCTCGACGAGCAGATCCAGGTCTTCGTGCGCGACCCCAGCGGCAACGTCTCGACCGCGATCGCCAAGACTGGCTTCCACGGCGCGCCCAGCGAGGGTGGCTGCAGCTGCGACGCGAGCGGCACCCCGCCGGTCGGCACGCTGATCGTCTTCCTGCTCGCTGGCGTGGCGCTGCTGCTGCCCCGACGCCGCCCGGTTTTTACCGTGCGGGCGATGGCGGCCGCGCGCCGCATCGCCCGTAGCCGCTACCTCCCGATGGTCGCGGTCTGGGCCGGCGTCTCGATCGCCGTCTCGATGGTCCCGGCCTGCTCGTGCGGCAGCCAGCCCGGCGCGCAGTCGTGCGAGGTCGTCGAGGACTGCGACCTGCAGTGCCCGACCGGCGAGATCGCGCTGTGCTTCGACAACGAGTGCATCTGCACCGACGACGTGCCCTACGGCAAGATCGGCACGCACTCCGACGTCGCGGTCGCGCCCAACGGCGACGCGGTGGTGTCGGGCTACGCGCAGAACCACGGCGACCTGGTGGTCGCGCGCCATCCCGGACAGGGCCGCATCCCCAACGAGGAGTGGGAGTTCGTCGACGGCGTGCCCGACGGGCCGGTCGCGCTGCCCGACTCGACGGTCCGCGGCGGCATCCTCGAGCCCGGCCCCGACGTCGGCCTCTACACCAGCGTCGCGGTTTCGGCCGACGACACCATCATGGTCTCGTACTACGACCGCGATCAGGGCGCGCTGAAGTTCGCGTTCAAGCCGGCCGGCGGGGTGTGGACCAGCCACATCGTCGACGAGGGCACCGGCGGCGTCATCGACCCCGAGCTGGGCGGCGAGCAGGCCGGTCTTTACACCGCGATCACCCTGCGCAGCGACGATGGTCGCCCCGGCATCGCGTACCTGGCCCGGGTCTCCCAGGGTGGCGGCATCGAGACCGCCGAGGTCCGGTACGTCTCGGCGCAGAGCGCGACCCCGACCACGGCGAGCGACTGGCTCACGTTCACGGTCGACTCGATGACCTTGCCGCCGGTCGATCCGGCGGCACCCGACGTCTACCCGCTGCCGGCCGGGATCGGCCTGTTCGTCGAGGCGACCCGCGACGCCAACAACGCGCCGGTCATCGCGTACTACGACCGCGAGAACGGCGACCTGAAGATCGCCAAATTCAACGCCGGCAACGGTCAGTTCAACACCCCGACGGTGATGGCGGGCGCCAACGCCGACTCCGGCTGGTACCCGAGCGTCGCGGTCGACGCGGCCGGCGTGGTCCACACCGCCTACCAGGGCGCCGATCACGACGACGTCTTCTACAAGAGCTCGACCGGGCCCCAGGAGCTGGTCGACGACGGCTACCGTATCGTCGGCACCACGCCGGAGGGTCTGCCCAAGCCGGAGTTTCACTTCGTCGGCTCGGACACCCAGATCGTGATGACCGGTGGCGGTCCCCTGGTCGCGTATCAGGACTCGACGACGCACGAGCTCCTGGTCGCCGACAAGAGCGGCACGATGGGCGCGTGGCGCCCCAACGCGCTGGCCGGCAACGAGATGGACTGGGCCGGCGCCTACGGCTTCTACGCCTCGGCTGCCCTCGGCATCAACGACGTGACCCTGTCGACCTGGGTCCTCAACCAGCAGCTCAACGACAGCTGGGTCGAGATCTTCCGCATCCCCGTCTCGCCTCCGTGAGCTTGGAAAGGCCTTTCGCAAGGCCTTTCGCAATACTTCGGAAAGGCCTTTCACAAGGCCTTTGCCCCGCCGGGTCAGGCCCCGACGGGTCCCCCGATCTGTGGCAACCCAAAAGCGCCGCCAAGTTGCAGCGTTTTCGGGACGATAGAGTCCGCGTCGCCCCGTCCAGTTCCGGCCCGTGGCGCCTCGCGTGGCAGCACGGTGGCAGCATGCCGGGGCACTGGTTGGCGCGCTCGATTCGTCGCTCGCGACCGACGGGTCGGGTCCGGTCAATCGGCGTCGTGCCGATCGACCTGTCCATCGGCCGGCTGCGGCCGTTGCAAGAAAGGCGCCGGGCATCGGTCAAGGCGCGCGCAAGGCGTGCCATCGAGACGTTTCATCTTGCGACGCAGACGGACAATCTGTAGAAAGTCGAGCGACTGCTCATCACAGCGAAAACGGAGAAACGATCGATGCCAACGCTGCGCGACGCTTCGTACATCGTCGGGAACCCCATCCGGCACGACGCCGCTCGGATGGTCTGGCCACCGGAGTCGATGAAGTCCGGAGACGCGCTGTCGACGCGACGGGTGATCGACCGCTTCGCCCGCGCCGGCGCCGCGCTTCACGCGCTGGAGCGCAGCACGAAGCAGGCCTGGAAGAACATCGACCGCGCCGCCGTGGTCGCCGGGCTGCGCGCCCGCGTCGCCGATCCGGCCCTCATATCGCAGCAAAAGACGAAGTTCTGTGGCACGGCGGCCGTGGCATTCGAGCTGGCCCGACGCGATCCCGCTCGTTATGTCGAGACGGTCGCCGCCATCTACACCGACGGTGCCTTCACCACGAAGACAGGTCGGCGCATCACCGCGGAGCGAGAGTTGCGGGACGGCGCGATGCCCGTGCCGGAGACGAGCTCGCCGGCGATCGACGCCGCCGACTGGCTGCTCACCGCCACCCTGCGCGACGATGAGAATGGCGTCTTCGACATCGACGGAGAGGACGCCAGGAGCAACATCGCCGGCTTCACGCTGCGCGCCGAGATGGCCGCCTGGACTCGCGATATCCTCGGTCTCAAGCCCACTATCGTGAGCTGCGTTACGTCGGGAGAAGTCGACGCGATTCGCCGAGCCGACGCCACGCTCCGCGCGGGCGGCACCGCCTTGTTGTTGATCGACGCCAACCTCATCAAGGACGGCACCGGGAACCACGAGGAAGACATCAGCTACCAGCGGATCAACCACGCCGGTGGACAGCCAGGGTGGAAGCAGCCGAGCCTGCACAGCAGGGACGACGGCGTCTACGATCACTGGGTCGTGTGCCTCGGCGATCTCCAGATCGCCTCGGGCGCGAACGACGACTCGAAGAGTCCGATGAGCGTGCGCCTGTGGAGCTGGGGCGCCGAGTTCGTCGTCTCGGGCACGGCAGAGGCGTTCAGCGAGTACCTCTATACGGTCGTCCTCGGCACGCCCTGATCAATCAGTCAATCAGTCAATCAACCCGCAAATAGGCCAGAGGAGAGAGCGAATGTCGAGCGACATCTTACTCACGGACACCAGCGTGACTGTTCAGGCCCACTCGATGCGCGTCGAGGGCGAAGACCTGGAGGTCCGCTCACTCCAGCGGCTGCCGGTGCAGGCCAAGAACCAGCCGCGCCGCGCGCTCGTGCACGGCGAGAAGGACCAGCTCATCATCAACTGTGAGCGCGACTATACCCACGCGGAATTCCACAGCGCGCTCCAGGTGAAGTCCCGCAAGGTACCGGCGCAGATCTCGCTGTACTCGCAGGGCCCCGTCGAGAAAGAGGTCGCCAGGCTCATCCTGGGGACGCAGTACCTCAGCCGCGATCTGCTCCTGCCCATCGAGACCAAGAACGTCGACGAGGTGAGGGACCTCGACTCCTACAAGGACAGTGTCGGTCACACGCTGCGCTGGGTGCTGCAACGCCTGACGGCGATCGAGCAAAACCTCGGGATCACGCCGCCGCCGCGCCCTGCGCGCCCCGACGACGGAGGCTGAGAGGCGCGGCCGTTCGGCCAGGCTCGAAGTCGGGCTGGCCTCCCCGCCCCGCGGAAGCTGCTTCCGCGGGGCGGGGAGGCCAGTTGCTTCCCAGTGTGACAACGTTGCCCCTCACGCCACGTCGAAGGCCGGACTCCGCGCCCGCGCGACCGGCGGCAGCACCGTTGTCGGCGCGGCTCGACGCGCCTCAGATGCGATCGCGATCCTCGGCGTCGACGCCATAGTGCTTGAAGTACACTTCGTCCCCGACGGGGTCCTGGTCCAGCATCATCAAGTGCAGTTGGCCGCGGATCAGCGGGGCCCTTCCGTCGTCGAGATCCCAGATGGTCAGCCCCTGGAGTTCCTCGCAGTAGGGCAGACCGGGGCGGTAGTCAACGGCCTGATTGAACATCAAGCAACCCGTGGCCGAATCGAAGCCGTGCAGTCCGAGGTCGCGCTTGTCCGCGACGAGGTAGAGATGTCCTTGCGGGGAGAAGGCGCCTCCCTGGATCCGGTTCAAGTGAATGAGCTCGCCGCCCCCGCGCGTGCGCAGGTGGAGCTGCCCCACCGGATCGCACCGCACCATTCGCCCGCCGCTCCAGATCGGCTCGTAGACATGCACGACGATGGCCGCCGGCTCGTCGTAGAACGCCGAGCTATAGACGAGACCCGTGCGCGGGTGGACCGCACACCAGGGCGCCTCTTGTCCCTGGGGCGTCAGCGGCGCTTCGCCGACGACGGCGAAGGTCGCGGCGTCGAGCACCAGCAGCGTCGCTGGAGTCGTTCCTTCGAGCGGGACGTAGATCTTCCCCGCATGGTGGTCGATCGCGCCCACGTGGGCGGCGCCGCGATCAACAAGGTAGTCGGGGATAGACCAGTCGAAGGGGCGATTCTCGTTGAGGTCGGCCTCCACCGGGACGCGCAAAAGATGCTCTTTCTGCGAAATGTACCAGCGCTTGTCGTCGTGAGTGACGCCCTGTAGTTTCTGACCCCAGCGCACGCTGCGATCAGACGGGTGATCATCGAGCGAGATGAGGCGCTTCGGCCACGCGAGCGACGCTATCCACGAGGACAGACCGTACGGGAACGCCGACGGGTGCTCCGCGTAGAGTGGCTGTCCAAGCGCCTTCCAGAGACCTTCGCGGAGCCTAGCCTCGGCGGCCGGCCCCAGCGCCTCACGTACACTCTGCCGTAAACTGCGGGTGTTCATGGCCATTGAGAACTCCAGTGCTCGAACGCCCCCTCCGCGGTTACGTCGCGCGGGAGGATGTCTTTGGTGAGCAGTTTCATACCGTTGACAACAAGTTCGAGGCGCGCCGCCCAAACGCCCCCCGAGGCGTCGAACGCGGAACGCCGGAACTGCACGTGACGAACGTCGTTCAGGCGTCGGCGTAGCGTGCCGCCCCCTTGGCGTCCGGGTGCATCAACCCAATGTGGAGCACCCTGACGTGGAGGCTAGACCAAGCAAGGCCGACCCGGCAAGCAAAAACCGTCAGCACCCTTGTCCCGCGGACGCAACCGACCGCAAAACCGCACCGAAGGCCCTCCGCACCTCGCGCCCGGCGATCGCTTCGCCGAGCACGATCTCGGGCTCACCACCCAGGGCACCTTGCGCCGAGACGCCGACGCGCTCGCCGCGATCCGCTTCGATCATGGGGCGCTCGACGAGCTGCAGGCCATCAAGACTGTCGAGGATCGGGAGCGGCTGTTTTCGTGAGTCGGTGAGACGTCACTTGATCTGGAGGCGACTTTTCGCGATCCTCGGCTCGCTGCTCTGCACCTCTGGAGGGACTTGCTCATCTACACGGAAGAAGATCGCCGTCGTTTGCTCGATTCGCGCCACGATCTCGGCGCTCTGATCAATCCTGCTACGCTCGGCTCGTTCATGAGGGAATCCAGGTGACCCGCCGCCCATGCGGCGTACTGCACCGGGTCCACCGCGGCACGGCGCTGCCAATGCTGGGAGCCTGCGCCGACGGTAGGGGTAACCGCGGTCGCGATGGCGGCGCTCGGCTCTGTGTCTCGAGTGGCGCTCATCAGATGCTCCTGGCTGAGTACGTCATCGGCGAGTGATTTCTGATCATAGGTCCCTTGCCCGCCGACACGGTTGCGCATCGGACCGCCTGAGCCGCGACTGGAAGTTGATATTCCGTCAATGGGCGATGTTCTCCGGATCGAAGGTCGACCCGCTTCCGCTTGCGGGCGCACGCGTGTCGTCCGGTTTCGTTTCGCTCGGCGTGTCCCGCCCAGTTGGCTGCCGCCGACCGCCGGGCCGGCGAACGTTCTTCGCGCCGGTGCCGGCATCCAGGGGCGGCGCGGTGGCGACCAAGGGCTTCAATGCGAGGCGGAAGGTCTCGGCTCGGTCGCCGACGACACGGCTGTCCTCGGCTGGGGCGTGGCCCGCGAACTCGGCGCGGATGCGCACGGTATGCCCGGCGGCGATCATCACCTTGACCGGGGACGTTCCCGCGAGCTCGTCATCGACCAACACGGCCGCACCGGCGGGTTCGGTGATAGGAATAACAACCGAACGACATACACGCGGCAATTAGCGTCAAGCGCAACATCAGCAATTCTCCATGTTCCTAGAAACGCCCCATGACCACGACGCGTGCGTTGTCCGCACCGATGAGCGGAGCAACGGAGACGGCGCGCCGCTCGGCGGCGGAGCCGCTCACCCACAAGTATACGCCGGTGCCAATGGCCACCACACCGACGGCAGACGCCGCGATGGCAACGCCGCGTCGCGTGTTCGCGGAATCCGTCAGCTCGTGGCGGCTTGTATTGTCGGTTGCGGATTCCGCGTCGTCGTAGATGCTCCTGCTCGACAGTTCCAGCGCAATGCCCCCGCCGACACCAACCGCGCCGATCGCCCACAAGGCGACGGCGCCCTTGCGACGACCGGTGAAACTCGACCGACGTTCCTCGGCGGCTGGCGTACTGGCTTGCTTTGGATCGTGCAGCGGTGCCGGCGCGGGCGCTGTCGGCTCCGCGAACGTCGCGGCCTTGTCGAGCTCTGCCCTCATCATCCGGCGGAAGTCGTCGGCAGCCGTCCGATGCAGGGCGAAGCGCGCAGGCGCGAACTCGAGGAACTTCTTGTAAAAGTAGTCAGCTCGCGTGTATTCGCCGAGCTGCCGATACGCATGGCCGAGGTTCCAATAGAACGAATAGTGGAACTTGGTCTCGGTCGACAGGCCGGCGAGGTATTCCTTGATCGCTCCCTCGTACTCGGTGCGCTGTACCGAGGGGTCCGTTCTCGCCTGCGCGCTGCGGAAGGCAGTGTTGCCGCTGTCGAAGTGCGCCTTGGCGGATTCGTCGGCCGGCTTCGGTAGCTCCTCGTCGGCGTAGGCGCGGCCGGTCATCGCCACAACCATCGCGAGCACGATCAGCGAGGCGAGACGGCGCGAAGCGCGGACGGAGGCGATTGCTGATTGCTGGTTCATGAGATGTCCACTCGCTCCGAGGTTTAAGAGCTGCGCGGGTTGCTGACCAGCTCGTCGATTTCGGGGTGTTGGGATGGTCGCCGCCAGCGAGAAACCACTCTATACAGCAGGGTCGTCGATGGCGCGTCGCGCGCGATTTGCGAGGGCACGACGTGAGCTTGCCACGCCGCATCGAGTGCCGGGGTCTCGCTGACGGTGTTCTTGCGCCACTGGCAGATCTCAGGGTTGGTTGGAGTACGCGCTACTCGAACTGGGCTCGCCATGCGTCGAACCTGGGACGGCCGGGCTTGTACCAGTTGTCGGGGGTCTTCACATAGGCACCGCCCATGTCGCCAAGCTCGCCGCCGCGCACCGTGGCAGGGGGTGCGACTGTCGACGGAATCCCGTCGACGAACCCGGCTCGTCGCGCGCTCTCGTAGCTCACCGGCGCGACCAGGAACTTGTGGCGCTTGCCATCCCACAGCGAGACACGGCTGAAGAAGTCCGCCTCGATGAGACGGTGCGGCAGGTCCCACCGAGCCGCGGTCGCGCCCGTCGCGAGATTGAACGAGCGCAGGCGCAACGTGCCGTGCTCGTCGTTGTCGGCGGCGATCGCGCAGTGTGCGACCACCTCGTTCTCGCCTACGACGAGCAGGCCGGTCGTACGATCCTGCTGCTCGAGCGGCGTCGTCGCGTGATCGAGTAAAACCTTGCCGCTCTGGTCCAGCACGAACAACGCCGACGGTGCCACACCGTTTTGCATGTTGCGCCCGGCCACCACGATCAGCCGATCCCGCTCGGTACCGACGACCAGCTCGAGGCTGACGTCATTCGCGGTCGGCTCACCGGAGACGGTCAGCCGTTGGTCCCAGACGGGCTCGAGCGTCGACGTCGAAAACGCCATCACTTTAATCGTGTTATCGCCGAACCGCTCGACGCCCACGTACAGCAGGTTGCCGTCCCCGCTCAGCGAGATGCCGCGACCGGCGGGCGTGTTCAGGTGGCGGGCCACGGTGCGCCCGTCGAGAAGGACCTCGTGCGCCTTGACGGTCTGCCAGGAGGCTGGGTCGAGCTTTGCGATCCAGAGTCGCACCTGCCGGTCAGTGTCCGCGCGCCACGTTCCAGGCTCGGGTCGCTCCAGCACGACGAACGACGACGCGCCCCTTGGATCCTCGAGCGTGGCTTTAACGCGCCAGATGCCAGACGGCGGCGTCAGCTCGACAGGGGCAGCCCTCGACGGATCGACGACCCGGTACGTGAACTCCTCGTCGCCCTCGGCGAGGTAGGGGGCTGGCCACGGCCGCGTCGTCAACGGCCATCCTTGAACTGCGCCCAGCTCCCGCTCCTCGTCGGAGCGGAGCCACTTCGTCACGGGTGGCAGAAGGGAGTCCGCGCCGACGTCGATCTCGGCGATGACGGTTCCGTCGGCGGCCTGGCGCATCCGGGTTGCACCGGCGGCCGAGACGAGCACGAGGGCGTCGGCAGACAGACTCTGGAGTGAACGCGTGGGCACGGGATCTCTCTTTCCACCGGAGCACGCGATCGTCGCGAGCAGGGCTGCGAACAGCGGCCTAGTACATCGACTCTGGAAACTCGTCATCGAAGGCATTGCCCGGCCCATCGTCGATCTTGTCATGCAGGTTCTTCCAGCCAAAATGAGTCACAAGTCGATGCGCGTCCCGGTTGGGCGCGCTCCGCAGGATATCGATGATCGCGTTCTCGTCATCGCCGATCGTGTTGCCCTGGAGGAGGTGGGCGACTAGGTTTTCGCGCTGCTCGTAGGTCAGCGATCGCAACCCGCCCGGGGTCTTCTTCGCGGACTTTGTGTAGTCGTTTGCATGGTCGTCCGTCGTGACGCCCCCAACGCTATCGGTGATCGATGGCGTCCAGTTGACGATGCGATGCACCATCGCCGCCGGGTCTGCGAGCAACGGCGCCACGAACCCCATCTCGATGGCGTCGGCCTTGTCTTTGGGGAACTTCTTTGCGGCACCGCGGATCTCGCCCACCTGCTCGGTTGCGAAGATTCGTAGCGCGGCGACGATCTGCGGATCCGCGAGCAGGTCATCTACGGTCTTGAACTTCCACTGCGTCTTCTGCTGGACCACGCCTTGCTCGGAGGACGCGCGCGGCACCATGCGCTCGGGGGAGAACAGGCCGTCCTCGCCGAGCAGTGACCGCACGGCGTCCTTCGGCGCGTTGCCCTCCCGGCCCAACCGATGCGCGTGCGTCACCTCACCTGCGCCACGGCGGACCGCTCCCACGGCCAACTGCTTGGTGTCGCCTCGACCGAGATTGCCGTCGCCGTAGATGATGGCGGCCTGACCTTCGGACTCGACACGGACGCCGTTCTTGTTGTCGTAGTCGTGGAGGGCTCCGGACACCAGATCACCGAGGCCGAGCGGCACCAGCCCGTCGAGCGTCTTGGAGATGACGTCTTTGGCTCCATCGAAGACCGGTGGGTCGTAGATCACGTCTGTGCGAACCTGCCGTCCTAGCGCTGTGTAGCCGGCGGCGAGGCGGATAGCGACCTCTTCGGCCATCACGCCCTTGAGGTTCAGGAAAAACATCGGATGCTTCGTGTTCCAGTACGACTGGATGCTGTCGCGTTCGGTGCGGACGTGACCTGCCGAGAAGCTATCGGTCAGAAAGTGACATCCGAAAGCTTCCTCGGCGTACGCGCTTGACACGTCCTGGTTGGCGGCGCCGAGCTTGGCCGCGGTCGCCAACGCGCGGAGGTGATAGTAGCGATAGCCTTCGACCGCGCCTCGGAGGTCCGGCGGCACATGATACTCGCCGAGGATGAAGTCCATCTCCGGGTCAGGTGCGCCAGCGGCACGCTCGGCCTCGCTCTTGGAGGCGTCGCTCTCGCGCGGGTTGAGGAAGTGGCGCCGGTTGTTGGCCGCGAGCTGGTAGTATCGAGACTCTTGGGCGGACTTCGCCGCGTCGTCAAACTTGAGGTTCACGGCGCCGAGCTTCCAGGTTCGGGCGTACTCGATCTCGGCGCGACTCTCCTTGCCGCCCGCCGTGTTCCGCGCGAAGAACCCGATCGGCAACTTCACGAGCGCCGCGCTCCGCAACGATCTGCCGTCGATCGATGCCCGCGACGCCGCGGTCATCTGGGAGAAGTGGCGCCGCGCCGTCGCCGATCTCACCGTCACCTGGACCGACGGCCATGTCCACGACGAACGCTTCTACCTCACGCAGCAGTCCGTCGCCGATGCGGTCGTGGACGGCGGCGTGCTTCGGCATGAGTTCTTGCACAAGGCGCGCGCGATGGCGTCCGGGAGCCCCTACGAGGGGTTTGACCCGCGACACGTCACACAGCTCCAAGCCGAAGGACGTGCGCTCTTGCAACGCTTGGAGGTCGGCCCGTCGCCGCTCGCGCATCGCAACGTATCGTCGACGGCATGGCAGGGCCTCTCCTTGCTGCCCAATCCGGCCGCCGCGATCGCCCGGCTGCGCGCCCGCTTCATCAAGCGCCGCAAGGTCGTCACCGCGCCGCTCGACGCTGACCCCGACGCCGCGCCCGATGGCCCGATGGCCAGCTACCCGCAGACCAATCATGGCGACGTGCGCTACGTGACCAACTACGTGTCGATCGCGCTCGGCAACGACCTGCGGACGTTCCCGGACACCGCGCAGGGCGTGATCTGGAACCACTGGCAGGCGGTCACGCAGACCGTGGAGACGCTCCTCCGCGTCGGTCGACGGACCGACACCTACGTCGACAACGAGGGCCTCTGGCTGCGCCAGCTCCCGGCGCTGGTGAGCTTGCTCGCCGACGCGCGCGAGGGTCGCCTGCGCAACGGGCGCCTGACCTTCCGCCCGGTCGGCGCAAGCAGCGAGCCCTATCCGGACTGGGTCCGTGATCTACGCGGTCGATCCGGCGTGTACATCATCCGCGAGCGCATGTACGACGGCTCGACGCCGATCGTCTACGTCGGCTCGTCGAGCGCCGATCGCCTGTACGAGACGCTCACCCGCCATTTTCAATCCTGGCGACGCCGCAAGAGCTTCTGGAGCGGCCAGTACACCCAAGGCCACGACCCGGGTCTGACCTGGAACCGCGCGGCCTGCGACGTCGCCATCGTCCTCACGCCTGCTCAGCATGCGCTCGAGATGGAGTCACGCCTCATCCGGCGGCTGGCTCCACGCGACAACCTCATCGGCCAAGCCGACGACGGCCACGACGACGTGACCGAGCGAGCCGAGGAGACCGCCCCGCTCGAAGACGTTCCGTTTTGACGACCCTCGTCGTCGGTGCGTGACCGACGCCCTACCCGCGGACTCCTCGAGGATCCGCGCTCGCTCCACACCCGCACGCGACGCGGATCAGTCCGCCGCGCGCTCACTTCGATGTCGCGCCACGCGCCCGTCTGGCGAGCGCGTGCCCGCGATCACGTCGAGAAGGATCGCCACGATGCCCGCCGATCAAGACCCGCGAACGGGTCACTGGTTTTTTCGCAAGAAGGTGACGCTGCCCGACGGCACCGGCCGCCGGATCTCGGGAGTGCCGACCAACTACAGCCAACCGGATACGCGCCTCGGTGCCGAGGAGGCCGAGCGGATCGCGATCGCCCGGCTCCGGGAAAGCGGTTCCACGGCGCCGGCGCCGACCGCACCCAGCACGGCAGGTCCGACGGCCAAGTCGGTCCCCTCCGTCAAAGAATTCTCCGACGTCTGGTACGCGAAGTCCGAGGGCGACGACAAGCCGTCCACGATCGCAAAGAAGCGGACCACGATCGACCAATATCTGCTGCCGCGGTTCGGTCACCTCCGTCTTGACGAAGTGACCTTCGCGGCCGTCGAGGCATGGCGCCTCGACATGCTCAAGACGTTGAAGCCGTCAAGTGTCTACCGCATCATGACCGACCTCCGGACGCTCCTCGGCTACGCGCACAAGCTCGACGTCCTCGACCGCCTCCCGAAGTGGCCGACGCAGAAAATCCCCGAGCACAAGGCCCGGTTCCTAACCTTCGTCGAGACCGACCGCCTCATCGCCGCCGCGGAACCGATCGACCCCTGGAAGGCGATGATCACGATCGCGGCGCGCACGGGTCTCCGCCATGGTGAGCTGACCGCGCTCCGCTGGGTGGACGTGGACCTGGCTGGCGGCAAGATCTCGGTCATCGAGAACTACGTCGACGGCCACACCGGCACCCCCAAGAGCGGACACGGCCGCGAGGTCCCGCTCTCCAACGACGCGATCAAGGCGCTGCGCGCCGTCCAGCACACGCGTGGGCCCCTCGTGTTCTGTACGCGCTCGGGCGGCCACCTGTTGCACCACGTCAACGACCACGCCCTCCGCGTCATCTGCCGCCGGGCCGGCGTGTCTCCGATCGGCTGGCACCGCCTGCGCCACACCTTCGCCTCGCACCTCGCCATGCGCAACGTCAGCCTCAAGACGATCCAGGAACTGCTCGGTCACGCCGACATGGAGATGACCATGCGCTATGCCCATCTCATGCCCGAGGTCCGCCGCGATGCGGTACTCTTGCTCGACGGTGCGCCACCCGTTCGCTCGCCCACCAGCCGGCCATCCGGCGATTGATCGAGCGCGGACAATTGCGTTGTCCCGCGTCGCGTGGCTGCGTGGTGGCAGCGAGCCTCCGGCGGGTACCGCAACCATCTACAATTACTCAGGATTCTCCGATTGTCCCCCTATCCAGGAGCGGCCCGAGGCTACTTCATGCGCAGCTCGGCGCCGGCGCCGATGGTGAGGCCGAGCTGGCCGGCTGCGCCGATGCCGTTGCCGAGGCGCGCCATGCCGGCAAAGCCGGTGGCGCCGCCGACCACCGACAGGTTGCCGCGCACCGCGGCCCGCACGCCGAAGCCGAGCTCGCCACCGGCAGCCGCGCCGGTGACGTCGTCCGATCCAAAGCGCAGGACGCGGGCGAACACCGCGCCGCGCACGAAGGGCACGAAGCCCTGCTTGCCGGGCAGATCGCGGCGGATGCCGAGCGACAGGTCGCCGGCGAAGCCGTCGATGATGCCGTGCTCGCAGCGCATGCCGTCGGGCGGGACTCGGCCGCAGCCAGCGCGCGGCTGACCGAACGTGAACGCGACGCCGCCGTCGAACCAGTCGTGCTGGGACAGCCGGTACAGGTAGTGGCCGCCAACGCGCAGGCCGCCCGGCGTCGCGCCGCCACCACCGGTCGCACCCAGCTCGGCGAGGAACGCCACCTGCGGCTGGTCGGCCGCGGACGGCGCCGCCGCCTCGTCGTGATCGTCGGCGTTCGCCACGCCCGCGGTCGCGGTCGCGCCGAGCATCACCATGCAGAACATCCAGCGCATGGAACCCAGGCTAGAGCCGGGGGCCAGGCCGGGCCAGTTTTCGGCCCCTCTGCCCCGCGCTCGTCGGCGATCCGGTAGATTCCGGTTCATGAAGCTCGTCGCTGCCGCCGCCCTGCTCGCCGTGCCGTTGCTCTCGGCCTGCCCCAAGCCGCGCACCTCGGCGGCGACCCAGCCCTCGCCGGCCGCCTTCGACCTCGGCAAGTCCGATCCCAAGGCGGTCGCGGTCGTCGACGCCGGCATGACCGCGCTGGGCGGTTACGACAAGTGGGACGGGCTCAAGGAGCTGCGCTTCGGCGTGCACAACGTCGTCAACGGCGAGGTCGTGAGCGAGTTCGAGCACGCGTGGGATCGCTGGAACGGCCGCCACTACTTCGCGGTCACCGACCCGGCGACGCTCAAGGGCAAGCCCGAGGACATGAAGACGACCGAGGTCAAGCACGACCTCTTCGACAAGGACGCCAGCCCGTGGGCCGCCTACGACGGGTCGCCGATCATGCGCAGCGACGCCAAGGCCCAAGCCGTGCTGGCGACCAAGCAGCTCACGGCCGACCTCTACTACCTGGCGCTCATCTACAAGATCAAAGACCCCGGCGCGATCCTCGCGGTCGACAACGTCGAGATGCGCATCCCCGACGAGGTCCCGGCCTGCAAGCCGTCGTGTACGTCGATCAAGCTGACCTTCGAAAAGGGCGTCGGCACCGACACCTGGTACGTCGACTACAACAACGAGACCCGCCTGCCCGACGTGATCGAGCTCCAGCGCGGCGCCGGTCGCGTCGGCTACCTGCTCAGCGACTGGGTCGAGGCCGGCGGCCTCAAGTGGCCGGGCAAGGTCTCGAACATCGGCGCCAAGGGTGCCGAGGACCGCGAGTTCCTCGACGTCCGCGTCGGCGAGCCCGACGCCAGCCGCTACGAAGTGCAGGTGCGCTGACATGGCGTCCAAGCCGCTGGTCTACAACGCGACCCTCGTCGAGCGCGTCGATCTGACCGACGCCTTGTGCCTGTATCGCGTGCAGCCCGACGACGCGCCGAAACCCGGCTGGTTCACCCCGGGCCAGTACTGCGTCCTCGGCATGAACCACGCCGACAAGCCCGAGCTGGGTGGTGTGCGGCGCTCGATGTCGATCGCGTCGGCGCCCGAGGACGTCGGCCCGACGGAGTTCTACGTCCGCTACGTCGCCAAGCCCGAGAGCGGCAACCCGCTCACCCACCGGCTGTGGACGCTCAAGACCGGCGACCGGCTGTACATGCGGCCGGTCGCGGCCGGCGTGTTCACCTTGAACGGCACCGTCGGCGACAGCGATCCGCGCCTGCGCGTGATGGTCGCCGCCGGCACCGGCTCGGCGCCGTTCGTGAGCATGGTGCGCAGCGAGCTGCGGCGGAATCCCCAGGCCGATCTGTCGCGCTACGTGCTCCTGCACGGCGCGTCCTATGCGGCCGACCTCGGCTATCGCGACGAGCTCGCGCGCATGGTCGCCGACAACGGCCTGCACTACTACGCGACGGTGAGCCGCGCCAAGGACTCCCCGGGCTGGACCGGGGACGCCGGCCGCGTCGAGAGCTTCTTCGCGCCCGACCGCTTGGGCGAGCTCGAGCAGCGGCTGGGCTTGGCGCCCGGCGGCTTCACGCCGAAGACCGCGACGATCCTGATCTGCGGCCTGCAGGGCACGATCGGCACCACGATCACCAACCTGTGCGCGCGCGGCTTCGTGCCCGATCACAAGCGCATGCGCGAGGCGCTGGGCGTGCCGGTCGAGCAGCCGGCGACCTTGTTCTACGAGCAGTACGACACCGAGCCGGTGCTCGACGTGAAGGACCCCGCCGTCGCCGAGCCGCTGCGCGCCCAGCTGGCCGCTGGGCTGGCTGCGCTGGGCGCGTCGTGAGCGCCCCCCGCGCGTTCGTGGCGGGCGCGACGGGCTTCGTCGGCCGCGCGCTGGTGCAGGCGTTGGTCGCGCGCGGCGTCGACACCACCGCCCACGTTCGTCCGGATTCCGGACGTCTCGCCGCGTGGCGCGATCGGCTGGGCGCGCTGGGCGCCAAGGTCGACACCACCGCGTGGGACGACGCCGCGATGGCGGCCACGCTGGCCGGGCTCGCGCCGACCCAGGTCTTTTGCACCATCGGCACGACCCGCAAGCGCGCCAAGGCCGACGCGATCAGCGGAGACATCTACCAGGCCGTCGACGTCGGCCTGACCCGCACGCTGGTCGCCGGCGCGGTGGCCTCGGGCGCTCGGCCCCGCCTGGTGGTGCTGTCGTCGATCGGCGCGTCCGCCTCGTCGTCGTCGGCCTACCTGCGGGCGCGGGCTCAGGCCGAGCAGCTCGCGATCGACTCGGGGCTGTCGTGGGCGATTGCCCGGCCCTCGTTCATCGCCGGCGAGGGCCGCGACGACCAGCGCCGCCTCGAGGACACCGCGGCCACCATCGCCAACGGCTTGCTCGGCGTTCTCGGCGCGCTGGGCGGCAAGAAGCTGCGCGACAAGTACCGTTCGATCGGCCCCGACCAGCTGGCGGCCCAGCTGGTGCGCCTCGGTCTCGACGAGCGCGCCGACCGGATCTACGAAGCCGCCGACCTGCGCTGAGATCTCCCAGCGGCTTTGGACCTCCCGCCGGCAGCAGGCTGCTTTCCTCCCGGGAGCGTGACGATTTCCGGTCACAGAGCTCCCGGCGCCGACGCTACCTGCGCAGATGTTCGATCTGGCGACGCTGTTTCTCCGCCAAATTCGTACTGGTGAAGAGGAGCGCGGCCGGATCCACGACGTCGTGGTGGGCATCGTCACCAACATCAACGACCCCCAGAAGCTGCGCCGGGTCCGCGTGCGCTTCCCGACCTTGTCAGCTACCGACGAGTCGTGGTGGGCCACCGTACCCATGCCGGGTGGCGGCGCCGATCGTGGCTGGTTCACGCTGCCCGAGATCGACGACGAGGTGGTGTGCGCCTTCGAGCACGGCGATCTGGCCCGCCCGGTGGTGCTGGGCTCGCTGTGGAACGGCAAGGACAAGTCCCCCGACAAGAACGACGGCAACAACGAGCGCCGCACGATCGTGTCGAAGTCCGGCCACACCATCGTGCTCGACGATGAAAAGAAGTCGGTGACCATCAAGGACGGCGGCGGCGTGGGCTCGATCGTCCTCGACGACAAGGGCGTGACCTTCACGGCCGCCCAGGGCGACGTCGCGATGCAGGCCAAGGCCGACATCTCGATCGTCGCCGCCGAGATCATCGTCAAGGGCACCACCATCGACCTCATGGGCAAGAGCAGCGGCGTCAACATCTCGTCGACGGGCGCGTTCAAGATCAACGCCAGCATGGTGGCGCTCAAGGGCGCGACCATCGACCTCAACCCGGGCGGGGTCCCCAAGGCGGCCAAGGCCGACGGCACCGTCACCGGCGACGGCGAAGATTCCGGCACTAATTCCAAGACGCCCGGCGGCGGCGGCGGCAGCGCTGGTGGTGGCGGCGGCGGTGGCGGCGGCAACGGCGGTGGCGGCGGCGGCAGCGCTGGTGGCGGCGGCGAGACTCAACCCGGCGGCAACAAGGTCCCGCCCGAGGAGCGCCACGTCGATCGCCACGCCATCGAGATCGCCGTGGTCAACGCGCTCGACCAGCCCGCGGTCGGCGTCTACTACCAGATCCAGCTGCCCGACGGCGCGTCGCGCAGCGGCACCACCGACGCCGAGGGCATGATCCGGATCTCCGACATCGAGAAGTCGGGCAACTGCACGATCCACTTCCCCGACATCGACGCCGACGAGCCGCCCGGCGCGACCGCGGCGCCGGCCGGAGCCCAGTCGTGAGCGAGCACGCCTACGAGCGCAAGGCGATCGACCTCGCCACCGGCGCCGCGCACCGCATCAAGCTACCGCCGCGCGTGCTGCGCGGCCGGCTCACCGGCTTCCTCTTCGATCGCAACAAGACGTTCCTGCTGCCCGAGGCGCTCAAGGGCGTGCGCGGCGTTGCCAACTTCTACGCCGCGCACCCGGGGCTGAAGGTACTGGTCACCGGCCACACCGACACCGTCGGGCCCGACCCCGCCAACCGCGGGCTGTCCGAAGAGCGCGCCGGTTCGGTCGCCGCCTTCCTCACCGACGATGTCGACGCCTGGCTCAAGCACTACGGCGGCACCGCGGCGTCGGCGCGCTGGGGCACGCGCGAAGATCAGCACATGCTGTCGGCGCTGCCGCACGGAGAGGCGCCGTACTACGCGGGTCCAGCCAGCGGCACCCTCGACGAGGCGACCCAGGACGCGACCCGACGGTTCCAGGAGGCGCACGGCCTCAAGGTCGACGGCACGCCGGGCCCGATCACCCGCCGCGCGCTGGTCACCGACTACCTGGCGGCAGACGGCACGTCGCTGCCGGCCGGCACCGAGCTCCAGCGCCACGGCTGCGGCGAGTACCACCTGGCGGTGCCGACTCCCGAGGACACCGACGAGCCGGCCAACCGCCGCGTCGAGGTGTTCTTCTTCGAGGGCCCGATCGAGCCGGCGCCGCGCCCGAAGTGTCCGGCACCCGGCTGTCCCGAATACCTGGAGTGGCTGGCCCGGACCCGGGTCACGATCGATTTCAGCAGCCCTCCCGGCGAGGTCCAGGTCAGCGTCGTCGACCGCGACGGCAACCCGCTGGCCGGCGCCGCGGTCCACCTGGCCGGGCTCGACCCCGCCGACCACCCGACCGCCGACGATGGCTATGTCCGGTTTCCGGACGTCATCCCGGGCCGCCACTCGGCCACCGCCACGCTCGCCGACTTCCTCGACGCCAGCGTCGAGCTCGAGGTGCCGCCCGGCAGCGTCGTGCCCGTGCGCCTGATGCTCAAGCCGCGCCGCCACGACATCGACCTGATCGTCTACGACCAGCAGCAACAGCCGCTGGCCGACGCCAAGGTCGAGCTCGAGGGGCGGGCCGGCGTGGTGACCATCGCCGACGGCCTCGCCCGCTACGAGAAGCTCGAGCTGGGCCAGTACAAGGCCCGCATCCAGCGCGACGAGTTCTTGGTCGCCGAGATCCTCATCACCGTCGAGCCCGACGGCGCGCGCGTCGAGACCGCGGCGCCGCTCACCACCGACGCGTCGACCAACCCCGACAAGAAACTCCAGCGCGATCGCCTGGAGGTCCCGCTCTACACCGAGCAAGAACCCGAATGGACTCCCGACGGGCCGCCTCCGGCCTGGGGCGTCGACTGGTGAGCGAGCCATGAGCACCATCACGTTCGACATCAAGGACTTCAAGTACGGCGGCCGCATCCGCCTCGAGTACGGCGACTTCTACGAGGTCTCGGTCGAGGCCGACCTCGAGAAGGGCAAGGGCGACACCATCGAGGCCTCGCAGTCGACCGTCGACGACGATCACCCTCAGGTGAAGGACTACGAGCAGGACACGATCGTCGACGACGCCGGCCAGCCGCTGACCGTCATTCCCACGACCGGCGACGCCGCGGTCGTCGAGTACGCCGACAAGAAGAAGGAGACGCTCGCGATCGAGGTCACCAAGATCAACGACGGCGCGAAGCTCACGTTCAAGACGAAGCTCAAGCCCAGCGACTGGACCAAGATCGCCAAGGGCGCGGTGGTGTATCGCTTCGTCGCGGTGACCCGTGAGAAGGGCCCCGCCGAGGAGCGCAAGGTCACGCAGAAGCGTGGCCTGGCCCTCGAGCTGCGCTACTCGCTCACCTTGGCGCGCGCCCTCGAGCTCGCCCCCAACGAGCTGCTGGAGCTCGGCCCGGCGAGCCAGCAGCCGCACAACCTGCTCGGCAAGAAGGGCTTCGACAGCGTCGAGCCGCGCGCCTCTCACGCCGCCGGCAACGTGGTCGGCAACTCGGCCGTGCCCATCGATCAGATCCGCATCAAGACCCCCGCGGTCTCGAACCCGAAGTTCGCGCCGCTGTTTCCCGAGGGCGGCAAGCGGATCAACGTGTGCGTCATCAACCCGGCCAGCGGTCAGCGCATGGTGCTGAAGGTGCAAGCGCCGACCGCGCCGGCCGGCGCAGACACCCTCGCTGAGGTCAACCCGGGCGCGCTCGGCTTCATCGGGCTGGCCGACGGCGCGCGCGCGATCGTCGGGTTCTGTTCGCCGGTCACGCCGCTCAGCACACCGGCCGTGCCGACGGTGCCACCGACGATGCCAACCCGCCTGGTCGATCGCCGCGCCTACGAGGACATGTTCCGGGCACCGGCGCCCTTCGACCCGGCGACCAAGGTGCCCAGGCTCGTGACCTTCACGACGACGCGGCGCGTGGTGCCGCTGCAGACGCCGACACCACCCGCCGAGGACGCCGAGCTCCTCCTGCGCGTCGACGGTGAGCTGGGCTTGTGCGAGGTCCACCAGCTCATCAAGAAGAACGGCGTGTTGGTGCCCGCCGACAAGCCGCTGACCTTCGCGAGCCTCGGCGCCACGGCCCTCGTCGACGCCGCCCGCGGTGCGGCTCCCACCAGCGGCGGCGACCAGCCACCGGCTCGGCGCACCGGCAACGCGCTGCAGCTCAGCCTGAGCGGGCTCGATCGCGGGCAGGCCTACGACGAGGAAGTCCGGCCCGGCGGGCACTTCCCGCGCAAGGTGCTGGGCCTGCGCGTCGTCGCGCGGTCGACGGCCGTGACCGATCCTCCCGAGGTCAGAGCCGATCTGGTGATCGTCCTCGAGGATCCCAAGCTGTCGACCGCCGAGACCACGGTGCGGCTCTTCGATGGCTACTACAAGGAGCGCGGGTTCTTCGACAACACGCCCGGCCAGGACTTCCGCTTCCTCGACGCCAACCTCGACGCACTCCTCGGCCTGTGCAACGGCGAGGACGGCACCCGCGATCAAGCCCACACGCTATATCGCCGCTACGGTGCCGACTCGAACATGAACCAGCCCGGCGACGGCGCCGGCGAGGAGCCGCTGCCCGGCGTCCCCAACTTCTGCATCTACTGGTCGCATCAGGTCTCGAACGAGACCAACTGGCCCGATCCGCCGACCAACATCGAGGACTACACCAAGAATTTCTGCGGGGTGCGTTCGCTCATCGCACAGGCGTTCTATGTGACCTTCTTTCGTCAGAAATGTGCGGAGACAGGCGCGCTCTACGCTGACTCCGTCGACGATCTGCTCGCGCACCTGTTCATGAACGCGAAGAACGGCGTCGGCAGCCGCGTCGGCGCGTGGGATGTCGTGGCCAATCACTTCGACTGGTGCGCGTCGGCCTCCAATCTGGCACTGATTCGGGGCGCGGCCCGCGGCGGCTACACCGTGCCGAACAAGGACTCGGAGACGTACGGCAAGGCCGGCCTGCAACTACCACTCAACGGCGAGAGTGCGTGGCAGCGCAACGGCAAGATCGCGCCCGCGCCCGGCGACATCGTGTCGTACGTGATGAGCGGCGTGGCGTCGAGCGGCCACGTGGTCACGATCGCCGCGGCCCACCCGCCGGCGAAATGGCCCAATGGCAAGTACTGGTACGTCTCCGGAAACACCAGCCCTTCGCACAACACCAAGAAGCCCAACAAACGCTATGGCGTCGTGAACATTGGCTTTGGCTTGCTCGGCGTTCCCGACGCGGCGCTGCGCCCGGAGGCGTTCAATCCCAAGAAAGCTGACATGCCGCAGGCGAAGTACGACGAGCGAAAGAAGGCCCAGACTGCCCTCGTCAACAAGATCCCGAAAGGCGAGAAGTGGCCCTTCAGCAACGTACGCACGAGCCGCGTGCAGCCGGTGTATCTCGCGACGATGAACGACGCGGCTCGGGCCGCATACGCCGCCGGGCTGAACATCGTCACCCCGCTCAAGCACCCGAATCCCCAGCTCGACGCGGACAACCAGCGCCGGGCCGCGATCGATCTGCTGGTCGTCGACTTCGTGAAGAAGCCGTCGCCCAAGTAGGCCGGATCGGCCTGACCGCTACCGGGTCGGTGCGGCGAGATAGGTGGCGGGGCTGGGACGGACGATCGTGAAGGTGCGGCCCTCGATGAGGGTGCCGACCGCGATGCGGAGGTTGGGCACGACCAGCGGGGCCTGGCGGACGGCGCGCTTCATGCGACGCGCGAGGCCGCGGTAGCCGTCGGTGCCGGTGGTGCGGAAGCCGGCGATGGCGCCGCTGCCGCCGAAGCTGCCAGCGCGCTCGCGGGCCCGCGCCACGACGTCGGCGGGCGCGCCCTTGGCCGCGATCAGGATCGGCCAGCTCACCGACGGCAAGGTCGCGATGCGCATGACCCCGGCCGGCAGCGCGATGCCTCCCGGGACCACCGCGGCGTCGGCCTTGCCGAGCCCGACCGCGGTCACCGCCGACACCACGTCGGGCGAGGCCTCGACCTTCAGGAAGCCGACCGGCAGCTCACCGCCCAGCATCGCGTTGCCGACGAAGTCAGCGTGGCGCCCGTCGAGCACCGGCGTGATGACGACCTTGCCTTTGAGGTCGAGCACGCTGGCGATCGGCGCCTTGGCGACCAGCTGCCAGCTCACCGCGGTGTCGTCGCCGCGCACCGCGACCGCCAGATCGGTGTGGGCCGCGCCGGTGGTCGCCAGGAACGACGCGTCGACGACGGCGAGCTGGATCTCGCCCTTGGCGAGCGCGGCGCCAAAGTCGCTGGCCTTGCCATACACCCGACCGACACCGTCGCTCCCGGCCAGGTGCGCGGCCAGCTTCTGGGCCAGCTCGAGGCGGGCCGCGGTGCCGTCGAAGGGCATCGACGGCACGAACACGCCGACCGTGACCGGCGCTGCCGCCGCGGTGGTGGCGCTTGTGGCGATCAGTGCTAAAATCAAAATTCGGCGCTTCATGGCGCCCTCCCGCCGAAGATGCGTTCCTTGGCCGCGATCCACTCGTCGAGCGCCGCGAACCGCACGCCAGCCTTCTTGGCCGCGCGCCACAGCTCGAGCGCGCGCGCCCCGTCGCCCTCGCGATCGGCGGCGATGCCGAGCCCGAGGTAGGCCTCGGGCACCCGGGTCAACACCCGCTGGAACCCGGCCTTGGCGCTGGCGAGGTCGCCCTGGGCCAGCTCGACCGCCGCCTGATCGTAGGCCAGCTCGTCGGCGCCGGCCCGCGACTCGGCCTTCTTCGCGGTCGCCAGGAACTTCTTGGCTGCCTCGGTCTGGCCGGCCCGATACGCCTGATCGGCCGCGGTCATCGCGACGACACGCACCGCGGTCGCCGCCAGCTGCTTGGTCGGCCCGCTGGCGTTGCGCTCGAGCACCGTCAGCTTGTCGACGGCGCGGGCGGCGCGCCGCGGGACCAGCCCGTCGACGAACGCGGTCAGGATCGGCACCGCCTGGGTGTCGGCCGGGGCCGGGAACGGACAGCGCAGCTTGGCGATGGCCTTGAGCTTGGCGGTCGCGCGCTCGCGGTCACCGGTCGCCACCGCGGCCAGCGCGAGATCGCAGCGGATCGCGATCGCCTGCTCGCCGCTGGCGTCGCGGGCCGCGTCCTCGAGGAAGCCGAAGGCCTTCTGGGCCTGACCCGCGCCCAGCGCGTCGATGCCAGCGGCATGCCGCGCGGTCACCAGCGCGGCCTCGAAGCCCGCGCCGCCCGCCGTGCGAGCCGGCGCCGGCACCTCGACCAGCGCCGCGACCGCGGCGGCAGGCTGACCGGCCTCGAGCTCGAAGGCCGCGCGCTCGATCGCCAGCTCGACGACCAGCGGGCCGCGCGCCAGCGGGACCGCGGCGTCGAAGGCCGCCCGCGCCGCCGCCGAATCCTTGCGCATCGCCTGCGCGCGCCCGAGGAGCATCAGCCCTACCGGCTCAGGTTCGCCCTCGACCGCGCGGGTCAGGATCGCAGCGGCGGCATCGAACCGGGACGTCGCGAGCAGCACCACGCCATAGGCGCGCCCCACCGCGGGCGTGCCCTGCACCGCGTCGGCCCGGGCCAACGCCTGTTCGGCGGCCGGCAGCTGGTCGGCCGCGATCGCGCGGGTGCCGATCACCAGCAGCGCCGCCGACAGCCGCTGCGACGCGCGCGGGGTGGCCCCGCCCACCGCCAGGGCGGCCTCGAGGTGCCCGACCGCCGCCGGCGCGTCGCCGGTCGCCAGCGCGGCGTCGCCGATCACGGTCCGCAGCGCGGCCTCGTCGGGGACCGCCGCGACCACCGGCGCCAGCTCGGTCACCACCGCGGCCGCGCGCCCCGACTCCAGCAGCGCCTCGCCGCGCTCGATCCAGTAGCCGACATCGCTGTCGATCGGCGTGGGCGGGCCCAGCTGATCGAGCTCGGCCAGCGCCCCGGCGGGATCCTTGGCGAGCCGCAGCACGCGGGCCAGGCGGATCGCGTAGCGGCGACGACTCGGCTCGAGGGTGCGGGCCTGGGTGAGCGCCGCGCGCGCCGCCCGCAGATCGCCGCGCGCCGCCTCGGCCTCACCCAAGAGCGCGTAGCCGGCCGCCGTGGCCCGGTCGGCGCTGTCGAGGTAGCGATGGGCCTGGCGCAGCGCGTCCTTCACCGCGCCCAGCTCGAGCGCGCACTGGCCGTCGACGAGCCAGACCTCGGGCGGCGCGGTCGGCTCGGCCTCGAGAGCGGCGAGCAGCGGTCGCGCGGCCCGGCAGTCGATCGCCGCGGTCGACCAGGCCAGGCCCATGCGCGCGGTCAGCCACGACGGATGGCGCTGGCTCAGCCCGCGGTACAAGGCGCGGGCCTCGGGCGCACGCCGCACCCGCAGGTAGCCCTCGGCCAGATCGAGCGCGTTGCGATCGTCTTCCTTGGCGAGCCCGGGCGGACGCGACCGCCGATAGGCCTCGAGCGACGCCACCGCCGCCGGCCAGCGCTCGTGATCGGCGTAGTAGTGGCCGAGCAGCGCGTGCGCCTCGTAGCGATCGGGCGCGCGCCCCACCACGGCCTCGAGGAGCGGCACGCCCTCGTCGACCGCGCCGGCCAGCACCAGCTGGGTGCCGAGCGCGGTGAGCACGTCGTCGCTGCCAGGCGCCAGCTCGCGGGCCCGCCGCATGAGCGCGACGCCCCGAGCCGGCTCGCCGCGCGCCGCATACACCGCGGCGCGCAAGGCGTAGGTCTCGACCCGCCGCGGGTTGAGCGCGAGCGCCTGATCGAGGGCCTGAGCCGCCGCCGACAGATCGCCCGCGGTCAGCGCGGCGCGGCCCGCGGCCACCAACGCGGCGCTCTCGTCGTCGCCGTGACTCGACTGCTGGGCGTGCGCGAGCTGGGCGCCCGCCAGGCCAAGCCCGACGACGATCGCGAACCTAGTAGCGATAACCGACGCGCGCATACAGCTCCCTCCCTTCGCCGGGCAGGACGGCGATGGTGAGATCCTGCTCGGGGCGGTCGTAGTCCTCGGGGGCCGGGATCTCGGCGCGCTGGCCCAGCAGGTTGCGCACGCCGAGCGTGACGTCGAAGCCGTGCCAGCTCGGCAGGTACAGGGCGGCGTTCCAGCCGACCCAGGTCGCGGTCCGGTGATCGGGATCGGTGTCCTCGCCCTTGCGGACCAGGCGCGGCGTGATGATTTGCACCTCGCTCGACAGGTGGAACCGCTTGCCGAGGAGCGGCGTCGACGCGCCGAGCGAGCCGGTGACCTTGGGCGCGCCGACCGCGTCCTCGCCGGTGTCGTCGTTCACGTCGGTGTACGCGAAGCCGCCAAACCCGAGCCAGCCGTCGGCGTCGCGGTAGCTGCCCTCGACCTCGACGCCGGTCGAGACCAGCCCGCCAGTGTTCTGGAACTGCAGGCGCTCGGTGCCGTCGGGCAGCGCGACCGCCTCTTGCTCGACGAGGCGCTTGGCGGCCCAGCGGAAGCCCGACAGGCGCAAGGTCAGCCCGGGCTGGGGCTTGCCCCACAGCACGCCTTCGTAGCTGCGGATGGTCTCGGCCCCGATCGCCGGGTTGCCGACGAAGTCGACGCCGTCGTCGAAGAAGCCCTCGTACGCGCTCGGGTTGCGGAAGCCCTCGGCGTACAGGAGCTTGGCGCCGTAGTCGTGGTCGCTCACGAACAGCGCGGCTCGCGGCGACACCCGATCGTCGAGCGCGGAGTTGCGGTCGGCGCGCACGCCCGCGGTGAGCGCGAACCACGACAGCGGCTGGGCGTCGACCTCGGCGTAGAGGCCTTGCAGGTTGAGGTCCTTGGGGACGATCGCCGCGTTGGCCTCGTCGCCGTAGTAGAACGACCGGCTCTCGGTCGCGATGAACGTGACCTCGGTGCCGGCGGTGACGCCGAGCTTGTCGTCGTCGACAAGGGCGTAGCGACCGCGGACCTCGCCGCCGAACCAGGTCGAGTCGCCGATGTCGGTGAACGTGCCGCTGCCGTCGGCGAGCACGAGGCGATCACGGTAGCGGTAGCGGTTGGCGTAGCCGCGCGCGGTCGCCGTGAACCGCGGCGTCAGCTCGCGGGTGTAGCCGGCCTCGGTCATGAAGAGCGTGTCGGCGCTGAGGTTGTCGGGGCTGCCGACCAGCGACTCGTAGGGCGCGAAGGGCAGCTCGCGAACCCGCCGGTAGAAGCGGACCTGGCCGAACGCGCCCTCGTAGGCGCCGGCGAGGCTCATGGCCACCGCCTGCGCGCCGTCGGCGTCGATGTCCTGGCCGCCCAGCTCGTCGACGGCGAGGGTCTCACCGACCCGCCCCAGCGCGCTCACCGAGCCGCGGAGTTGGTGGTCGACGTCGCCCATCGCGAAGCCGGCCGCCGCGCTCGCGCCGAAGTTGCCGCCGGTGACCCGCCCCCACGCCCGCGGGCTCTCGGTCGAGCCCCGGGTCACCACGTTGATGATGCCGAAGAACGCGTTGGTGCCGTACACCGACGACACCGGGCCCCGGATGACCTCGATGCGCGCGATGTCGTCGATCGAAAACGGGGTGTCCCAGCCAAAGCCGGTGAACTGGTTCCACGGCTCGTTGACGGTGGCGCCATCGACCAGGAGCAACAGGCGCGTGTTGAAGTCGCCGAGCACCTGCAGGCCGCGCACGCCGACCCGGTCGGTCAGGTGATCGTCGTCGACGTACATGCCGGCGACCGAGCGCAGCGCCTCCGACACCGTGCGATAGCCCATGCGGCGCAGGCGATCGCCGGACACCACGGTGACCGCCGACGCCACGTTGCCGAGCGACTGCTCGCGCTTGGCGGCGCCGACCACCACGTCCTCTCCGAAGCTGGTCGCCGACAGCACCGCGAGGCGGGTCTGCGAGACCTCGGTCTTCTCGTCGGGCAGCGGCGGGAGATCTTCGACCTCCACCTTGGCGACGTCATCGTCGGCCTGGGCGACCCCGAGGCCCAGCGACGTCGCGAGCGCGACCAGCCACGCGGCGCGGCGCCGCACTAGCGC
>Ga0209591_10000112_pt1 | contig 100410 bp, 82 predicted proteins | sample MAT01_FD_187207 | JGI IMG/M metagenome (GOLD analysis project Ga0209591, IMG submission 187207) | Freshwater microbial communities from Lake Fryxell liftoff mats and glacier meltwater in Antarctica - MAT-01 (SPAdes) (version 2) | ecosystem: Environmental > Aquatic > Freshwater > Ice > Liftoff...
GGTTAGCTAACCGCAGGTGCGTTACCCCCCTCGAGTAACGAAAATGGTAGAAGAGTGGATAGAACTCCATCGTGAGGAATTGAGGGAGAATTGGGACCTGTGTCAAAGGAATGAAAGTCCTAAACGCATTGCTCCACTCAATAAGGATCAAAAGATGTACACCGAAATACCTTGGCGCGTCACGCACGTTCGGCCGCTTATTGGCAAAACTTTAGAAGTTGAGTTCAAGGACGGTGCAAAAGGATCAATAGATCTCAATGATATGATTTACAGCAGTGATGCGGGGGTTTTTGTTGCGCTTCAAAATGATGACGAATTTGCTCGTGTTTATATTGAGCACGGGGCCGTAACGTGGCCGTGTGGAGTGGATCTAGCACCTGATGGTATGTGGGCAAAGATCACAGGCAAGGATCCGTTTGCCGCAACTCCGTAATCCCTAGCGTAGTCGATGGACCTGCAGGAGTTACAGAGTTACCGTCATCTTGGCTCTCACAAGTACTTTCCTGGCCGCCGATCCTCAAAGATGTCATTTACCGAATTGAACTTTTTGTTGCGAGTTGCGGCGGGATCTATGTCAACGATCAACGTTGCATTGCCTGTTGACTCGGCAGAAGCAAGGACTTCGCCATTGTATCCGTAGATCACGCTTTGTCCGTTAAACGTAACGTCTTCTGCGTGGACGGTCTCGGTTCCATCTCTGTTTGCCACAGCCAGATACACTTTGTTCTCGAGCGCACGCACGGGCATCGCCATGCGCCATATATGTGTAACGAGGTTGGAAGGACAAACAATCACATCAGCCCCCTGCAATGCAAGTGCCCGAGCACTTTCCGGAAAGCGCCAGTCGTAACAGATCATGGTGCCTAACGTACAGTTGAGTTGTGGAACAGGCACTACAAAAAAACCAGTATCACCTTCGTCAAAACACAATGTTTCTTTATAGAATAAGTGCGTCTTGCGGTACACACGTGGTGCTGCGCCAGGAACGGCAATAAGTGCTGAATTGTAAAGTTTGTCTCCTGCACTCTCTGCAAATCCGCACACAACTACTCTGTTGGATGCATTGGCAGCGTGAATGATGCGCGTGATGTTGTGTCCACCCACGGGCTCTGCAACTGCGGATACACTTTGCCGTGATGTGAAAAAATATCCGCTCGTTGCGAGCTCTGGGAACACAATCACATCGGCATTTGTCTGTCCAATTGTTTCGACGATGAAGGCAGTGTTGACTTCAACGTTGCGATGGACTGGACAGAATTGTACGGCTGCTAGTTGCATTAGAATGGAACCGTGAGAGAAAACACGGGAACAGATTGTGTGGGAGTGAGGTACAGCATAGAATAATGATAGCCGTTAGGAGGCAAAATCGGCTCGGCGAGGTCGAACAGCGCATTATTCAGAGCATTTACTCCAAGGGCAATACCAACGCCAATCGCATAACCTACCAGCACGTCGCTCAGGTAGTGCATTCCGAGATTCATCCGTGCAAAACCAGTGTAGAGGGCATAGGCCACGGATGGGGCAATAACGTACCATTGCGGATAGCGCAGACAAAGTGCGGTGGCAAGGGCGGCAGCGCCTGCGGAGTGACCTGATGGCATCGATCCATCGGCATCATTACGGTAGTTGGTAATACAACCTGGATATTCTTGATACGGCCTGGGCCGGTCTATAATATTCTTGAGTAACAACACCACCCCATATGTGGCGCCCATGGTGACAAATGTTTGGAGTCCAGACTCAGCAGCATACCTGTAGTTCCCGCCCGACGGAATATTGCCAACCTCGAGAATACCAAATAGGTACATGCCCACGGGTATCCCTATAGAAAGGGGCAAGAGCGCGTCGGAAGCAACCTTGGACATGTCACGGATGGTGACGCTTTCGATAGAATTGACCTGATACGTCAAATTTGCTTCCCAAGGAAGCGTAGAGCAATCCTGGGCAAACGAGCGCATTACGCACGTTGAACAAAGGGTAAGAACAAGAAGCAGGGAACGGAGCATCTGCAAATGTAATGGTGACCGTATCTTCGTTTGTTATGAATATTGCAATTGTTGGCGCAACAGGCCTTGTGGGCCGAACCATGATCCGCGTTCTCGAAGAGCGAGAAACGCCCCTTTCCTCGCTTACCCTTTTGGCATCTGCCAAGAGTGTTGGGACGGAAATCCTATTTAGGGGCCAAAAACATGTTGTGAAGGGGCTGAAACCGGACAGTTTTGGCAACATCGATGTTGCTTTATTTAGTGCCGGTGGAACTCTCAGCAAGGAATACGCACCAATGGCAGCAGCATCTGGCTGTGTTGTAATAGACAACTCCAGTGCCTGGCGAATGGACCCCAATGTTCCATTAGTTGTGCCTGAGGTAAACGCCGAGGATGCCTTACGGCATCAAGGGATAATAGCGAACCCCAATTGCAGCACAATTCAGTTAGTAGTTGCACTCAAACCGATATCTGACGAATACGGTCTCAAGCGGGTTGTAGTTAGCACGTATCAAAGTCCGAGTGGTGCTGGACAAAAAGGACTTGATCAACTCTCGGCAGAGATGCGCGGAGAAACACCAACGGTGAGAATCACGCAACATCCGTTATCGGGCAATGCCGTGTTTCATACAGTTGAGGCACGGGGCGAAGCTTCAGAAGAAGAAATCAAGATGATTAGCGAAACACGGCGCATCATGCATCTTCCAGCACTTAATATTGCCGTTACCTGCGTCAGGGTGCCGGTGTTGGGCGGTCACGGCGAATCCGTTGCTGTTGAAACAGAGAACCCCTGCACGGCAGATGCCGTGCGTTCTCTGCTGGAAGCCACAAAAGGTATTGTTGTGCTAGACAGTCCAGCAGAAGGTGTGTATCCTACGCCCGCAATCTCAATGGATACGGACCCCGTGTATGTTGGTAGAATTCGTACAGACGAATCGGTTGACAATGGCGTGATGATGTGGGTAGTGGCAGACAATCTTCGGAAGGGAGCGGCAACAAACGCTGTTCAGATCCTAGAACATCTCATGGCACATCAATGAACTCATATGTGGTGATCATGGCAGGGGGCTCTGGAGAGCGTTTCTGGCCATTGTCTCGTATGAAAAAGCCAAAACAGCTTTTACGCTTGACGCATCCAACGGTAACGATGATTGAAGAAGCGATTGCTCGTGTGGAGCCCCTTATCCCCGTTGATCGAATACTCATCATCACGAGTGCAATACTTCGGCAGCCCATCATCGATGCATTGCCACACGTGCCAGAAGCAAATGTGATTGCAGAGCCAGCAAAACGTAATACAGCGCCGTGTTTAGCACTAGCATGCAGCGTGATTAACGCTCGTGAGCAAGGCGATGCGTGTATGGTGGTGCTAACGGCCGACCATTTTATTGGCAATGCCGAAGACTTCCGTGCTGATATTCAAAGAGCGCTATCGTTTTCCGAAACACACCCAGCACTTGTTACAATGGGTATTCCGCCAACCCGGCCTGAGACGGGCTACGGGTATATCGATATGGCAGAGAAGTCCAAACCGCATGCAATCGTGAAGGTGAGTGCATTCAAAGAAAAGCCCGACTTTGAAACTGCACTTGAATACGTTGTCAGTGGAACGTTTTTATGGAACTCTGGCATGTTCTTTTGGCGTACGTCTGTACTACAGTCTGCAATGATGTCTCACCTCAAAGATGTCGGCTCAAAAATTGTCGACATGACTCTCGCAATAACATCATCTGATCATTCTATGCTTGCATCACTCTTTGAAGCAATGCCGAACATCTCGATAGACTACGGCTTGATGGAGCGTGCGCCAAATGTATTTGTGCTGCCTGCATCGTTTCCGTGGGATGATGTAGGGTCTTGGGATGCTCTTGAACGTATGCAGCCGATGGACGCCAAACGTAATGTTGTTCAGGGTGACGCGATTGTTGTTGAAACAAGCTCGTCGATTATCGTGAACGCTCATACCAACAAACACACGATTACCACAATAGGTATTGATAGTGTTGTTGTTGTTTCAACCGATGATGCAACAATGATCTGCAGCAAGGACAAAGCTCAGGATGTAAAGAAGATAGTTGCAACGTTGCGAGACTTAGGACGCGATGACCTCCTCTGATTCACTCGCACGTAGTGCCGCCGATAGAATATCTATTGCGTTTGATATAGACGCTGACGAAAGTCTCGTGGCGCATGATGTGCTTATGAAGATCCGTGCTGTTCTCTTAGAACGTATCATCTATCTTCTCAACGTGAATCCAGAAAAACTCATGGCTATTCTCTATCGTATCGACGTGCGTGAGGCAGTGGTGAACGAAATATTTGCAACGGCAATTCCACCAGATGTTCCGGAGCTTATTGCCGACCTCGTTATTGAGCGTCAACTTCTGAAAGCACGCACACGTGCTGAACATTCTCAGCGTGGTGAGCGGGAATGAAAACGCTGCTGATCAATATAAACTCTCTTGTTACCGTGGATGCTAAAGGTGCTCCTACTAGGATCGGTGCAGCCATGCGGGAAGTAGGCGAGATTGTTGACGGGGCGATATTGTTTGACGAGCGCATTCTATGGATAGGACCTTCGTCGGAAGCTTCACAACACCTAACAGATGACGTGGAAGTTGTTGATTGCAGCGGAAAAACAGTGATGCCCGGCTTTGTAGACTCGCATACACACATGGTATTTGCTGGCTCGCGTACTGATGAGTTTGCGCGCAGACTTGCCGGTGCAACCTATGCCGAGATTGCTGCAGAAGGTGGCGGTATTCTATCAACCATGCGTGCTGTACGAGAAGCTGATGTAGAACAGCTTATAGCCGTTGGTGATTGGTTGTTAACGTCGGCATTGCAACACGGATCCACAACGGTGGAGATCAAGAGTGGGTATGGTCTTGATGTTGCCAGCGAACTTCGTCTACTCGACGCCATAGGTGGGCTTCAACAAGGTAACGAAGCCCGCGTAGTTGCAACATTCCTTGGCGCCCATGCAGTGCCCCCTGAATTCAAGTCAGACCCTGAGCAGTATGTATCGTTAGTGATAGAAGAAATGTTGCCTCGCGTACAACAGCAGGGCATTGCATCTTTCTGCGATGTATTTGTAGACCACGGTTTTTTTACGGCTGAACAAGGTGAGCGCATATTGTTAGCTGCTCGTGAGTGTGGATTACAGCTCAAGATACATGCCGATGAAATCGCGCTTGTTGGAGCATCAACGATGGCAGCACGTGTTGGCTGCATAAGTGCTGACCATCTTGAGCACAGCACCGTTGATGAGATTCGTGTGTTGCGCGATGCAGGAGTAATCTGCACCTTGCTTCCGGGAACTGCCTACACATTGCGTTTACCATTTCCCGATGCCCGCATGATGATTGATCAGGGGGCTATTGTAGCCCTCGCTACAGATTGTAATCCGGGATCGAACTATTCAGAAAACATGCAAGCCATCCTATCTCTTGCATGCATTAGCATGAACATGAGTATTGAAGAAGCAATTGTGGCCTCAACGCTCCATGGTGCTGCTGCGCTGCGTCTTGCAGCACACCTTGGTTCACTCGAAGTAGGCAAATATGCCGATGTGGTAGTCTATGATGTGCCGTCCTACAAGGACATTGTGTATCATTACGGCGTTAACCACGTTTGGGGAGTCTGGGTGGGGGGAGAGGAGAAGTAATTACCAATTACGAAGTACGAACAAATGGGTGCTAGACCACGGGAATACTAAATGACAAACACAATCGAAGAATTACGTTGGGCGCCTACAACACCGCGGATGCCCGTAATGTTTGTTGGGCATGGTAGCCCCATAAATGCCATCACTGACAACCCATTTGCCACCGAGTGGTTGCGCCTTGGTAAGGAGCTACCCAAGCCGAGTGCGATTGTTTGTGTTAGCGCACATTGGCGGACGTCTGGTGCAAAGGTTACGGCAATGGAGCGCCCAGAAACGATTCACGACTTTGGTGGATTTCCGCAAGAACTATTCAACATGCAATATCCAGCTGTTGGATCTCCTAGCGAGGCGCATGAGATAGCCGAGCTAACGCATAAGCTCATCACCTTCGATCACGAATGGGGGCTTGACCACGGAACGTGGTCGGTGCTTTGCCGCATGTACCCAGAAGCAGACATCCCTGTAGTGCAGATAAGTCTCGACGTTAACAGAACACCAGAACAACACGTTGCTCTTGCTCGCGAACTTTCTGAGCTTCGTAATCGTGGCGTACTGGTGATGGGTAGCGGCAACATCGTTCATAATCTTAAGCTGCTGGGTGCCGAAGGCACGGCGTTTGACTGGGCTACGGAATTTGATGGACTGTCGGCCGACCTCATCCAAAAACGCGATCTCCGTTCCCTGGCCAACTACAAGGACCTAGGTGTGGCCGCTATGTTGTCTGTTCCCACAGATGAACACTACCTGCCAATGCTATATGCCTTAGCATTAGCAGACCCTGAAGACGATATCACGTTCTTCAACTCGCAAATTGTTTTGGGTAGCGCAAGCATGAGGTCGTTCATCATAGGCTAGTAACGTATTTTGCGGCATGAATCTCCGCTTCTACAATACACTTACGAAACGCGTTGACGCGTTTACTCCGATAGACCCGTTATGCGTCCGCGTCTATTCATGCGGACCAACGGTATACGATGTTGCACATATCGGCAACCTACGCGCCTTCCTCTTCCCAGACATACTCCAACGCGTGATTCGTATGGTAGGGGGCTACCCTGTGCGTTGGGTAATGAACGTAACGGATATCGACGATAAGACGATTGCCGACAGCCAGCCAGGGTCCAAACGGTGGCGTGATGAAATGGGTGCACAATCGGAAGACCCTCACGCAAATCTTCGAGCCCTTACAACCTTCTATGAAGCTGAGTTCCTTGGAGATCTCAATCGTTTCAACATCAGACGAGAAAACTTCTACCGCGTGCCGCGCGCAACAGACTACATCGATTCGATGAAGGACCTGATCCGTGATATTCTTGCATCGGAATATGCATACGTGCGTGATGGCTCTGTGTATTTCAATGTTGGGACGTATTCAAAGAGTCACGTCTATGGTAGACTCTTTGCTATCGACAAAGAAAACTTCCGCGAAGGTGTCCGCATAGATGCAGATGAATACGATCGTGAATCAGTGAGTGACTTTGTTCTGTGGAAGGGGCACAAGGAAGGTGAACCCTCGTGGGATTTTGATATCGACGGTGTGAATGTGCCGGGCCGTCCTGGCTGGCATATCGAATGTTCTGCAATGTCTAAGGATATTCTCGGTCTGCCGTTTGACATTCACACGGGAGGGGTAGACCTGAGGTTCCCACATCATGAAGATGAACTTGCTCAATGCACAGCAGGCTATCATGAGCAAGACCAAGCAACGTTTTGGATGCACAACGAATTCTTGGAAGTAGAAGGCAAAAAGATGTCGAAGTCTTTGGGCAACTTCTTCACGTTACATGAATTAGTAGACCGTGGTCTTGATCCTCTCGACGTGCGTTTTGCAATGTTACAGGCACACTACCGTGCGGTGTTCAATTTTACGTTCGAAGGTGTAAAGGCAGCAAATGTTGCCCGTCGAAAAATCCAAGATTACATCTACGATGTAAAGGCACTCGCTGGAGACGCTGCAGCGCAGGACAGCGATGGCCAGATGTTGCATGCCGCCGTGTTCAAAGAACTAGCAGATGATGTCCACACACCAAAAGCATTGGCCGAGCTGTTTTCGTTTGTTGGTGAGCACCCAGTTTCATCTCTTGATTCTGCTAGAGCTGCATCCATTTTCGCATCACTCGTAGAGATCAATGGAGTATTTGATGTATTCACAATGGAAGATCGTCCAGTACTTGTAATTCCAGATGTTATTGCACAACTAGCTGCACGTAGATGGGATGCCAAGATTTCAAAAGACTGGGCAGAGAGCGACAGATTACGAGCTGAGATCGCGGCCTTAGGGTGGGTAATGAAGGACGGGAAAGAAGCCTACACCCTAGAGCCCCTTTCATGATTGGTCACGTTACCATCATAGGCAAGGGGCGTGTTGGTGGCGCTATCTATCGTAGGTGTATTGAGCGTGACGTGCGCGTTACGGTTGTTGATCACCAGGCGTTTGAAACATGGTGCGCCCAAACGGACCCGATTGGCGACGTGCTCATCATTGCTACCAAGGACAATGTACTACCCGTGGTTGTGGCGAGGATTGTTGAAACGCGCCGAGAAACTTTACGTGAAGTGTTAGTGCTTCATCTTAACGGATCACGTGGTTCCGATGTGTTAGGTGTGTTTCACTCGGCAGGTTCTGTTGTTGGGGCTGCACATCCGTTTCAGACATTCGCCAATGATGATCCCTCTGCACTTGATGGAATTGGATGGGGTGTACAATGCGATGAAGGGGCTTGGCACAAAACCCGCAGTCTTGTAGAAATGCTGGGTGGTGTGCCGTGGTTGCTGACGGATATGAGTCGCGATAGGAAACGCAGGTATCATGCGGCAGCAGTTGCAGCTAGTAACTTCACCTATGCGGCGTATGAATTGGCCCGAAGACTAGCCGAAGATGCCGACATACCCGCCGATGTTTTTCTTATCCCAATCATGAAGCGCACCTTAGAGAATGCATCTGGTTCATTGAAAATGCACGAGGCGTTCTCGGTAACTGGGCCCCTTGCGCGAGGTGATGTAGATGGTGTACGGCAACAGTATGAATCTATCCCGGCAGACGATAGAGATCTATACCGACATCTCTCGCTTGCCCTGTTGACGGTTGTTGGCGCGCGTCTTGATGCAGACATCGTTGTTGCAATGCGCGAGATACTACGATGAACCACATGTTCACGTGGCCGCGTGTACGCATCGCAATTGTTATCGGACTTGCACTACGCTTGATTGCGGCAATATTCTCTCAGGGGTATGCAATGCATGACGATCACTTTGTGATAGAAGACGGTCCGATGAGGTGGTTGTTAGTGGATTATGGGGGTTGGTTCAGCAGGTCCGTGCCACCTGGCCATAGCGTTGTATATCCATCTATTTTATTTGCGATTATTTCTTCGTGTGTAGGTATTGGCATCACCGATCCTCAACAGCAGATGCTGGTTGTGCGTGTGCTCCATGCCCTCGTGGCAACGTTGGCCATCCCGCTAGGTGCGTCTATTGCCAGGAGATTAGGGACGGAAGAGTCTGCCCGCTCCGCTGCGTTTCTGATTGCGGTATTGTGGGTGTTGCCATTCCTTAGCGTGCGGTGTCTTATCGAGGTGGTATGTATTCCGCCCCTTATGGCAGGTGTGTTCTTGGTGATACGTCGGTCCTCCCCGCGCGACCTTGTACTTGCAGGGCTCGCCTTTGCAGGTGCATTTATGTTCCGATATCAAACGGCGCTTCTTCCAATCGTATTCGTTGGTGTACTTGCAGCACAACGTCAGTGGCGCAATGCAGGTATACTTGCTTTGGCCTGCTTGTTTTTTGTTTCGGTAACGCAGGGTTTGGTAGACCTCTTTGTATGGGGCTCCTTCATGGCCGCCCCAATTGAATATTTGCGCGGGAGTATGTTTAGTGCGGACGATTATGTGAATGGACATTGGTGGATGTATATGTTGCTTTTGATTGGCATACTCATTCCCCCAACTAGCGTGATGTTGTTGTGGAAGATGATCTCTGATAAACGACCAACACTACGATATGAGCTGGTGCTGCCATTGGTGATTTTCACAATTGCACATTCACTTGTTGCAAACAGGCAAGAACGTTTTCTTATTCCCATTGTGCCGTTAGTTGTTGTGGCGCTAGCTGTAGCCTGGACTGGTCGGCAAAATATTTCATATATCCGATGGACTCAAGCTGCATGGGGATGGTTCTGGGTAGGTAACACTGCATTGCTCGTGCTCTTTACATTTTCATATAGTAAACGATCGCGTGTAGAGTCGCTCACCGTTCTCTCACATCAACAAAATGTTGAACGCGTTGTTGTTGTTACTAGGCCTGGTGTGTTTGTTCCAACGTTCTATCTCTACCCACACGTTCCACTTCTTGTTGTGTCTACGGATACCACCTCGAGCACATGGACAGATCTAGCAGCGTTCCATCCCACACACGTGGTGTTCTACGACAATGCCTCGTTTGTTGAAATGCATGCCCGTGTAGTAAGAGCAACTGGACATCAACTCCAAACAATTGTAAGTATAGAACCAGGTTTGCTAGATGCCACACTTCATTATGTGAATCCACTTGGCAACAAGAATGAGGTAGCAACGGTGTGTGAGATAGTTGCTAGTAACTGAGTTACGGACGTCATCTCGTAGTTACTAACACGTTGGTATAGAACGAAATACCCCCCCCCAAAAAAAAACTGCAAAACAGTCAAATGGGCATGTAGCAATTCACGTAGAATTGTACGTTGGTTGGTGAACAGCGGTAGAGAGGTTGTCAGGTGTACACAGGCTACCTGTGACATTATTGTTTGCTTTGGGATGGAGGATGATATGAAAGCCGTAATTGTTCTACTAACCACAGCCGTGTTCTTGGTGTGTGCTTCGCTTGACGTGCGAGGGCAGTCGCCAAGTAGCTGCGATTGCCAGTGCGGGTTGCTATAAGGAGTGTACTACTGAACCGGTGTGCTGTTGGAGGCATAGGCGCTATTGTGTTGATGGGTCCACAGGCGAATGCCGACTAGCTACTCAGTTTCATCACTACGATTGGTCTTGCTCTAGTGGTGCAGCGTGTAGTGAGGGTTGCATCGTCCCAACAACATGCAGTCCTGAACCAAAATGTTCTACGTGCCAACCTTAATTCATACTTCGTTGTTTTATCGCGCTGTTTACGATGTTGCCAGCGCGATTTAGTAGAATGTCTTCGGGTCAATTCGGTTAATATTATTCAAAGCAATGAAAAGCAATGACATGATCAGAATCATTACAATATTCTTTGTACTGTTAGCTTGAAATTCTGTTTGTTATTCGCAGGCATGGCAACAGCTTGATTTTGCATTAAACGCTCGTTCGCCAGAGTCGGGCCAGGGGGGCTACCAGTATCTGAACAAGACGTGGGCGTATGACCAGAATCGACGGACTATTGCCGTTGAGTGTGGGCCGTACATTCTTGTTTCTCGAGACTCGGGCACTACGTTCCAGGCAGCAGACATTCCAATAAAGAGAAGTTTTTATGGATCTCTACACGCAGTTGCTGCTGGAGATTCGCTCTTCTATATCCAAAGCAGCCAGAAGCTAGTAGCCGTGGAGTTAGGTTTGTTCAGAGTGGCATGCACTTTGCGAAACAGCTCAACAATGGAAGTGTGCTTGCTGGTGCAGACTGATTGTGGGTGTCTGCCGATACAGGCCGCACATGGCGTTCAATTGCGGCCGCTGGTCTGCCACGCAAGAGCAAAGGTCAAATCGCACGGATAACCTCGATGTGTGAGGACAACAAGGGCACGCTCTATGCAGGACTGTCCGGTAGAACCATGACGGTAGACACTGGAGTGGTAGAACAAGAACCCGGCGGCGTATGGAAGTCCACCAATGTTGGGCAAAGCTGGACCCCGGCTGCAGAATTCCCTGCGTACACGCGCACACTTAACATGGCATACGACGGTAATGGAACGCTATACGCTACTACAACACAACGCACGCAAACACTTGAAGATAATGGCAGGGCAAATGATCTTGACTTTGGAGCAGATGCCTACGTGGTTCGCAATGATAGTCTTATAAAAACATTCACTGAGTTTCTCTCTGGTCTACCAGCGCGTGGCAACCGCGTGCTCCGCAGAGATCAGCAAGGTGCAATGCTCTGTGCAACAATGCATAGCGGCCTACTGCGCACAACAAATGCGGGAATGAATTGGACAAAGGTTGGTGGCGATGAACTCGATACAGTAACGATAAACGACGTAGTAGTGGGCCGAAACAACGAGATCTTCATCGGCCATACACGTGGAGTGATGCAGACCGAAGTGTTAAGCACAAGCATAGAAGAAACACACGGCGATGATGAAGACCAGTCTCGCCGCACAACCGTATGGTGCTACCCTACACCATCCACATAGTCGCTACGCATACGTTTGAACAACATGGACCTTGTGCAAGGCACCAAACCACGCCTCACACTGGTGACGCTGATGGGCGAAGAAGTGATGAACCTCACAGACCAAGCCATTAGAAGTATGAGTAGCCAACGAACAGAATTTGATGTAGATGTGAGCGGCTTGCCAAGCGGAGTCTACGGTCTTGCACTGCAGGCAGGGAAGAATAGTTCGTTTATGAAGGTGATGGTTAATAAGTATTGAGTTAGGGAGCTACAGAGCGCAGCGAAGGGGGAAAGGGGGACGAGGGACCTCAAGCAGCGCGCCGTGAGAAATGCCCATGGCGGATATGGATCCCCGCCTTCGCGGGGACGACTTTTGTAACCAGTAACCAGTAACCAGTAACGCATTAACTAGTAACTCTCTTCATCTCCCTAATATTTGCCGCTAGATCTCCACTAAACAATCCGCTTCCAGAAACGAGGATTGACGCACCTGCGTTAACGGCATCGCGTGCATTGCTGATTTTAATCCCGCCGTCTACTTCTATTTGAACGTGGGAAAGGCCATTGGAATCGAGCCATGCACGAAGGCGTTCGCAACGGGGGAGGAAAGACTGGATAAATGCCTGACCGCCGTACCCAGGGTTTACGCTCATCATGAGAATAAAGTCGGCATCACCTGCGGCTTCAAATGCAAAGTCGAGTGGTGTTGCCGGATTAAGCACAACGCCAGCTCTGCAGCCAAGGCTCTTGATTCTGCCGAGCGTTGGGTGTAGATGCGGAGCCACCTCTGCGTGAACACTTATCCAGTCTGCACCGGCTTCGGCAAACTGCTCTACCTGATGGTCTGGATTGGATACCATCAGGTGTACGTCCAAAGGCATCTGTGTGATGGCCTTGAGCCCCTTTACAAATGCTGGACCAAACGTGATGGGAGGTACAAAGTGACCGTCCATAACATCAACGTGCAGAACATCCGCACCGGCAAGCTCGCAGGCGCGCACTTCATCACCAATACGGAGTAGGTCTGACGCTAAGAGGGAAGGGGCTATCTGGATCATATGCATGATTAAAAAAAAGGATTACAAAACACCCCAGATTGTGAAATGCCCTGCCTGCATACGTTACTGAGCTGACGTTGAAGACGCGTCTGAAAAGCTTCAACGTGGCTAGAGTCATCGGAGAACATCAATTTGAGACCCGCACCTGAAAAATCATCGTTTGTATAACAACGCCAGCGCCCAGAATAGCTACTAGTGCGTTCAATGATTTTGGCTTGATTTATTGGTTTGCAGGTGATGCAAAGTGAATAGAATGAAACACCTCGCTCACCCTTGCCACTTCTAATCTTGCGAAGTTCAAAATGAGTTGCGTGCACGGAACCATCTTGTCTAATCGCAGACTCAGGAATATGGCGTGTGTACGTATTGCTCAATGGAGTGGCGAAGGCAGTGGGAATTTCTCAGGCACGTTCTCAGTTAAGGCCCAAAAACTTGTTGGAACTGTATCGACGCTTGAAAAAACAGAATCTCGAACAGTCTGCCTCGAAACTATGTTCCGGGAACGGTCCACCTCCATCCTGTAATGAGTTCCGTCCGTGGCAACCTCAATAAGAATTCTGTCGTCTGCAGTGCAAATGCAGAAATACGGGACAAAGCGCATGAGGTGCAGTCGCCTAAGGTAGAACTTTGACCAGTGAATCGCTCCGTGATCCGGTTTTGAGCTACCGTATCCGTCCCAATTTTCTGCAAAAAAGTAAAACGACGTGATTTGTTTCAATTGGCTCGTAAATGCAAAAAAATTGAGTAGCTCGTGAGGTCTTACGTCTTGTGCATTGCTACGTGCATCGTAGGATTCAACGCGCAGACTTTCGTTACTCGAATACAACGTGGTGGCCCTTGTATGAACTGGGCTCAATAGGTAGTTAGCAGGGGGCTCACGTAAGAGTATTGGGGACATGAGAACTACTTCTTCCTAATTTTTGATGAGTAGTTCTTCAATTGCAGATTCGAGAAATCACGAAGATGAATTGCTGACTCCTGATTCATGATCAGCGCTGCGGTTACTCGGCGTTGAACTGTACTGATCTTTATCGGGTTGCCGCCAACAAAGACGAGTGGAACGGAGCCATATTCAATATATAAATGCGTAGCAACAAGATCCAATTCCGCAGATGTACTAGCCATGGCCCCGCTAAAACAAATGATTGGGGATTGAGAAGAAATGCCTATCTCAATATCGGGAGCATTTTTCCCAGAGTCATCTTTCGATAATGTTTTTATACCCATTAGTGTATTCCCAATCACACAATGTGACGAATCTAGTGCTAGAAATCTACGGCATTTATTTGTCTGGTTCTGGAATATCTGACAGACGTGCGAGGTGGCCTGCAATGCGGTTCCATGTAGTGCGATGATATGTTGGTGAAGGCATTTCCATCACGCTTGTTATATCGTCTACATATTCTGGACGACGCATTCCAACAAGAACCATGTTCACACCATGTGTGCAACGTAGTGCCTGCACAGCAACATGCTGAAGTGGTGTATCGATTGGCATGCCGAATTCGTCAGCAAGTGCCTCGCGAAGTTCTTCTAGTGAAGCGTTTTCCTCGCCGGCGTAGATAGAGTCAACGTCATTTATAACGCTCGTAATATCTGCATGGTAGGTCTGCACGGCTTCAACATCTAGTGAGCGCTGAGCAAATACAGCAACGGCATCAAGCCGGGGGTCTAAATACGCGTTCCGTACATCGCGCCAATGTGGCAAACCCTCAAACTTTTCCCACGAACCGCACAAAACTTCTGCTACGCGAAATGCTTCACGAACAACTTGCCTCTCTCTCTCACTAAGCGAACTGTTTGCTAGGAGTGAATTAACGAGGTCGTGTTCGGATATCTCGAGTGCATGGATGCGTTGTTCAACATCGTCTGGATGAACGATATGCGCGGGCATGGTATGAGATACAAGTCGTATCAAGTCGTTGTCTACAACCGCATTGAGCGGTCGGTTTACAACAACACGTATACCTAGTTCAGCGGCACGTTCTAGCGTTGTTAGTGTTCCATCTGCCTGATTCAAATTTGTAGCAGCGGCATGTTCAATCAGATTCATCGGCATCTCTGCCGTTGTAAAATGATGATCGGCGCCACCAACAGATTGAGCTAGTGCAATACATCGCTCTAGTGAAACACTGTCCGGAATATCAGCGGAACTTGCAAAAGTATTTGAGGACACGCCATATGCGGCTATCCTGCCACTAGCTACGGAATTTTCTAAGAAGGCAAATGCTAATTCAAGTCTGCGGTAGAACTCAACACGTGAGGCGACTAGTTCTGTGCCTTGTTGCTGCGCCACTTGAAGGAAATATTCAGGATTGTGCAGCAGAACCACGTCAAGCCTGTTTACTCCACATCTTTCCAAAGATGTTGAGATGGCCGAATCCAAAAAGTGTGGCTCTATGCAATGCCACACGGTGTCTGACACCCTTACGATATCGTCAAAGCCCATTCCCAGTGCGTCCTGCGCTTTTGCTGCGTCAAGCACATCGCCCTGCATATAGCCAACTTTTGTGATGAGAAGGGGGCGTTCTGGTGTAGTAAGCGTTCGCATTACAGCGCCAACCAAAAGTTCACTGCTGCCATTGCCGTAGTTCGACGAAGTATCGATGCAACTCACGCCAAGCTCAGGGCCAAGACCGATGGCATAGCGCAACGCCTCCTCGTGAACAGGGTCTGTGTGTAGCACACGGTAACAGCCAAACCCCAAGCCCCCTGCCGTAGATGTGGTGACAGTTTCCATCACCGTCCTCCAAATGTTATTCCAGCTTGAAAGCCATAGGGGGTTTGGCCCCGTTCGTTTGTGAACCACGAGCCAACAAGGGCTGCATGAAGGCGGAGCCAACGGTTAATCTCGATGTTGCCGCCTAGCCCAACAATTGTTGAAAGTCCGATTGTCATCGTTGGGTCGGAAAAGAAGTTAAAACCAGCAGCCCCCCTATCTGAACCAAAACCAATCCCAGCCTGGAGATAGGCAAACGCACCGAGGTGTGCGTCGCCAGCGAGATAATAGCCTGGACCAAGCATCAACGACAACATTTGTCTGTCGTCTACACCAACCCCACGGATGGCCAATCCCATCCATAAACGGCGGGGTCTGTCTACGTCAAAGAAAGATTGGATAGCAAAGCCACCGTTGGGTACGTCACGAGACTGTGGTGCCCAGGTACGTTGTACAGATAACATCGTCCATGAACTCGATGGGCCACTATCATCAGTGATTTCTTCTTGGGCGGAGACTCCCAAGAACGTAAAAAACGTCAGAATGAGCAGGGCTAAATCGCGTGTGGGTATTGGCATCATGCAAAAATGCGTCATGGACGCGCGAGGTAAGGTATTTTTGTACGTTATGGACAATCCAACACCACAGAAAAAGGTCATTCTCTCGGGAATGCAACCCACAAACAACCTGACGATCGGGCAATATTGCGGCGCCCTTCGGCACTGGGTTGAGTTGCAACACGATTACCACTCGCTGTATTGCGTGGTTGATCTCCATGCAATCACTGTTCGTCAGGAGCCCGCAAAGTTACGACGCCGAACGTTAGATGTGGCTGCTATGTACATAGCTGCGGGGATAGACCCAAACGTTTCGACGTTGTTTGTTCAGTCTCACGTTCCCGAACACACCCAATTAGCATGGGTACTAAACTGCATGGCGGGGTTTGGCGAGGTGTCTCGGATGACGCAGTTCAAAGACAAGAGTGCCCAACATGCAGACAATGTGAATGTGGGCTTGTTTACCTATCCGGTTCTGATGGCTTCGGACATCTTGCTGTATAATACCGATCTTGTTCCCGTTGGTGAAGATCAGCGTCAACATTTGGAGCTCACGCGTAATCTGGCTGAACGTTTCAACTTCCACTATTCACCAACGTTTACCGTGCCCGAGCCATTCATTCCTCCAGTGGGCGCAAAAATTATGTCGCTCCAAGAGCCGCAGAAAAAAATGTCGAAGTCCGACGCAAACGATAAAGCAACAATCTTCCTGATCGATTCCGATGATGACATACGGAACAAGATTAGGCGAGCGGTAACTGATAGCGGAACAGACATTACGTTTGATGAGGCCAAGCGCCCAGGTGTTTCAAATCTTATGACCTTGTATCACATCGTTACGGGACGGACGATTAAGGAGATTGAATCTGATTTTGCGGGGCTTGGATACGCCGAATTTAAGGTGGCAGTTGGTGATGCAATTGTGGATTTCATCAGGCCAGTCCGTGAAAAATTTCAATCCGTTCGTTCTGATGAAGAGGCACTGAGAGCAACACTGCGCCAGGGTGCAGAACATGCTCGAGACCGCGCCAGGAAGACCTTACGCAAGGTGTATAAGAAGACCGGATTTGTTGAATAGGAAGAACCAATATGCCAACCTATGATTTCCACTGCACAACGTGCGGTAAGATGTTTGAATTCAATCAGTCGATGAAAGATGAGCCCCTTACGATGTGCCCAAGAGAAGTGTGCGAGCAACCTGTTAAGGGCAACGGCATCGTAGAGCGACAGATAACTGGTGGTGGCGGAGTGATTTATAAGGGAGGGGGCTTCTACAAAACCGACTATGTAAAGAAGTCTGGTGTAGAGTCTGGTGGAGAGACTTCCGGAAAATCTTCTGGGGAAGGTTCATGACGTTGAAGCTTACGCCTATTGGCGATTCTGTCCCAGCGGCCGACCTACTCAACGGCCTCAACCCAGCGCAGACTACTGCTGTTCAAACAACGGAAGGTCCGCTCCTCATCATCGCTGGTGCGGGAAGTGGGAAAACGCGTGTTCTCACACTACGTGTTGCCTATCTCATGCGTTTGGGTGTAAACCCTTCGCACATTCTGGCACTAACGTTTACCAATAAGGCGGCGCAGGAGATGAAGGAGCGGATATCGCATCTCGTTGGAAGCCATATGGCAAAGTCCATGTGGGCGGGGACGTTCCATTCCATCTTTGCCCGACTCCTTCGCCAGTACGCAGATCGTATTGGATATACTCCGGCGTTTACCATCTATGATACTGATGACCAAACGGCAGCTATCAAGGCCGTGATGAACCAGCTTGGGATCTCGCAGCAGGTTATCCCACCCAATGGAGTACGGGGTAGAATATCAAGTGCAAAAAATTCGATGATTTCATGGCAGGAGTATGCACGGTCTGCAGACTCGATTCTTGAAAAACAGACGGGTCAGATTTTTGAGGAGTATGAGAAACGTCTAGCACAAAGTAATGCGATGGACTTTGACGATCTCCTACTTAACACGATTCGTCTCTTGGAGCACCATCCAGATGTGTTAGATCAACTTCATGATAGGATCCGCTATTTGTTAGTAGACGAATATCAGGATACCAATAGGGCACAATATCGCGTTGTGAACATGTTGGCAAAAAAATACCGCAACCTTTGTGTTGTGGGTGATGATGCGCAGAGCATCTACCGCTGGCGTGGTGCAGACATCAAGAACATCCTCGACTTTGAACGTGACTATCCCGAAGCCGCCGTTGTGCGGCTCGAGCAGAATTATCGGTCAACAAAAACCATCCTTGCTGCCGCAGATAGCGTTATTAAGCGGAACAGCAAACAGTTGAAGAAGTCGCTCTTTACGGAGAATGCTGAAGGTGAAAAAATCACCGTGTTGGCCTGCCGTGACGATCGTGAAGAGGCGGACATGATAGCGCGCACCGTCCGGTCTCGCATATCGCAGTATGGCTATTCGTACAAGGACGTTGCCATACTCTATCGCACCAATGCTCAGTCTCAAGCATTGGAAGACGCTCTTCGAAGAGGGAATACGCCATATCATATCGTTAGCGGTGTAAGCTTCTACAAACGCAAAGAAGTCAAAGACGTCTTGTCCTACCTCCGTATACTCGTGAACCCAAATGACAGTGAGAGCATCCTACGTGTAATCAACGAGCCCGTGCGTGGCATTGGTGCTACCACGCTCGACCGCGTACAAGAGTTTGCCACACGAACGAACACTACAGTGTTTGACGCATTGAAGAAGGCCGCCATCATTCCGATGATGCAGCAGAGGGCAATCAAAGCCATCCAGGATTTTGTTGGCATTATTGAGCGTTTTCAAGAAATGCTCTACGAACTTGCACCTGCTTCCCTTGCTCAGGCATACATCGAGGCAACAGGTTTGCCTCAGATGTACAAAGTGCAACAGTCAGAAGATGCTCTTGACCGATGGAATAACATCGAACGTGTGCTCGACCATATTGCAGAGCAACAAGAGCTCGACGAGACGTTGACGATGGTAAGCTATCTCGAGCAGATTGCCTTGTTGAGTGATACAGACGATCCGCAGCTCGGCACAGAACGTATCGCCATGATGACCATGCATGCTGCAAAAGGACTCGAGTTCCCACTTGTGGTTATTGCAGGACTTGAACAAGGATTATTCCCGCTGGCAAAAGCTGAAAACGACATCAACGAACAAGAAGAAGAACGCCGGCTCCTCTACGTGGGCATCACACGCGCCAAAGAACAACTTGTGCTAGCCTATGCAGAACGCCGTTATCGTTTTGGTGAACTCGTGTTCTCTCGGCCCTCCATGTTCCTTGGAGAAATCGACAAAGAGACATTAGCCCCTTCTGCTCGTAGCATGACGGGTAATAATTCTCAGCAGGCTGCGCCGCGCCCCTCCCCAGCGTATTCGCAGTCTTCCCAAACGGAATCGTATTCGCAGATCCCCATGCCCAAACGTTATACAAGTGTTAGTCAGCCAAAGGCAAGGGGCGTGCAGGGTCCAGCAAAAGAGGGCCCATCAACCCTTACCACAGGTCAACGCGTAAAACACCCAATGTTTGGTGCAGGCATTGTTACCGCCGTTAGCGGCACAGGCCAAAGCGAAAAGGCAACCGTATTGTTCGATAACGGTCAGAAGAAGCAGCTGATGATTGCCTTTGCACGACTTGACACGTTGTAGTTGCACCCGCTCGCTTTGCAGTGTTGCTTTGCAGTGCAACTTGTGCGGCCTACGCCGCCCGAGGAATCGAGAACGTAATGCTCGTACCCATCCCTAGCGCCGATGATACGGTAAACGTGCCACCGTGGAGTTCAACCAGGCGCTTGGCGATAATAAGGCCAAGGCCAATTCCTTGTTGCTCTTGTGACTGGCGGCGGAACTGACGGTAGGCACCAATCTGGTTGAGCTCTTGTTCCTGCATGCCAACACCGTGGTCGCGAATTGTGAAAACAACGTCGCGAGAGGTTGCAGTTGCATTGATCGAAACCGGAGTTCCGAGTCGGCTGTAATAAAGGGCGTTGTCTATAAGCTCCGTAGCAATCTTATCAAGATGCTGCTCCATTATTGCCAATGGAATGCCTTCAATGTCTAGAGCTACTGTAAGATCGCTCTGGCGCTGATGTGCAAGTGCACGCTGTAGGGCAGCATCGTAGACGATCATCGATGGCTCACGCGATGTGCACTGGCGCATGCGGTCAACGTGAAGGGGGCTTTCCGACAACGTTTCGATCTGCGCATACATCAGGAAGTTGTCCGTTGTTCGGAGTAGTCTGCGGGCCGCTGAAAGGATCTCGGCCGTTACTTCTCGGATGTCTTCTACGGGAACTTCGCTTGCGTGACCGTGTAAAAAGGAGGCCTGACCAATAATGTCCGTCAGCGGAGTGCGATATTCGTGTGGCAGAGCATATAATAGCGACGGCTGAGCCGACGGAGTTTGATTCACCATTGGAGGTGTTTCTCCCACCGTAGGTAGGCCTTGGATTGTAAGGAGAGAACGCATTCCAGCATCGGTGAGGGGACGCGAAATCACTCCAAACGGTACGGATGTCTCAGCAAGGGGCTCCCTTTCGTCGGCAAGTACAATGAACGGCGTGTCTACATTGAGACCGTGTATGTATAGCTTTTCGCGCAAATCTGCCTGCTTTACAAAAGCAGCGTCGATGACCACGGCCGATGGCCGGTGGTGGCGTACAAGCGCCTGCGCAGTTACGAGGTCAGACGCGAGAAGCACCGACACATCGTGCGACATGATGACGCGCGCTGTCTCTCCACGACGATCTGCATCGGCGTCTATCAAGAGTATTGTGCGGGGTGACTGTGCCATAACTGAATGCAATCTATCTCTACCAAATCTTGATTCGTGCACTGATTATGCCATTTTGTTACATGGTAATATTACGGTCAGGTTACCCCTTCAGTATCGTTGGTCTATCTCGAAATTCCTTTGTTTAGCCGTTTCTGGCATTTCCCTCCTGCTGGGAAATGTGTGTTTATACGGTCAACAAATAGCCCCTTTGTTACATGCGCCAAATCAGGTTTTTGGGAAGGGGATTGAGTTCGGAGTGAATAAAATCACGAATACGTTTGTGTGGATAGGGAATGCCGACCTAGAAACAAGCTCGGATTTGGGCGATTTTAGGTTTGTAAATCAGTACCGATCTTCGGCGTTTAGGACGGTAACGCTGGCTACGCGAGACGATGAAACGGCGCAACTATCATGGATGTATAGGGTTACGCCATCAATGTCTACCATAGTTCGCCAGGGCTGGATTACATCCAGAGACTCAAGAAGTGTCGGCCTGAACTCCCTCGAGCGTTTGAACATAGCCGGTGGCATTCGTTACCAGCCAAGTCCAGTGGCTCTGGTTGAGGCAATTGCAGGCATAGAGTCGCTCACTCAAGTAGGGGTCCAAGCTACGGGGCCCCTTGCGGGGATTAGTGGCCGGTTAACTGAACTGAATATCGAGCAATGGCAGATTGCAGGTACGGGGCTTGCAGATTGGCAACGGCTGGATTCGCTACGGACAAACACGGATCTGGACCTGCGCGCCTCGGTTGTCCGCTCACTTGCTGAGGGATCTGCACTGCGTCTGTCTGTTGAGTCGGTTAACCTCGGACGAGAGTTCTTTACGGTAACAGACCCAACGCAACCTCTGAGTGTTGAACAACGAGCAGAACGCCGGCTAGTTGTTGGAGCAGATGTGTCATATCGAGTGGTGCCTGCAATCACATTGGGGATTGTATCGAGTCTACAAACAAGTGGCGTTAATCGTGGGTATAAACAACCGGTCTCAACAATTCCACTCACGTCAGTTGAGAGACAATTGAGTGAACTTATCATCGACGTTGAGGGCTATGCTTCGGTAAACCTACCCACCGTTTCTGCCATGGCTGGAGCGTCCGTATACCAACGGAGCGAACAGAATGGTGTTGGCAATACGCACAACGTAGATCAAGCAGATCTTGAAACTATCCGCCTTCAAGAGTATCAACGTGATAACGAGACCTTCCGATCACGAATGTTTGCAAGGGGCGAGTGGTACCCTTCAGGTGCAGACACGCTGCGGCTAGACGTAACGGGTTGGCTCCTGCGCTACGATACGCCGAGCCAATCGAATGACGATGACCGAGATGAATTGGCAACGGTTGCTACCATTACCTATGCTCGCCGACTCTCCTCTGTACTCTCCATGAGTTTGGGGTTATCAGGGCAATACCTTCACCTTGTATTTCTCAAGTCCTCGCGTAGTGCTCTCAACAACGTGAACAGGTTCTTACGATTCTCACCTTCATTTCAAGTGAATGGCTCGGTGGTTCGTATGCAGCCCCAGCTCGAGATTTTGGCGAACTATACGGTGTATGACTTTGAGGCTTCGTCGTCACCTGTACAGTCGTTTAGTTTCCGCCAGATCTCCTACCGAGACTCGATACGCGTCAGACTAACGCCGGTGTTGCACGCAGAGTCTCAAATACTCCTGAGGTATTTCGAACGATCTACCCTCCAATGGGACGCGTTTGCAGAAACCCCACAAACCGGGAACCTTGAGTACCTAGCTAAACTGCTTATCTTCTCAAATCCATCTACAGATTGGAGTGTAGGTGCTGGGATAAGACTCTATACGTTGGACCAAAAGTCTATCCTTGCCGGTGCACCACCAGTCTCAACGGGAATTGTTACTTCAATAGGCCCCGAATGTGCTCTTCGGTTTACAACTTCTGGTGGGTCTATCCTTACGTTGAACGGATGGTACGAATTCCAGAAAATAAATGTGACACTTCGTCGCGAATTGCCGAACCTTTTATTACATGTAATCGTTCGTATTTGAACGTATGAGTCACCCTACCTACACGCTACATTTGCCAAGCGAACGCCAGTGCATCACGCGGGTAGAGCCGTTTGTTCGTTCAATCCCTGAATTGCAATTACTTGGCCCACAACGTTTTCACGACCTACATGTAGCGCTCACCGAAGCAGTCAACAACGCGATTATCCATGCGCATCATTGTGACGCACGTCTCATCGTTGAGGTAGACGTACAAACATCATCTGCTGAAATCATACTTCTTGTTCGCGATCATGGGAAGGGATTCGATCCCGAGTTGCTGCCAGATCCACGCCTTCCAGAAAACCTCCTACTTGAAGGAGGCAGAGGTGTTTTTCTCATTCGCCATTTGGCCGACGTTGTAGAGTTCCACCACGACGCCGTGGGAACAACGGTCCTGATAAAGTATTTCCTGCCATGATATTCACTCTTTTGTTTTTGCTACTCATTGGTGGGGGCGCCGAACCACGCATGTTCCCTCTCGATGCAGAAAAACACTTCGATACAGTAGCCGCTCGCCGTCACCTTTCATACCTATCCTCAGATATCATGAGGGGTAGAGATACGCCTTCGCCCGAGCTTGAACAAGCAGCAGACTATCTTGAAGGTGCGTTCAAAGGTATGGGGCTCCAGCCGATCAATGGTTTATATTCACAGACGTATAACCTTGAACGAATCGATCTTGCACTGCCTGCGATAATTACTCTCACGCGCGGAAGAGACACACTTCGTTGTGCGGCGCGAACAGACTTCATCCCCTTTGAGCAAACAGGTGAAGGCACTATCAACGATGCTCCAGTTGTATTTGCCGGATATGGTATCACAGCAAACGAATATGGATATGATGACTATGCAGGCCTTAACGTAAAAGGATCTATTGTGCTGTTACTTCGTGGGGAGCCGGACAATACAGACAGCGCGAGGTTTATGGGAAAGAAACTCACGAAGTATGCATGGTTAACAGACAAGATGAAAGTAGCGCGAATGAACGGTGCCGTTGGTGTGCTGGTTGTAGACGCGCTCCGTACGCCCCGTAAACCATTCGTATCAGGTTATTCATGGCCCTCACTATTTCCGGCCATAGCCCGCGCTGTCCGCCCCGTTCAGTTAACGGATACAACTGCGAAATTGCCAGCTATCCATATAGGGGAGCGTATTGTAGCGTTCTTGCTGGATTCTATTACGAATGTTGTTTCGATCACACGTGCCATCGACTCTACGCTTCAACCCCGGTCTTTCATGATTGATGATGTGCGATTGTCATGTTACATCGCTCTTGACAGAGAAGAGGTCAGCGTCCGTAACGTAGTAGGAATGTTGCCTGGCACCGAACACCCCGATGAATACGTTGTGATGGGGGCACACTACGATCATGTTGGTGTTGGAAAACCTAATGCCCAAGGAGATTCTATCTACAACGGTGCTGATGACAATGGCTCAGGTACAGCTAGCATTCTTCTCGCCGCCCAAGCACTATGTTCTAGCGTACAGAAGCCATCACGCAGTATTGTCTTCGTTGCTTTTTCTGCCGAAGAAAAGGGGCTTCTCGGCTCAAAGGCATACGTGCGTGCTCCGCCCCTTCCTCTAGATAAATGTGTTGCCATGGTAAACATCGATATGATAGGTCGCTGCGAAAACAACAAGTTGTCCATCGGCGGAAACAACCGCTGCCCAGACCTCATGAAGATAAATGAACAAGAAAATGCCGCCAGCGGACGCCCCTTCAACCTCGCGTACGACATCGATCAATACTTCTTCCGCAGCGACCAAGCATCGTTTGCAATGAAACGTATTCCTGTAATCTTCTACTTTACCGGAGAACACGCAGACTATCACAAGCCCGGCGATGAAATCTCCAAGATAAACATGCCAGATCTTGTTGCCATTACCCGTCTTGCCACACACTTCGTGTGGCGCACAGCTCAACTTCCTAGGACAACGTATGTGCCAAGTGGAGTAGAAGAGTAATTACGAATTACCAATTACTGGCGTCATCTCGTCATCTCTTCATTCCGTCTCTTCATCTCTTGGATGTGTAAAGATGCTTCCAACTAGATCGCGGTAGGTTGTGTGTGATTGCGAGTCGTCTTTTGCGAGCTTCGAGTGCTGATGGAGGGCATCAAGGATGAACTCCATTGCTGTTGCAAGGCGCACGGTGTCTGATGCTTCGATGCTGAACGCTGTGGATGCTAGTGTAGCTAGTGTGGGAACCGCAACAAGTTTGTTGTAGAATTCAACGTTGGTCATCGTATCGTCTACCTCTACGATGTTGCCCTGTTCAAACCAACGAACAATGGCCGCATAGGGATCTGGCTTTACATCGCCAGTTCCTTTGCGTGGTCTGTTCCGAACGTTTGGATCTGGCATGAATAAACGGAACACTTCACGCACGGCCTTACCAACTAAGGCGCGTGCTACTTTTTGTGGGCCTTCTTCTTCGCCTTCAAACACGAGTTCTACTTTGCCTGTAATGCCGGTGATTGCCTGCCCTAAATCGCAAAGGCGAGGGGACACTACGTCTTCACCCGTTAGATAACAACGGCGCTCAGCATTGGAAACAACGTTCTCAAGCGTAGAGATTGTAAGGCGCGCGCTTACTCCACTGGTTTGGTCGACGTATTCGCTGGTGCGTGCGATCATCGCAACCGACTCTATGGTCTGCCGCAGAAAATCAGGAATGATAAGGGGCATTGCTGAACGGTAAACCCACGACTCTTGGCTGGTAATAGCCATGCCGTCCTCGATGGTGCGCGGGTAGTGCGTAAGGATCTGAGATTGGATGCGATCTTTGAGCGGCGTAACGATGGAACCTCTGTTGGTGTAGTCTTCAGGGTTGGCCGTAAAAACCATTACGATGTCCATCGGTAGACGAACGTTGAAGCCCCGTATCTGAATGTCGCGCTCTTGCAGAATGTTAAACAGTGCAACCTGAATGCGTGGCTGTAGATCTGGTATCTCGTTGATCACAAAGATGCCGCGATTAGACCTCGGGATGATGCCAAAATGAATAGCCCCCTCATGTGCGTAGTGTAGACGCTGCGAGGCGGCCTTGATGGGATCGATGTCTCCAATGAGATCTGCTACGCTTACGTCGGGTGTGGCAAGCTTTTCTCCATACCGTTCATCACGCGCACGCCATTCAATAGGTGTGGCGCTTCCATGCTGGGCAACCAACTGAACGGCTTGGTATGATATGGGGCGAAGTGGGTGGTCGTTAATCTCCGACCCCTTTACTACGGGAATGTATTCGTCTAGCAGGGTGGTGAGCTGCCGGGCAATACGCGTCTTTGCTTGACCGCGTAAGCCGAGGAGTAATATGTCGTGCTTGGCCAATATGGCGTTCACGATTTGCGGGATTACACTATCGTCAAACCCTACAATGCCGGTAAATATCGGCTGCTTGGCGCGGAGCAGGGCGATAACGTTGCGCCGAAGTTCGTCTTTAACCGACTCGTATACATAGCCCGATGATTGAAGTTCGCCGATGGTGGTTGGTAGGTTCATGTTGATCGATATGTAGTGATGTTCTCGATGTATTTCGCAAGCATGTCGAATTCTAGATTTACCGCATCGCCAATCTTACTCAAGAAAAGTGATGTTACGCTTAACGTGTGCGGTATCACGGCAACTTTAAATCGCTCTGCCTCAATGTCTGCTATCGTGAGCGAGATACCATTGATGCAGACTGAACCAACAGGGATAAGCCACTTTCTGTATTGGGTAGGGTAGGAAACCCAGATTTCCCAACCTGGACTGTTTCCCTCCAACGTGATGATCGATTCAATCGTTCCGGTGGCATCAACATGTCCCTGAACGATATGTCCGCCAAGGCGATCGCTTATTCGTAGGGCGCGCTCGAGGTTGACTGTTGAACCTGGCGCTAACATCCCAATGGTTGTTTTGCGAATGGTCTCGGCAACCACGTCAACGCTGAATGTATTTGTGGCAAGCTCTACCACAGTGAGGCACACGCCGTTTACGGCAATACTATGGTCGATCCCAAGATCGTCCATCACGCGCTTGGCCCGTATAACAAGCCGTCTTCCGTTTCCCGTATGCGTAGCTTCAACAACCGTCCCGGTTTCTTCTATCAATCCTGTAAACACAATTCAACTTCCTCTAATGAATGCGGTGATACGATCAATGTATTCCTGCGTGCCCATTGTATTTGGCACGTTATCGTGCGCAGCCCCATTTACTTGTATGAATGTTTTTGGTTGCCGCGCTACGTCGTAAAGGCGTTGACCGTTTGTTTCAAGCCGAATGAACGCGTCGCTTGTTCCGTGTAGCAGCAATACTGGACACGTCCTCTGCTGAATCGGTGCGAGATTATCAAACGTTCCTTCCAAGAGATACGAACCTGGGATATTCAGGAGTGTACCGCTCTGAACTAAGGCCTCTCCAGAAGCAAATACAGACTCGGTGATCAATGCCTTGGGTTTGTGCAACGCCGTTGCTGAATAGAGTGCCGGGAAGCCCCCTAAAGAAAAGCCATAATGAACAATCTGCGTGCTGTCTACATCTTTTCTGCTCAGCACGTACGTGAGAGCAGCACGAGCATCGGTACGCAGCGTACTCTCTGAACTAGTGCCCGTGCTTTTGCCATACCCACGATAGTCGTAGATAAAAACATCAAACCCTGCAGTGTAGAGAAGTTCAATCCTTTCCCAGTAAAGCTGCAGATTGTCTTTGTTGCCATGGTGGTAGATGATTACCGGATGTGGGTTAACGCGCATTGAGTCTGGCTGGCGCACGTAGTAGCCATAGATCGTTTCCCCATCAGACGCCATCGAAACTTCTATTCGGCTGGTGTCTGGGATTATGGCGCCACTAAGTGTGTATTCGGCAAGGGGATCTGCGTTAAACAGGAATCCATCCATCGAACAAGAAGAAAGTATCATACTCGACAAAAGTATTGCGACTAGTACGAGTATTGCGAGTAGTGGTCTCATAACGTGATTATCCCGGCAATAAATCCACCGAAGGAACCCATGCCGTCAATTGACGACTTGCCTTCAAAAAGTCCGGAACGTGTGTCTTGATTTGCGGCCTGCCATATCAGTTCCGCCTGCAGACTCACGGCAGATGATATTGGAAATTGAATTCCAACAAAAGGACTGAGGAAAAATGCTCCCGGTTTCCACTGAAACGTACCATGCGATCCCGTATACCCAAGTGTTTTTTCAGCGATTTCCCAGCTTGCATTTACGGAGATGTTTGGATAGATACGGGGCGATACGGGGCTGCCAAATTTCATGAAGCCAATAAGCTGCACAGCACACGTGATCTCAGGAATAGCCGCATCCTGATGCAAAAGACGGGCACTTGCACCTAGGTCTAGTCCACCAACGGCAAAGGCCGACATAAGAACGTGAACATTTCCGTGAATTGTTACGTTGCTGCATACGCCGTGGGCGGCACCTACTGTTAGGTAGGGGACAAAACCAAGAGGCGACGCAGAAGGCACGATTGGACCCCCAAGAGATGCCGAAATTGTGCTCTGTTCCCTTTGTAAAACGCGCACCGGCCTACTCGATCCGCATCCGATGCAGAAGAGAATTAGAAAGAACCATTTGCATAGGTGAGTGGGGGCAGTCATATTGGGCTCATCAAATCAACGTTTACGAAGATACCGCCCCTTTTCTGCTCGGTAACCACTATGCCTCTTTGGGCTACATCCACATCATCTTCTTTGCTCTTGAATGCCGTGGGCGAGCAAGTGCTGCAACGCCGCGTTGCTGCACTGCCCGATGGTCCACTTCTTGTTGTTGTCCCTACCTCACGCCAACGCAAGGACATGCTAGTTGCATGGGCCCAGAATCATGGCAGGGGAGAACCTCCTGAGATTATGACGATGAGCACGTTTGTTCGGACGTTGGGGAGGCAGCTTCTGCCAGATGGACCGCGCATTCTTCCTGATGCCTCAGTGGACGTGTTGCTTCGGTTTGCCACACGAGCGGCAGATGTACCTAAGGGCGCAGTGCGCCTGCGGGCTTCACGAATCGCTCGATGGGCTCAGGAGGGTAATTCTGCGGATCTGGTGAGAAGTCTATCAAACCGTGTTGATGGCGCCCGCAGACGAAGGCATCTGCAGGTGCTGTCCCAGGTGTGGATGGCATATACAGACCTGGTAGGGCGCAGAGCGTGCGACCGTGGGACCTATGCTGCGAAGGTTGTGGACGAAGCAGCCAGACGCAATAGTATCCCATACAAAACCACGTCTGGTGACATTGTGAGCAGACTTCTCGTGCTTGATACGCATGGGTTAACGTTTACCGACAAGATGTTGCTTCATGCACTATGCCGCAGCAATTGGGATGTGGGCATTGCATTTGCTCTAGATCATGCGGTAGAAAATGGCCAACTGACTACGAGATCACAAACCGACCAGATGTGGTTGGTTTCTCATGGATGGGCAGGGGGCACTGTTGATGTAGAGTGTTCTCCAACCATTACCGTTAAGAAATTTCCGACGCGAACCGACGAAGTACGAAGAGCCTTAGCACTGGTTAAGGAGCATCTTCAACGTGGGGTTGATCTTCGCAATATTGCGATCTGTGTTCCTGGTATTGTTGAGTACCGGAGACTCATTCAGGAACTCGCAGAACAAAGTCAGATACCGGTAGACATGGACGGAAGTAGGATGTTGGCTTCGTCTCGTACGGCCTCTGCCGTAAGGTCGGCATGTGACGTTATTGCCAACGCCTGGCAACGTACAGACGTAGAGCGCATGCTCAGAGATCCGTTGATTCGCCGGTCGGTTCCAGACGTAACAGATCTCCTGCGTGTTGCCATGGAAGACAGAATCATTGGTGGTGAAGGGGCTAGTGCTTGGCTTCAGCGTTGTGAGCAACGCAGAAACGATGCTAATGTTCTAGCAGAGTCGGAGCGCGATGATGCTGAGGAGTGGGGCAGAAAACGTCGCAGGTATGACAAGGCAATGCGCGTGATTGTTGCGTTGCGTCCAAGGCTCGACGTGCATCCGGACCGACCCATTGATGCTGGGCGATTTTCAGAAATTGTACTCGAAAATATCTGCAATAACCTTGGAGTTTTTGCGCAGGCGTGGAGTATCGAAAAATCTGCTCCTGATGCAATCGAGGAAACTCTTTCTTCGTACCGGGCGATTTCTCGAGATCATCGTCTTCCGCCAGTCCGTTTTTCTGAACACCTTGACATATGGTGGACAATGGTGCAGTGTATATCGTTGCCATCGGAGTGCGCAGCACATACCGGACTTGCCGTCCTTCAGCCCGCAGAACTTCGTAGTAGAGCTCGCAAACTTGTGATTGCTGTTGGTTGTGTAGAGGGAGAATTCCCACGGAAACAACAGGACGCCCTCGACGAAGATCTGATGCCAGGGGCACATGAAGAGGTGGCACGAGAGTCGATGTCTGATATCTGCGCCTCGGTTGGCCAGGACGGATGGCTTCTATGCACCTATCCCGAGACGCTCGAAGGTTCTGCCGTGTTGCCCTCGGCGCTTCTTGAAGGCCTCGCGCATGGAGAAGTACCGGATGGTGTATGGCAGTCTCTCGATACTTCAGTAACAATACTGCTGGACCAACGAGACGTTCGCGTTCGGGCAGAAGAAGCCCCATGTATTGATTCTTCGCAAACGGGCAGTGTGGCCGCCGATCTTGATGACGTAGCACGTGAGGTGTTTGATGCCGACATCCTTCGGCCGTTGAGTCCATCAAGACTTGACGTAGTTACCCAGTGCCCCTTCAAGTATCACGCTCAGAAGACTCTGCGGCTTGATGATACCGGATACGATGATGAGCGCCTCACACCTTTGGAACGTGGTACAATTCTTCACGAGGTAGTTCATCGCTTCTATCGCTCGTATCAAGGGTTGAGTGCCGGAATCGTTACAGACGTGCCATCATTGCTAGCGGGGAGTGTAGATCTTCGCACCCGTGATATTTCTGAACATTGGAGCATTCTTCGAGAAATGCTCGATGGAGTACTCGCAGAATATCCACATGATCACGTATATGCGGAGGTTGAGCGCCGGGCATTGGTTGGAACCGACGTTCGTGCGGGCCTGCTTTACCGATGGCTCGTTAATGAGATCAAGGCGCAAAATGATACGGGTTTTGTGCCCGTGTTGTTTGAGCATGAAATCGAAGTGGAGATTGAGATTCCGTTTGCGGATGGGAAACGACGTGTATTGGTAAAAACTCGCGTGGATAGAATCGACGTAAAAGTGGATGGTGATGGGCTCGAGTTTGTTGTAAACGATTACAAATCCTCAATTGCCGCGCACCTCACTCGAGCTAACGTTGTAAATGGTATTGTTACCCAAATGCCAATCTATCTTGTTGCTACGCAGGCATATTTCCATTCTCTTGGCATCCAAGCCAGACCTGCCGGCGCAGTCTACAGGGCCTTTGGTAACGAGCTTCGATCATTGGAGAACGTAAAACATGCAGTGCTTCTCGCCGAACCGAGTTCGTCGATGGGCAAATCGGCAAAGTTTCGTGACGACTTGAAGAACCTTTCACTTCAGGATCAATTGGAACGTATACTGCAAAACATTTCGCCTGCAATCCTCGATCTTCGTGGTGGAATGTATCCTGTGCGTCCTACCAAAGATGCATGTGCTACTTGCTCGTTTGCAGCGTTTTGCAGACTAGAACAATGGGGAACACTATGAAGCGGGATCCCGTGAAACCTCTCGTCACTGCCGATTTACGTTGGAAGTGCCCGCAGACTGCACTGCCATTCCGACTTTCAACAAAGGAACTCAAGCCATTGCGCCGCATTGTAGGACAAGAGCGCGCTGTTGAAGCTCTCAATCTTGGTGCACGGATGCGAAGTCAGGGCTACAACATCTGGGCTTCGGGTGTTGTTGGTACGGGGCGCATGACAACGATAAAGTATATTCTTGATGCACTTCGGGGTGAAAAAACTCAACTGTATGACTTTGCCTATGTGAACAATTTCCGTCAAGCCGATGCCCCCGTCCTCCTGCGTTTTGAAGCGGGCGAAGGTAGGGTGTTCACCAGAATGATTGATGAAGCATTGTCTGTAGTACGGCGCCGGATACCGCAATTGTTTGAAGAAGAGCAGTTCCAAGCAAAACGTAAAGAGATCATCCAGAGATACCAGATTCATGAGAAAAAGCTCATTGAGGAGTTTGATAAGAAGATCCGTCCTACCGGCTTTGTTGTAGGAAATCTTCAAGAAGAAGACGGAAGTCAGAGAACAGAGGTATTCCCGATAGTAGAAGGTAAGCCCCTTGCCATCGACGAACTAGATACGTTGGTTCAACAAGGCAAGATGACCATGGAGAAAGCCCAGGAGTTGGCTAATGCTTATGCTACATATCGAGAGGAGCTAACGGACATGGGTAGGCGCTCCATGCGTGTGATGGTAGACTTCCGCAAGGAATTGTCAAAACATGATAAGGACGCAGTTGGATTGTTACTCAAGACGATATTCGAAGATGCGCGTTTGAGCTTTCCACGAGAAAGGGTAACGGAATATCTCAATGGCGTGGTTAGGCATATCCTCGACCGCCTCGACGAATACGTTCGCGTATATCAAGCAAAACACGGCGGAGTACTAGACGAGCCAACAGAAGAACTTTTGCGAACCCTTGAAAGACTTACCTCCGTTAACCTCATCGTAGATAACTACGAGGCCAAGACGGTACCGGTTCTCATCGAAACAGTGCCAACGTATGCATCGTTATTTGGAACGATAGAACGGCGTATGGATATGCGTGGTGTGGCCGTGAGCGACTTTACACAAATCCGTGCGGGCACACTGCTACGAGCAGATGGTGGTTACATCGTGATCAATGCGATGGACATTCTTACTGATGCCAACATGTGGGCCTCGCTCAAAAAAGTGATGTTGTATAGAAGGTTAGACATTCAAGCAGTTGACTCGCAATTCCAATTGAACAATCTTAAGCCAGATCATATAAACGTTGACGTGAAGATCATCCTACTTGGAGATCCATCTGTGTATCTGGCCTTGTGGGCTGCTGACGAAGATTTCCATAAGATGTTTAAGGTGCATGCAGAATTCGACACGGATACAAAACGCACTACAGAAATGATCAGGCATTATTGCTCGTTTATCAACCAAATAGCCACGGAAGAGAAGTTGCTTCATGCCGATCGCAGTGGCGCATCCGCCATCGTGGAATGGGCTGTTGCGTTTACTGATTCTAAAGAAAAGATCACGCTGCAATTCAGTTACGTTGCGGATCTTCTACGCGAGGCCTCCCACTTTGCGCGGCAGAGACGTGCACGTATCATTCGTGCCGAACACGTTCAGCATGCGTTGGATATGAGGCATCGCAGAAGCAGCAGGGCAGACGAGTCTATCCGCCACGGAATTCGAAAAGGTCTTCTACTTATCTCCGTTAAGGGTACACGCGTTGGCCAGATCAACGGCCTCACGGTATACAGCAGTGGCATTGTCTCGTTTGGCAAACCGGCGCGTATAACTGCAACAGTAAGTGCAGGAAATGCCGGACTCATCAACATCGAACGCGAGGTTGCAATGAGTGGAGCAATTCACTCCAAAGGGGTGTTGATTCTATCGGGTCTGTTGCGTTCCTTGTTCTCGCGTGCACAACCAATGTCGTTTACAGCAAGTATTGCCTTTGAGCAATCGTATGGCGGCATTGATGGCGATAGTGCCTCAACTGCGGAGATCATTGCTCTATTAAGCGCGGTCTCCAACATCCCTATACGTCAAGACTATGCAATTACTGGATCAATCAATCAAAAGGGAGACATCCAAGCTGTTGGTGGACTGAATGAGAAGATCACAGGATTCTATGAAGTCTGCAAGGACAAGGGGCTAACCGGCACGCAAGGTGTTGTTATGCCGATTCAGAACGTTGGGGACCTGATGTTGGGCGACGACATTATTGAGGCGGTGAAAAACAAAGAATTCTTCATCTATCCGATATCACGTTTAGAGCAGGCTGTAGAGTTAATGATGGGTATTCCAGCTGGACGTATCGACAAGAATGGGAAGTTTCCAGAAGGCACTGTCTTTTTCAAGGTTCAAGCTAACCTTGATGTATTACATCATGCGTCAAAGACACATTAATCCCGAATCATGCAATAGGGAGTTGAATTGGAGGCGCTGTTGAACACGTCGCCCGCAAGACCTTTGTTTCCATTTCTCTTGAAATGGGCATGCGCCACGAAGTGGTCATGAGCTTCACTGGTCACAAGAGCCTCAAGACAATGAAGAAATACATTGCACTAACCGAGCAGGGCAGACGCGAGGACATGGAGAAGGTGTGTGGGTGACAATATGAAAAGCATGGATGACCAGTATGGCAGTTCGGTTATTGATGCAGATCCATGGCGTGTCTGCGACCGCTCAGACCCACGGTAGAAGTTGCCACTCTTTTCCCAAGACCGTCAGCTCACGCAACGGTGTTTCCGTAGGCTGTAACCTTTTGCTAGTTCTATTGTTAGACCCAAAGCGTCACCACGTTATATGGGACACGTGTTTTGTGTGTAAACTTGGATACGAGTCTCAAAAGTGGGTATGAAGATTCATGTAATTCTAAAGAGGTGGCACATGAACTACGTTTTGTCAATGATGCGACAGACGTGCGCGTCTCGCATTGCTCAGTCTATTTTACTTGCGTGTCTCTTGCTTCTTGCAACGCATTCAGCTGAAGCCCAAAAGCCTAAACTTAAGTTACTCGAGCACAACCTCCCGGAAGACTCGTCTATTTCATGCAGCCCAGGACCATACTATGTCGAAGAGTCTGTGCAAAGACGGCCCGGAGAGCTAGTTGATGAGCGATTAGTGTACAGCCATAACCGGTGGTCCGTGCTGGTTAGAGAGTTGTCGGTGAGCGCCGTAGCCGACGAGTTTAGCAAGCACGTTGGTGATACGGTCACGGTAGAATCATGCGAGTATCTTCCTGACTCATCACGTGCAGTTCTGCGCCGCTTTGTGGAAGCCCACGGACCGTGTAGGCTTCGTAGGGCGGGCTCATCATCGAACCCAACAGAGCCATTGTTAGAGTACGATATCATTTTTGACGAACCGACACAATTTGGACCAGTGTTCGACTACGTGATGTTCATGCAGGAGGACAGAAGAACTGTCATTGCCATATCAAATATGCCGGGCTGTGATGTGATAACCAGAGCTGTGACGAACGACCGTGCTTTCGACCCTCGAAGGACTACAGAATATCTTTACAATAACGGAATTCTGGACACATACGGGCCAGCAACCATTTCGAGCAGGACACGGGGATGGGCGCTCTATTCTATCAAAGCTCCTATGGCGTGGGATGTGACGATGGGCCAAGCAGACGTGATTATAGGGGGTAATGATGCTCAACAAGGATGCCAGGACCTTGATAATATCGATTTGGTGAAACGCGAAACTGCTGCCGGAACGGGAAACATAAGATCAACCGTTGGAACACTAACAGCCGCCGCACTTGGTATCAACAGCACTCCTGGCGATGGTTTAAGAGAGAGGTCGATTGCTCCGCTGCGAAGTACTTTCAACGGTGTCGGCGAATCTCAGCATAGCATTGAGACCATAACGGCTGCGGTTGGCAGGGCAGACAATGACAACCTTGCCAATCCAACAGCATCTCCTGAAGGATCAGCCGCTGGGTCTGCACCAAAGTGCGACGGAATTCTGATCTTGAGAGATGATCTGGGGGTAACGTGCAACGGCTACGATGCAACTCAGCGAGTTGAAACAATACTCCAAGCAATTGACGTTGACCTCGACTTTGTAGACGACGCCAATAATCAACGATCTCGTGTTGACGTGATATACAATTCTTATTCGGGGAGTACTTTGGGACTGGAAGGTGTCGACGCTGTCAACCTGGGTGTTGTTTTAGTTGCATCAGCGGGAAACGACCACCCCACGATTCCTGGCGTCACAATGCCTGCCGCCGACCAATTTCTCCATGCCACTGATCACAAACTTGATACAAAAATAATCGCCGTTGCCTCGGTGAGCGATGGAGCCTCTTAGCTGCTAACAACTGCCTACCGTGGCCTCCTAATATTACACCTCCACCTGCGTGGCAAGGAGTTGAGCGATTCACAGATGGGTGGCAGTACTCACCGGGGCTAGACAAGTTTAACACGGACCCCATTGTTATTTCTATTCCGCCTACTCCGAATACTCGCAAAGCTGCGAAGGAATCGGCGTTCGTGGATCTTGTTGCACCTGGTCAAGATATCTGGGTTGCGAGACACTCAACAACGAAGTACGGCTTTGTTAATGGAACGTCCTTATCAGCTCCTCTAGTGGCCGGGGTAGTTGGCTTGATGCTATCCGTGAGTGACCATCTTGGTACGCCGTGGAATGATATAGATGACAGGGCTAATACATCAGCTGATGGAGTTGCCCACCAAAAGCGAGCCTACGACATCCTGACGTTTACAGCCGAAAAGGTGGTTGATGTCAACTCGACCTTCCCTTATTCGCTCCAAACCAGCGACCAGCTTCATCGCCATTGGGCTCAACGAATGGGTTTTGGAAAGGTCAATGCCTACCGTGCAGTTGCCCACGCCGTGCCACACAAGTCGGACTATGAATTCACGACGTCTACGAATCTTGTGTTTGACCCTAATGTCACTAATCCTGATGGCAAGAAGATTATGCACATGGGAGCCAAAATTCACGACGGGCTGGACTGGATCCTGGCAGATGCACGAGGCCCTAATCCAGGCGTGCTTGATGGCGAGGAATTCGTATTGGAATACGGTGGCACAAACATCCCGGGCATCCCGGGTCAGACATTTCAGAATCAGGGCGTGACGCGTATACAGTCGAATAACGCGAACGTGCGGACCGACCTCACCGTACCAGCCGATTGCCTGCTGTTAATTGATGGCATTGTAAAAACAGAAGAAGACGCTTTCACACAAAGCCAGAATAGGATAATTGCTGTAAACACAGGCTCCCGATTATTGATGGAGGGTTTGCTACAGAACATCGAACTCGTTGGCAGGATGACAATTGGTGATTTAATCGTAGATGGTACGGGGCTAGCACCCGGGCTTTGGTTTAACAGGGGTAGTGATGTGTATGGAACTGTTCTGTTGAAGAACGATTCGTGGTGGTTTACCGTAGATGGAGTACACGGAGCAACTACCTTGCGCACTGGTTCGCATGTAAGAATGGAAGGAACACGCAACGTAAACATCAAATTCTCTGGTATTCTGGAGCTCGATCACTCATCAAAAATTTCAGCCACAGTCTCACAAAAGGTGTTAGTAGAAAATGGAACACTACGAGTGTTACCAGGGTGCAAAGTAGAAATAGATGCGCACGTTCATGTACTAGACGGTAGTACGTTTGTAATTGAAGACTCAGCAGTTGTGTACATCAAGAATATTACAGTAGATAAAGGTGGATTCTTTGAAATAAAACCTGGTGCACATGTAATGTTTGGTTCCGATGAGATACATCTTAACGGACACTTCAAGGCAGTAGGCGGATCTCCTCTGAAGGAACGTATTGTTCTTAGCACAGAAGTAGTAACGAATAACACTAACTGCGAGTTCGATCCACGGTTGCACCAGTACTTGCCAACACGGTGCAGAGCGATGTTAGAGGGCGATCCAACAGACGTGACTAAAAGTTCAGTGTGGGTAAGTTATTGCGATGTGAAGAATGTTTCGTTTGAACTCAAAACAATTATCAAGTTCCCAATTGAACACTGTGCCTTTACATCCAACAGGCTCAAGCCAGCAAACATGCCCGGTAATGTTTGGAGTACACAACCGTATATGTTGTTGCACGAGAGTTATACAACAAACACGGGATTGCCTATGCTATTCTACAATTGTACCATTAGCAATTGTTCGTTTGAAGACGTAGGTGGTGCAGTACCCCTACCAGTTATAGGCTACGTACCCAATGTTGATCGGTATCTATTGCGTGGTATTCACGCTACAAATAGCAGAGAAGTACTTGTAGAAAACACAACCTTCAAATACTTAGCAAAAGGGTACAGAGAACAATCGTCCGAAAAGTCAACACTGAAATTCAATACCTTTACTGATAGTGATGTAGGCATCGAAGCGCTCTATGGTATTGTAGATACCTGCAAAAACACAACAGATATCGTTGCAATGCCAATGAACCTGGCTGGGGTAGAAAGGTCAACACACCTCGATAATACATTTAACAGATCACGAGTAGCTGTTTATACCCTCTTGTGCCAAATGCAAGCGTTTCGTAATAACACATTCAATAGTTATTGGACAGGTGTTATGAATACAAATTCAATCATTTCAATGACCAGCCTAGGAGGGAATCCACCTTCTACAGTAAAACACATGTATGGCAGAAATGAATTTAACGTGGAAAATCCTGTGTTGTATATGCCAGACGGCGTGGGGCATCCAAATCCATTTACACGAAGGATGCCTTTATACCCAATGGAGGTAGCACTACTTGCCGATATTACGATGAACCCAGATGGTGTCTGGCTTCTACAATGTGGATATAATAGGTTTTCAGAATTTGCTACTGTTCATATCGGTAAGTCTTATGCACCGGCGGAAGTAATTGCCGTTGAGTTTAATAACTTCCGCGCGGCAGGAGCGGTACGTGAGTTGAATGTAATACCTACGGGCTGGCCAAGAGACATACATGAGGTTGTAGCTGATAATTGTGAAATCATTTTAGATAACGCTAATTGTTCTCCGTTCACATGGGAAACATCCGAGGGTAGATTCGGCAAGATTGCACCACAAAGCGAAGCACAACCAAACAAATTCAACACACAAGTGATTACTTCTACACTTGTTGTTTCTAAAGAGCAGCTTACGGAAGAATTATTAGCCAATGCTATAAGCATACAATGCCGTATAAATCCCAATAACGCAACGTACAGCATTGCTTCGGCCAATGGCACAACAGAAAACAGCAGCACGCTGTCCATGCTAACGGTCCACATACACACATTACCGCTAGGTGTATATGCATTGCAAGTACGCTCTAACAACGCCGTAAGCAATCCGCTGCTACTCTGCTCTATCCTAACCCTGATTATTCAATAAATAACTCCTAAAGGCAACCCCACATGAAACAAGTGCTCATACTCATTGCAGTAGTTATAGCAATTACTGCAACCACTTATGCACAAGAAAAAACAGACTGTGAATGTTAGTGGGAAAATTATGGTAAAGTGGACGACTATATTCAGCCCACATTCTACTTTGATACATGTAACGCAAGGAAATGCTACAACACTGATTCACCACCGCCATCGTGTGAGGAGATTCGGGAGGAAGTTGATCATCCATATATATGGAATTTTTGTTCAGATTCGGGATTAGATGGGAAAGACTCGGCTTGGAATGTTTTCAAGAGATTTCGCAGTAATATGTGTGTAATGCTAGGCCAGGTGCCGAATATATTTATTAGGCCATATAGCAAATTGAGAGGAGTAGACACATTTGCTCTAAACGAAATAGATACAGCATACTCAGAATTACGAGATTCACTAGAGTCTATATCTCGCAGAATTGGCAATGGCATTAAATTGTTGGTTACAGGCCCAATAAAACCCACAGAAACAAACCCTGGCAAATCTGATGATAATCATTACTTTGTTCTCTTTGACACTACAGAAAACATGGCTGAGGCAATAATAGAATTTCAAAGATCAGTAGATGGCCTATACCGTAAATCGGGCACAAGTGGTATATATGCGTGGGGTATTGCGCTGCCTCTAGGAAGTGTTACTACAGTTGGAGGTAAAGAATTAGCACAAACCTTTGCTAACAAGGTTGTTGTTTCAGGCGGAACGCTAACAATAGATAGAAGTATTCAGAACCTACAACTGCGCATAATAAATATTATTGGAGCAGTAGTATATGAACACCCTGAAGCTACTGAACACCATGATGTTTCGTTTTTACCGCAAGGAGTGTTTTTGGTAGCAATAGGTAACTACGCTCAAACAATTGCAATTGTGCGATAAGATTTACAGCCGCACCACTAGCCATTTCTTGCACTACGAACTTGAATTCAAGATTTCCTATTGCACGATCCAGGTTAATGTTTGAAATGACGTGTGCCCGTGAACATCATGGTAAGCCCCTTCTCATTAGCAGCTGCAATAACTTCCTGGTCTCGCACGGAACCACCTGGCTGGATTATACACGACGCGCCGGCCTCTGCCGCTTGCAATAGGCCGTCGGCAAATGGGAAGAACGCGTCCGACGCTACGGCGCAGCCAGTAAGATCAATGCCTGCATCTTGCGCCTTGCGTACGGCAATACGCGCCGAGTCTATGCGCGACATTTGGCCTGCGCCAATAGCAAGAGACCTGTTGTGTGATGCGTACACAATGGCATTACTCTTTACGTGCTTTGCAATCTTCCATGCATACAACATAGCTGCACGCTGATCTTCGGTTGGCACAGTATCGGTTACAACACGCAGGTCCTTGCCGCTAAAAAGAATTGCATCTGGGTCTTGAGCAAGAAAGCCACCTGCTACTGAGCGTAGATCAACAGTAGAAGAATTACGAAGCAGATCTGTATCAACAACAATAAGCCTTCTATCCTTCTTCTTTGAGAGAAGTTCCATTGCGTCCTCATTATATCCAGGAGCAATAATTACCTCTGCAAATAACGAGTGCACCTCCTGCGCAAATTCAATATCAATTTGTCTGTTCACGGCAATGATTCCACCAAAGGGGCTTACCGTATCGGTGGCAAAGGCGTGCCGATATGCACCTACGAGATTATCTGCAGAGCCAACACCACACGGGTTGTTGTGTTTTACGATAACAACGGTTGGCTCGTTAAACTCGAGTGAGATCTTTGATGCAGCGTCTATGTCGAGAATGTTGTTGTAGGACAATTCCTTACCATGAAGCTGTCTAAATATCTTGGTAAACGTTCCGTACAGCATGGCATTCTGGTGTGGATTCTCTCCATAACGAAGGTGCTGGTCTACTCTAAGTGGCGTAGCTGATTCTGTTGGAAACGTAACGCCAACACGTGCGGCCATATACTGAGAAATACGAGCATCGTATGCAGCTGTATGTGAAAATGCCTCCATAGCAAGTTTCTCACGAACGCTGGCGGGCACTTGTTTGTCAGACTTTAGATGAGCAATTATAGTGGAATAATTAGAGGGATTAACCACTACAGTTGTATATCGATGGTTTTTTGCAGCGGCACGCACCATCGCTGGTCCACCAATGTCGATGTTCTCAATAATATCATCATACGATGCATCAGGGCTAGATACTGTCTGTTCAAATGGGTAGAGATTTACGGCCACAATATCGATCTTACTAATCCCATGCTCCTTCATTTGTAGAGCATGTTGCGGATTGTCTACAACGGCAAGTATTCCGCCATGGATTATTGGGTGGAGGGTTTTTACGCGGCCATCCATGATCTCTGGAAATCCCGTAACGTCAGAAACTTTCAGCACCGGGATACCAGCTTCAACTAGGGTGTTAGCCGTGCCACCAGTTGATATAATCGTAACGCCTAGTGAATTAAGCGCTTGGGCAAAATCAACTATGCCAGTCTTGTCCGAGACGGAGAGTAGTGCGGTCATAGAATCGAGAATATTATGGAGGCAGGGAGTGCAAAGATAGTGGGTTATTATCGACCGATACGTCGGTCATAACTATATTGTATAAAAGAACCTATTCTAAACTTCTCGGGAGTGCCAGATGGCTACAACGCTTGATAAATCCGTGATCACTTGTGATATGGAGGGTGTGATTGAAACGTTTAGTGAGGGAGCCGTACACATGTTTGGGTATCAATCTGAGGAGACTGTAGGCAAGCTGCGCGTTAGTGCGTTTTCTCCTGGACAGGTTGTTCTGCAAAATCTTGGTGGATGGTTGTCTACCGCGGTAAAGGATGGAGAATGGGTTGGAGAAACAAATTTCATACGCAAAGGCGGCGATCTCTTTGGTGCACGAATTCGCATAACGCCAACATTCCGAAACGGTGCGCAAGTAGGTTTCTGCGGCGTAACTGAAGAACTAGATTCTATTGTAGATGTGCCAATAAAGCCTGCAACAAAGGCCATCACGTGGCTTGTAATAACACGTGCCCCATTTTTAACAGCAGCGCTCACTCCTTGTTTTATTGGTCTAGCTTATGCCGGGGGTGTTCTTGGTCATAACATCGATTGGTTACCAGCCATTCTGGCAATATTTGGAGTTGCCTTATTACATCTAGCAAGCAATGTATTCAACGATTATTACGATGTGAGTAGTGGCACAGACCAAGCCAACACAAAGTATTTTGTTCAGTATTCAGGTGGGTCTCGTGCTATTGAAATGGGGCTTATTGATCTCAAGGGAACAAGGAACGTAGCCATAATGTTGGCTACGGTTGCATTTGCAATTGGCGTCTACTTAACCATGACTATTGGAACCGGTGTACTGATAGTAGGGGTGCTTGGCCTTGCCCTCGGTTATTTCTACACTGCCCCTCCGCTAAGGCTTGTGGCTCGTAAGGGGCTTGGTGAAATCGTGATCGGCATGACGTTTGGCCCCCTAATCACTCTTGGCATGTACTATGTTGTTACAGGTGCATTTGTAATGGATGCATTTCTGATCGGACTTCCCACAGGACTGTTAACCACAAACATCCTTCTGATTAATCAAGTGCCAGATGCAGAAGGTGATGCAGTTACGGGCAAGAACCACCTTGTTGTTACCTATGGCCATCGTGCTGCGGTGTGGTTCTATGCTTTGTTTCTCATGCTCTCGATTGGTTTTACAATTTGGCTTGCCCTATACATACAGAAGCCCTTGCTACTTGGAGTTGCAGCTTTAGGCCTCGTTTACGGCGGCTGGATTATTCGCTACATGAAATCGCATCTCTTTGAGCGTAGTCTTGTAAAAGCAAACATCAACACCATTTACCTTCAGATTGTATACGCAACTCTATTCGCTCTGGCCCTTGTATTCTAAGACCGCTTCGTCTACAACATGAAAACTCCCAAAGATCATTGTGGGTCCAACTTTTCTAGCAGCTCTTACAGCCGAGTCGCACTTACGGCTCTTCTTGCTTTGTAAAAAAAATCAGTATCTTAACATCACACGAGGTTGCACTTAACTCGTACATGTAACGGGGTTTACAATGAAACTTTTCATCCCATTTATTGTGCTCGTGCTTAGCCTGTGGTCTCAGAGTGTTCATGCACAACGAGTTGACTGCTTCTGGCCTGAAGGCGGTACCTGCGTTCACAGACCAGGTATCAATTGCAATTTTGTTGCAGGTCACCAGTACGTGGCTACTCAATAACCCCGGTGATACACCTAGATGTCCCAACGCACAACGAGTCACAACATCGAAGTTCGGTTCATGCAGAAGGCCGGCAGTACAGTACACGTTCCCGGATGGCAGTACCACAAACGTTGATTACGATCCATCGATTAGCTGGACCTATTATGACAATCTATTCTCGTCAACCGGTGGAGTGCCGACGTATATAGTAATGGTGGTTTGTACATATGACATTTGCTGTTTGAGGAATCTTACATTCTGTGTTGGTGAAAACGGTTTGATACAGTGGTCAATAGGATCTTGGACACCTGTAGGTTTTTGCCCTCCTTGGGGACCTTGCATATTCAAATTCTGCGGCGGACCCTTGAATGAAAGGTAGAAACGATGATTGCTTTTGTATGCATCTTCCTTGCCACCGTGCTACCCGTTATTGCTCAGCCAGTTACGATGTTGGTGGAGTGTAACCGGGGTGTTTCGTTAGTGTCCAATGCAGCGTATTCTAGCGATGGCAGGGCAATTGTAGTTGGAGACTTGGGTCGGATGGGAGTGATTAGTCAATCTGATCGTGAGTTTACATGGCACTGTTTACCTGAGCAGACATTCCTCTTTGACGCGTGGATTGAGCACGACTCGCTAGTTGTTGTAGGTGAGAATGGAGCAGTATGGTGGCGCAAGAACGATGGAATTTGGAAAAACATTCGTCTTCCCACATCAGAGACTTGTAGGGCTGTTGCCAAACAGGGAAGCACCTTCTATGTAGGGACAGAGGAAGGGAGTATTTGGAAGTGCACTGAGCTTGAACAAGGCACGTGGACTCGAAATTTTGCAGTATCATCTTCGATACTTGACATATATGCTGATGATTCTACCCTTGTGGCAGTAGGTACCGGTGCAGGTTTGTACGTTTGGAGTTCTATTGAAGATCGGTGGATAGACAATTCAACACCTTCCTCAGGATCCATCTACTCCACAGTACGATCAATGGGCGCGAGTTTCATTATAGGCGCAGATTCCGGGCAAGTGATTCGATTTGATCGCGTGCAGAACACAGTACGAGTCTCGAAGTTATTCCCTCCATCACCGTATAAAGCAATGCCGGACTTTCGCGGAAGTAGTGACAGGACACTCTCCATCTGTTCGGCACCAAGTGGAGAGCTGGTTACCTCGGGCTACTACTATGATGGATTGTCATCGGCCATGGGGGTTTACGTCAGCTCTGACACAGGCTCCACGTGGATACGAAAGAAGTTCTATGATATGTTTTCGGAACCTGACCTATTCTATACGGACTACTGTCCGCTTGCATTCGTCTTCAATGAAGTCCTAACAGTTGTAAGTGCCTCATGGGGCGCCCCGATCGTCATCTACCGTTCGACCAATCTTGGATCGACGTGGAATACAACGCAGGCATTCAATTTCTATCAGCAACTAGCAGTAGAAAATGACACTGTGCCTCACTACTTCGTAGATGCAGTTACTGGCGTAGATATTATCCGGGAATCAATGGAGTATTTGACAACACAATGCCAGATTCCAATGAAGTATGAGGACCTCTACACAATTCCGACAAGGACGCTGGTGCAACGAAGATTGAGACGTTCTGGTGGCGTGGTAGAGACAAACCCTGTCTCTACTCTGCCTGGACGATTCTACAACCTACAACGTACGCCAGGGCGGTTACATTTGATAGGAGACTCTAATCGTGTTGCAATGAGTCTTGACGAGGGTCAAACGTGGCAAATCCAGACACTCGATTCGACGCGAAAAACTGTTTTGTCTCCTACGAGGTTGCTTTTTCTTGGTGAACACAGAATTGCCATCGGATACAATTCACTTTATTTTTCACACTCGGGGTCTACTGTATGGTCCGCACTGAAGATCTCTAGGAATTCAACCGAAGATCTGCTTGCTATTGATGCGATTCAGATCAACTACGATGAAGTTGCTGTTTTGGTATCGGCATGGCAGGGCACTACCGAACTACGAAGTATCATCTATTCGCTCCGATATGCATCAGATTCGGTGATCATAGATTCGGTTGCTTCGATACCTGACTCTGCGTATACAACTCCGAGTCTGTTCATGAGCGGTGATACGATCTCGATGATGATGTCCGTCATAGAGTCGGTGACCGTTCCGAACGGGAGGCAGTTGCGCTGTACGTTGAGTAATGGACAATGGCAATGCGACACCGCACGAATTGAAACGAAGTCAGGGACTACGATGCCTTTCATCGGAGCTGAGACACTAACCATGTCTCAGGCTGGCTCGCTTCTCATTTGCAGCAGGTTTAATGGGAGTGTCCTCCAGAGTTCCAACGCAGGCCGTACGTGGAAGGAGTTACCTTGGGTTCGAACGGGATTCCGCGGTGCACTAAGCGCAATTGCTGCATCCGGAAACGAGCTTGTTCTAGTCGGTACGAAATACTACTTCGCCTCGATACAACGCGAGATTGCGTCTGGGGCATCAGACGAATCCGACAAGCCAAGATGGCAACTCGATGCTTCAGTATGTCAAGATTCGTGGGACATTGATGTGATAGAAAGTATGACTGTGCATTCCGTATCTGGCACTCAATGTCTGGAGTTACATGCAGTATTGTTAGATGAGGCTGAGTCTCGAGTGAAGTTACTTGCGAATGGTGTCTACAGGATACATGCCAAAACAGCCGTCTGCGAGGCATCGATTATCGTACTGGTGGCCAACGGAGAGATGTATAGAACAACCACAGAAGGCATCAACCCCCAACGACGATGATAAGATGGTTTTCCAACTCTTCGGTAAACGGAATGCCAAAAGTACCGAGGATGCCAGTTTGAGAGAGTAAGCGCGCACGATCAGATAGATAAAACTGATGCCAAAAATCCGTGATCACTTGTTTGGGTATCAATCTGAGGAGACTGTAGGCAAGCTGCGCGTCTATTTGCTTTGGCACTTGTATTCTGAGACCGCTTCATCAGCTACGTGAAAGCTTCCACACACCACAGTGGAACCGAGCGATCGTGCAGCCCTGAATGCGTGTGCAACGCTGGAATGTGCTACCACGTTAGTGATGCCGCGCAACAGCGCAAGGTTCATGAGCTGCTCCACCGGCATGGCTCGTGAAACTTTTGGCGCACAGAGGTGAAGGCTCTGTGCGATAGGAGCAATTGCCTCAAGCATTGCGGTAACATCTTTGTCGGCCATTACCCCAAGAACAACCTGAAAGCAGGCTCCTGCATATCCTGCATCAACGAGAGTTGTGCGAAGGGCGAGTAGCCCATCGTGATTATGCGATACATCGAGCATAAGAAAGGGCGAAGCGCTAATGAGTTCGCACCGCCCATAGATCCCTGTAGTGGCCTTCACGTTGCGTAGACCATCGCGAATGTGGTCCTCATCGATAAAGTAGACCTCCCGCAAAGAAGGAAGGGCTGCAAGTACCGTGGCAAGATTGCTGGCTTGATGTGCACCGCATAGGTCTGTAGTGTAGTAAGACCTGGCTTCCTCTGTAACGGCGCTAACGGTCATGGTAAGATCTGGATGGATAGCATCTACTTCAACGTGAACAGTGTCTGTAACGAATGTGATAGATGTTCCCACATCGTCTGCCCGACGTTGAAAGACCGACCGAAGAGACGGATCTATCGCACCTACGATGGCGGGAGCACCATGTTTTATGATGCCAGCCTTTTCACCAGCGATCTGAGGCAAGGTGTTGCCGAGATACTCTGTGTGATCCAAACCTATCTGCGTGATTATCGAGATCAACGGTTGGCAGATATTGGTTGCATCTAACCGCCCTCCAAGCCCCGTCTCGATAACTGCAGCATCTACGCGCTTTTCTGCAAAGTACTGAAACGCCATTGCCGTTGTTACTTCAAAGAACGTACCTTCCATGGATCTTGTCCTGTCCATCAGGGGGCGAGCCATGCGGGCAACATCTTCGTCTGAGATCATCACACCATTAATGCTGATGCGTTCGTTAAATCGTCGGATATGGGGCGAGGTGTAGAGCCCAGTCTTATAGCCGGCCTTGGTGAGGATGGACGCAATCATTGCAGAGGTAGAGCCTTTGCCATTGGTGCCAGCCACGTGCACTACAGGGTAGCGAAGCTGAGGCTGGTTGAGGTAAAGGCACAAGTCTGCAATGCGATCCAGCCCAGGCTTTATGCCGGAGTGGAACGTCATTGCAAAGAGCTCGTCAAGAATGGATTGGATGTTCATTTGCGTAACATAAAAAAAAGGCCCGCCAATGGCGGGCCTTTGTTGATCGCACAAATGTGCGGATAGCCTACGTTGTTATTCTGGAAGCTCTGGAAGCTCTGGAAGCTCTGCAAGTGGTTCGCTCTCCTCTAGATCTTCCATCGTTGTGTTGGCAGAGGCCGAACCGTCTGCATTGTACTTGTCTGCATTTGGCACCGGGTGCTTAGCGTTGTAATCCGCTACTTCATTTTCCGTGCGTGTGCGGAGGTACTCTACAACCGATAGGACGATCTTCTTTTGTTCCTTATCGAACTCAACAACCTTGAGGGGAAGTGTGTCGTCAACGTTAAAGAAGTCGGCAATGGCGCGAACAGGAGCAAATGACAATTGAGAAACGGGAACAAATCCATCAACGCCTTGTGGCATTTCTACGATTACACCCTTGTCTATCAATCGAACAATCTTTCCTTCTGTTTCTGTGCCTACACCAAATTCACCTTCGAACACATCCCATGGATTCTCAGAGATCTGCTTATGACCAAGCGAGATGCGGCGATGCTCATTGTCGATAGCTAGAACTACAACTTGGATCTCATCGCCCTTCTTCACGAATTCACCTGGATGGCGGATCTTCTTTGTCCACGAAAGGTCTGAGATGTGCACGAGGCCGTCAACACCTGGTTCGAGTTCGATGAAGACACCAAAGTTGGTGAGGTTGCGAACGATGCCTGTGTGTACGGAGCCCATTGGATATTTCGCCATGAGATCGCTCCATGGATCCGGCTCGAGTTGCTTCATGCCAAGGGCGAGCTTGCGGTCTCCCTTGTCGATATTGAGAACAACTGCCTCTACCATCTGGCCAAGAGACACCACTTGTGATGGATGCTTTACGTGCTGAGTCCAAGACATTTCGCTGATGTGGATGAGGCCTTCCACGCCCTTTTCGATCTCGATGAAAGCACCATAATCTGTGAGGGACACAACCTTGCCGCGTACGCTGGCGTTAGGCTCGTACTTCTCACCGATTTGATCCCATGGATGTGAAGTAAGCTGCTTCATACCGAGCGAAATGCGCTTGCGGTTCTCGTCGAAATCGAGAACAACAACTTTGACTTGTTGATCGAGTTGAACGATTTCGCTTGGGTGTGCAACACGGCCCCATGAAAGGTCCGTTATGTGAACCAAGCCATCTACGCCACCAAGGTCTACGAATACTCCGAAGTCGGAGATTGCCTTCACAGTGCCTTCGAGTACGAGACCCTTCTCGAGTAGTTCCAGGATCTTGCCGCGCTGATCTGCGAGTTGTTCTTCGAGAAGAACCTTGTGGGAGACTACTACGTTTTCGCTCGGATGATTAACCTTTACTACACGCACGTCAATCGTGCGTCCAACCCACGCATCGAAGTCACGCACGGGGCGCACATCGATTTGTGAGCCAGGTAGAAACGCTTCGATGCCCAAGAGGTCTACAACCATTCCGCCCTTAATGCGACGGAGGATGCGTACTGGAGTAACTGTCTGCGTTTCTGCAAGCTTGAGAATTTCTTCCCATGTCTTCATGAAGTCAGCGCGACGGCGGCTAAGCATAAGGCGGCCTTCGCCGTCTTCGATCTTCTCTACGAATACGTCTACGGTTTCGCCTACGGCAAGAAGTTCTAGGCCAACGAACTCGGCACGAGGTACAACTCCGAGTGACTTAAATCCGATGTCAACCAAGATTTCATCCTTGGTTACAGAAACTACCGTACCGTGTACAAGGTCGTCCGCCTTGAGCGTAGAAACCTTTGTATCGAATAACTTTAGGAATGCGTCGTCATTCATCGCACTACTGTTAAGTTCGCCACCCATGATGGCTGCAACGGCAGATGCTTTGGTTTGTGTTGGCGCCAATATTGATGGCATCTGCATTTCTGAGGCAGCCGCTACGGCTTCCATTGAGATGTCAACTTTTTCGCGTGTTGGTTCTGATGGCACTGCTTCTGTTTCAGCAGTATCTGTTGTCTGTTCCGACATGTATAGTAACTCCTTGTTGACGCTTAACGAGGCCCTTCGTCAGCATTTCAACGCATTGGGATAGTGAAAGAAAGTTTGGGCCAGTGGAAGACGGCCAAAATAAGGAATTTTCCCCATCCTGTAACTTTGGCACGACATTTCCTGTTATGGGTATAAGACCTTTAGACTTTCTGAACACGCGAGGTACACCATGGAATGGTTCGATGCATTCGAGGAGCTGATGGCTTCCATCGAACGGTTTTTTGACGAGCACGGGCAGGCGCCCCATGAGGTTGCCGTGTCCGGAGAACTTTATGCGTGGTTGTCTGATATCCGCAGGGAGTCTCAGTTCCTTTCTGGCGGCGATTCTGGCAGCCCAGACACGCTCCCAACCCCTCACGGCCCCGTGCGGCTGGTTATAGATGAGGCCCTCTCGTCGTTTGAGATCATCCCAAGTTAGGGCTAGTTCGCCAGGATGGATATGGATCTCCGCCTGCGCGGGGATGACGCCCATAACTGCGTAACTTCGCTTATTGCGCCCATAGCTCAGTTGGATAGAGCAGCAGCCTTCTAAGCTGCTGGCCGCAGGTTCGAATCCTGCTGGGCGCGCGGCATTTTTTGTGATTCAACCTTGAGGGTCATAATGGGTTATATGACTGGCTTTGGCAATGATGTTGCAACTGAGGCAATCAAGGGGGCTCTCCCTATTGGGCAGAATTCCCCCCAGAAGCCTCCGTTTGGACTATACGCAGAACAGATCAACGGCACTTCCTTTACGGCGCCGCGATCACTGAACAAACGGTCGTGGATGTACCGGATTAGGCCATCAGTGGTGCACCGACCGTATGAACGGGTACATAACGGTTTGTTCCGATCATCACCATTCAACGAAGTTGAGACCACGCCAAACCAGCTTCGCTGGAGCCCCATACCTATACCTAGCGTCCCAACGAACTTTGTTCAGGGTATTGCGACGATGGCCGGAAATGGCGACCTCACAACGCAGTCTGGCAATGCCATTCACGTGTACGCCGCAAACACGTCGATGGTTGATACATTTTTCTACAATGCAGACGGAGAGATGCTCATCGTGCCTCAATTGGGCGATTTGCGAATCCTAACTGAAATGGGCATTGTTGAAATTAAACCACATGAAATCTGCGTCATCCCCCGCGGAATTAAGTTCCGAGTTGAGGTTCAAGGAGACGTACGTGGATATATCCTCGAGAATTACGGGGCTCCACTGCGCCTTCCAGACCTTGGTCCAATTGGTGCCAACGGACTTGCCTATCCACGAGATTTCATGATTCCTGAGGCCTGGTTTGAAGAGCGCACGGGGGAATTTGAGGTAATCACGAAGTTCCAAGGCAATCTCTGGCGCGGTACGTATGATCACTCGCCACTAAATGTGGTGGCCTGGCACGGTAACTACGCCCCGTACAAATATGACCTGCGTAACTTTCAGTGTATCAACACAGTTACGTTCGATCATCCAGACCCCTCGATCTATACAGTCCTAACGTCGCCTTCGGATGCACCCGGCACATCAAATGTGGACTTTGCAATCTTCCCACCCCGCTGGTTGGTTGCCGAAAACACATTCCGTCCACCGTGGTTCCATAGAAACTTCATGAATGAATATATGGGGCTTATCCACGGTGTATATGATGCCAAAGAAGGCGGGGGCTTTGTTCCTGGAGGGTCTTCGTTACACAATTGTATGAGCGGCCACGGACCGGATGCAGAAACCTACCAGAAGATGTCAACGGCCGAACTCAAGCCGGTAAAGCTCGATGGAACAATGGCATTTATGTTTGAGACAAGATTTGTGTGCCGGCCAACAGCTTGGGCAATGAGTAGCGCAGAACTGCAAGCAGATTATTGGGAATGTTGGCAAGGACTAGTGCCCGAATTCAAAAAGCTGTAGTATATTTGCAGTTCACAGCAATTGCAACAACACGGCCAAGTCCCGTGCGATTGTACCAAGCCCAATCCCGCCAGGTCCGGAAGGAAGCAACGGTCAGCATCGGTATAAGGCGCCACGGTCAACTTGGCTGTTTTTTTTAATGGTCCGTCGAATTCTCATAAGCTCCAGCGCCACTCACCTCCGGATTGCGATCACGGAGGATGGCAAGCTCGTTGAGCTCTTCACCGAAACACCAGACACGGAACACCACGTAGGCAATATCTACCTGGGCCGTGTAACGAAGATCATCCAAGGGATGAATGCTGCCTTCGTTGATATCGGATTGGACCAGGATGCTTTTCTTCACTTCAGTGATGTGGACTCTACGATGGAGGACATGGCTACTGATGACGAGGAAGATGACAGGCCAGTATCAGAAGCTGTGGAAGCTGCTGATGTTGCGCTTCGTACTTCTAAAGCGGCCTCAAAAAAGCGTCTGCCTACCTTTTCTACCAAGCGTAGTGGACAGGTAACGATAAACCTACAAGCAAAACAGATGGTGGTGGTGCAGGTAACGCGTGAAGCGTACCATCAAAAGGGCGTGCGAGTAACAACCAAGGTGGGCCTCACCGGACGCAACGTTGTGCTTCTACCGTTCGAAAATTCCGTTGGCATCTCACGTAAGATTATGGCTGTGAGGGAGCGTAAGCGTCTGCGCATCATCGCTCGCGAGATTCTTCCTGAGGACATGGGATGTATCATCCGAACTGCAGCTTCTGGGTTGCCGTCGGACGATGTTCATCGAGACTTCACATCGCTGCTCGAAGATTGGCGTGAAATAGAAAAAGAAGTTCACGGCGCCAAAGGACCAATGCTCCTGAATCAAGAGGCAAGTGTTGCGCATAGCGTAATCCGTGACCTTTTTAAAGACGACGTGTCGCAAGTTGTTGTGGACGATAGGAAGTTGTTCCGAGATCTTAAAACATATGTTCAGAGAACTGCACCACACCTTGATGGCAAGCTTGAGTTTTTTGCAGATACAAAGCCCCTTTTTGATGTCTTTGGAATCGAGCGCGATGTACACCTTACGCACTCGCGGAGAGTGCCATTGCCGAGTGGTGGTTCGCTGATCATAGACCATACAGAGGCGATGGTGGTGATCGACGTGAATTCAGGCAGAGCATCAAATGAGCGCACGCAAGAAGCTAACGCAGTAAAGACAAATTTTGAAGCGCTTAAAGAAGTAGCCAAACAAATGCGTTTGCGTGATATTGGCGGAATGGTGTTGGTTGACTTCATAGACATGCAGCAGGAAGAAAACCGCCGCAAGCTCATGACAGAAATGAAGCGAGAGGTGTCTCGTGATAGAGCAAAAACAATCGTTTACCCGGTAACACAACTCGGCATCCTACAGATAACACGCCAACGTATTCGCCAGAGTATGGCCGAGCGCACAAGTGAAGAGTGTCCGTTTTGTATGGGAACCGGCAGAGTGCTTTCAGCCGCAAGCACCGTTGCGGGAATCGATCGTTGGCTGCGCAACTATCGCGCAGGTACATGGGGATTGCGCGTTACGATTGCAACTCACCCGTACATCATTCACTACATCCAACGCAATAAAGCGCAGACGCTTCGTAAGTGGCTTCGCGGGTATTTCATATCCGTTACCCTTCGTGAGGATGATTCAATCGAAGCAGGGGAGTTCCGTTGCTACGTTGGGTCAGCAACGAAGGATATAACTCGTCAATATTTGTGACAACGTTGTCTGCCCCTCGTTCCATCACTGTGCTCGGATCAACAGGATCCATCGGTGTGCAGACGCTCAACATCGTTGCACGCCACCCAGAAGATTATGCGCTTAGGTGGATAACGTGTAATACCAAGTGGCAAGACCTAGCAGAACAAGTAGCGCAGTATTCGCCGTATGGTGTTGCTCTACGCGACGAGTCTGCCTGGAAGGCTTTCCGTGAAGCGGCTCCGGGATTTTCGGGACCAGTTCTCTGCGGTGAAGAAGGAATTTGCGCCGCTGCTGCTGACGCAGAAAATGATGTTGTTTTTTCAGCCATGGTGGGCTTTAGCGGTGTGTTGCCAACCATGGCAGCAATTGAAGCAGGACATATCATTGGTCTGGCAAACAAAGAATCGCTCGTGAGTGCAGGTGCGGTATTGATGCCCGCGGTTGAGAAGTATGGTGCGCAGATTGTTGCAGTAGATTCTGAGCATAGCGCAATTCTGCAGTGTATTGTTGGAGAACAAAGGTTAGATATCGAGCGATGTATTATCACGGCATCTGGTGGACCGTTTCGTTTGCATACACAGGAACAGTTGAAGTCTGTAACGCTTGAACAAGCACTGCAACATCCCAACTGGACGATGGGATCAAAGATTACGATCGACTCAGCCACGTTGATGAATAAGGGCTTCGAGGTAATCGAAGCACGATGGTTGTTTGATTTACCACCTGAACAAATCGATGTTGTTGTGCACCCTCAGTCCATCATCCACTCTATGGTTCAGTTCATCGACGGATCCGTTAAAGCACAAATGGGACTTCCTTCGATGCTCCTGCCAATCCAATACGCTCTTACATATCCGCACCGCAAGCCCCTTGACACACCTCGAATGGATTTTGCGAAACTTTCTCAACTATCATTTGAGGCGCCAGACCTGACTCGTTTTCCTTGTTTGCGAATGGCATATGAGGTCTTGAACGCCGGTGGCTCTGCGGGTGCTGTGCTGAATGCGGCAAACGAGGTGGCAGTTTCTGCCTTTTTAGACCGGCGAATCAGCTTTATGGAAATTCCAGCAATAATTGAGCACACATTGGCAAACATTGAACACGTAGGTCATCCGTCATTGGACATCGTTGTTGCTACCGACGCCGAAGCGCGCCGAAAAGCAACGGAATACATCATCGGTACTCATTGGAAAAACTAATCGACATGGAATTTCTACAGCCAACAATTGCCTTTATCGTCGTTATCGGCGTGTTAGTCTTTGTTCATGAACTTGGACACTTCCTCGCGGCCAAATGGACGGGCATGCGTGCAGATGTGTTTGCACTTGGAATGGGGCCCCGCCTTGTAGGCTGGAACAGAAAGTTGGGATTCACGTTTGGCAAGGTGCCTGCAGATTTGGAGTTGAATGGCGCAACGGACTACCGTATCTGTATGCTTCCGATAGGGGGCTATGTGAAAATCCTTGGTATGGTGGATGAGTCCATGGATACGGACTTTGAGGGCAAACCCGCCGAACCGTATGAATTCCGTTCGAAGAAGAATTGGCAAAAGGCGATTGTTCTGAGCGCGGGTGTGTTTATGAACTTCCTGCTTGCCATCCTCATCTTCTGGTTGCTCCCGTTGTTCTATGGTCACACCGAGATGGCAACCACACGTATCTCTTTTGTTGAACCCAACTCGCTGATGTGGGCCGCCGGTTTTGCCGCTGGCGATAAAATCGTGAGCGTAGACGGCGTGCCCGTGTATACATGGGAAGACATGAATGAGTCAATCGGGATCACGTCAGGAACCGGTACGAGAAGTGTTGTGGTTAATCGTGAAGGCGCACGCCTAACACTCCAAATTAGCAGCTCGGAAATTATTAGAGCGATGGCGCAGGGGTCTGGCTTGGGAGTGTACCCGTCCGACACGAAGATTACCCTGGGGAGTGTTGCTACGTTGGGCCCTGCCGGTAGGGCGGGTCTTGCAAAGGGAGACGTAGTGCTGGCCGTTGATAGTATGCCAGTTCGTGCGCTGCCGCAATTCCAGAAGTACATCCGAACCCACGCAGGAATGCCTATCGTACTGCACGTGGATCGCAACGGCACAACGCTGCCTTTGAACGTCACGGTTGGTAGAGATTCCGTTATCAACGTCCAACTCGAGGCGTCGTACGCCGGGGCGCTTCAATCCGAAGCGTTCGACGTTTTTGCCTCGCTATCTACGGCTGTAAAAGAAACCGGCACCACCATTGGAATGATTGGGTCTTCCGTTGCTCATATATTTCGTGGCACGGTAACGGTAAAACAGAGCTTTGGTGGACCAATCAGAATTGCACAAATGGCCTCGCGCAGTAGCGACTTAGGTTTGGACGCATTCTTGCGTTTTATCGCACTCATCTCGATATCGCTTGGAGTGATGAATCTTCTGCCCCTTCCAGGACTTGATGGTGGGCACCTCGTTTTTGTGGCGATTGAGGCCGTTACCCGCAGAGAGATTCCAACAAACATAAAAATCAGATTTCAGCAGGTTGGTATTGCGCTCCTGCTGTTGCTTATGGCCTTTGTTTTCTATGTTGACCTAACGCGATAGGGGGCTCCTTTATGCGCATCCTTGTTACCAATGATGATGGAATAGACTCTCGTGGAATTTATGCGTTGGTTAAAGCCATGCAGCGATTAGGAGAGGTAGTTGTTGTTGCTCCCGATAGACAACAAAGTGCAGTTGGGCATGCATTAACAGTTGCAAGCCCACTTCGCGCTACACAGTTCCATCGTGAAGGCCAAATTTTTGGGTGGGCTGTGAATGGCACTCCGGCCGACTGTGTAAAGCTTGGCGTGAGTACGTTGCTAGAGAACCGTCCAGACATTGTAGTAAGCGGAATTAATCACGGATCTAATACAAGCGTAAACGCCATTTATTCCGGCACTGTAAGCGCGGCAACAGAAGGTACGCTTATGGGAATCCCATCAATGGCAGTTTCCCTGACAACGTTTGACGAATCGGCAGACATGACGCTGGCCGCAGAAGTGGCGTTTGATGTGGCGTCGCGCCTGCTTGCTCTAGCTTTGCCTGCGGGAACACTTCTCAATGTAAACGTTCCTGTGGTGCCCCGTTCAGAGTACAAGGGGCTTCGTGTTACGCGCCAGGGCCATGGTGAGTGGAAAGACGCGTATGACGTTCGCAAAGACCCACAAGGCAGACCATATTATTGGCTGAGAGGTGAGTTTGTAACCGTTCAAGAAATGGACGATGCAGATGACATTGCAGTTGCACGCGGCTGGACTGCAATAACGCCAATTCATTACGAGCTCACGAACTTCAGTGCTCTCGACAAACTTCGTATGCAATTTGGAGCCGAACGTGAATACCAAGATAGACGCTGAGTTGTTGTATGACATCGATGCACATGCCAAGCTGCTGCATTTTATGTATCGTATCAAGGGCTTCGGTTACGAGCGTGCTATCGAGCTTCCGTTGCTTGCGCAGAAACTGCAGCCGTTGTTCGATAAGCCCCTTCGATATCTCGACATCGGCACCGGCCCGTCGATCTTCCCTTCTTGGGTAGCATCAAAAACAAACTGGGATGTTACATGCCTCGACAAATTCAACTGGGTAGAGAAGCAGAACCAATACGCACAAAAGCTCGGATTAGACGCCAAGCGATTTCATGTTGTGGTTCAAGATTTCCTCGAAGCCGAACTCGAACCAGAGTCGTTTGATGTGATCACAAACATCAGTGTGATCGAACACTTTGAAGGGGCTCTTGATTCTGTTGCAATGGAGAAGAGCGCGCGGCTTCTCAAGCCGGGTGGCATCTATCTCCTTACAACGCCGTTGAATGAGGGTCACGCCCGAGACTGGTTCCTCCAACAAGACGTGTATGGAGAGAAGTTTGCAACAAAACCAGTCTTCTTCCAGAGGCACTATGACGTAGCTTCTTTCAACGAAAGAATCGTAGCGGCCTCTGGTCTTGTAGAGCGCGAACGTGTCTACTTTGGCGACTATGACCAACCGTTCTTCAACGATCGTATCGTAGAAAAGAAGGGGCTTGGAAAGATCTCTCGTACGCTATTGCAAATGAATACGCCCAAACACGCCCTTGCACATGGAAGTTATAGCGACGTGCCTGTATCGATGCCGGACATGAAAATCTACACGTCCGCCGGAGTGTGTGTGGTGCTCACGAAGTAGCGACACCAGTTGCACTTTGTAGCGCAACCAGTAATTCGTAACTCTGATACACGCCAACAATTTTCTCAACGGCGTCAGAATTTGGCGTGCGTATAGGCGGCATGTGGCCGAGCTGTGCATCTGCGATGCACTCGGTGAGAGCGCGGGCCAGATCCAGTGAGTTTTCGTTGCGGAAGAGAATTGTTCCATCGGGGCGTTGTACGGCGTCTGAACCAACGGCCCATTTGCCCAGCTCAAGGGCTTCGCTAAGTGTTAGAGATGGCCCACCTTCTGTGCGGGTAGGGCGCACAACGATGTGAGCCAAACGAACCAATGGCGCAAGAGGTCCATCGAGGTTTTGTACAACAGTGATTCTAGAATCTTGAGCTGCGGCATCAACAATCAATTGCCAAAGATTCTGATCAACGATATCGCCGGCCACGAGGCATAGTGCGGCATCAGCTTTGTTGACGGACCTAAAGGCAGCAATCAGCACGTCGAGTCCGTATAGATCACGTCCATTGTATGCCACAATGCGTCCAGCATTGGCAAGGATCCGCACAGGCGCCCCTTGCCAGGCTTGAGCAACATTTGGCTGCAAAGGTGTTTCTAATTCCCACATGCTGAGTGGCAGATTAGAAGGGATGATGTATGTATGCGCATGCCGAGTTCCAAGCGTGGATTCAAGAGCATCGGCAACGTCTGGGCTTATCGCTATCACGGCTTTTGCGTTAGCATACGCTAGGGCGAGTTGGCGCAGCACTCGAGGGTTTCGGAACTCAGGACGGTGCCGAAATGAGTGCACCGTTACAATGTATGGAGTGCGCGTAAGGCGCCAAATCCGCGAGAACAGCCGCATCCATCGGTGGTTCCCTTCATCGGTGTGGTAGTGAACCAACGAGCGAGACAAGAAGAACCGCAGTCCAAGCTTTTCCACGTCAAGTACGCCGTTGGGAATGCCCCCTAACGAAGATCCCGTTGCTTCTATGCCTCGAGCCCGCAAACTTTCAAGCAGCCGTATGCAGTGCAGTGCAACACCTCCAAATGGGGGTGGGAAGGGGCCAAGGAGGCGGAGTTTAAGCACGTGGGGTTAGGCCAAAAAGGAGCGCATTGATTCCATTTGACTGCTATGTACGAACACAACGTTGTCCATGGCATGCGTTGCTTCTACGTTGGAAGCAACCAACCTGCCCCAATCGTTTATCGTAAATGAGTTGTATTCGTCGGCCAATAAAAGACGCTTAAACTCATGAGTCGAGAATCCTCGGGCGGCTTGCAATGCATCACTCAGCTCCATAATAATGATCGGCTTGAGTTCGCGTAGTATTTTCTGGGCACCTTTGATGACCTCAAGTTCGCCGCCTTCAACATCAATCTTGATCAAGCGTAGACGTTGAATGTTCTTTGCGGCTGCGTACGAATCCAAGGTGACGGACGGTATCTCAACAAAATTCGTTGAGACATTTACGCCATTAGGGATTGTACTATGAGTACCTGAATTGTGGTCATGGCTGAGGTATAGGCGCAGCATGCCGTCTACGTTTGATGCTGCCTTCTCAATGATCGAGACATTTACGCCTGGGTTGAGACTGACATTTGTACGTAGCCGCTCAAGGTTGTGTGATTCGGGTTCAAATGAATGTACCTCAATCGTACTGTTCGAACTGGTAGCCATTGCAAGGGTCAAGTAGCCGATCTGGGCACCAACATCAATTGCAGTATCCCCAGAACGCAGCATTGATCGAATGAAGCGTACAGTTGGCAGTTCGTAGCTCCCAAACAGGAATAGATGGGCTTGTAGGAATTCGCTGATGTCTAGTTGCATCCGAATTCCATACGAAAGTGAGCCCTGAACTACTTTTGAGGATCTCGGAGCCACATGTCTGAAAAATATTTCAGACAGTATCCTAAACTTTCCACGTTCAATTGGGTATAGCTTTGTGAAAAGCTGTAGTAGCTTTGGCAGAATAAGTGCGTTCATCGTATGGAATGTGGATGTATGAAAATCACATTAGATAAAATTTCAACAAAGGGATTGTGTTTGCTTGCCTTACACATTCTATTGAGTAGTAGTGCAATTGGTCAAAATAAGTGGCGCAACTTCGCTGAACTCGCTGAAGGGAGACACCACCATGCTGCAAGATATCTTAATGGAGATTAAATTATCGTAGTCGGCGGATACGTGAGGCCAGATGGCAACCTTGGAGGAAGCCCAACCAGCACCACTGAGATCATTGACCTCAATACCGCACGTGTTTCGCCTGGCCCAGCCATGGGGTACGATAGAGCCGAATTCCCCACTATTGTGTTGCCTGATGGTGATGTAGTGGTTTTTGGGGGATGTTCTACCAACGGTGGAGGGAGTGTAGTGGAGCGATACGACGTAGAGACGGAAACGTGGTCCGTCATTGGGAATATCAACGGTCCTAGGCGCCAACATTGCACTGCCGAAATATTTACTATCTCAACAGGAAAATCGGAGAGAGTGGTAGACATCCCAGGAAGCGCCAACTCTGCTGTATCTATTAACCCTGATGGTCGTGGGCCTTCATTCTGGGGTTATCGAGAAGGAGGGGCGGGATCAGTTCGGCCTAGAGAGTCAATCCGATATTCCAAGGCCACTGGAGCGTGGACGAAAGACCTTGTGTTTGATGATAGTCCAGTAGCGCCGAAGCTCGTGACGCTTGCAGATGGGTCCGTGCTCGTCATTAGTGGAGCTACAAATGAAGCACCCTTTGTTACCTCCACGAGAACGTGGACAGTTAGTCCGTTCGGAGAGGTTGCGCGTGGGCCTAACTTGCTTGCTGGCAGACAGTGGCACTCGGTTGGAACATGGGACCAAGATCGCATTCTGGTAGCCGGCGGGCTAGTAGATGGTGCTTCAATTACGACTTCATGCGAATGGTTAGAGCTATCCAATGATAGATCCGTCCCCGCGCCTTTTCTTAATGTCGAGCGCTCTTTTGGCCAAATGATTATGGCAAGATCCGCAGATGGCAGAATGAGGGCGTTCGCGATATCTGGCCTTGGATATGGGCGGAACACTCCATCTGTCGAAATCCTTGAAGATTCAACTTGTACCAATAGCACAACGCCCATCTTGTATGGTGATCTTCGGCTTGCTGGAAGCGCTAGGCAAGTGAGCTCATCGATTCAGTTAACAACAAATGAGCAATTCCAGTCGGGTGCTGCGTGGCTAAAGAACAAGTTGCCAGTATCGGCGGGCTTTGAATTCCGATTCAAATTCCGCCTATCGTAAGGAAACGATAATGGTCAGGTAGACAACGGATCGCCAGGTGCAGATGGCGTTGCGCTAGTTTTCCAAAATACATCCCCCGTAGCAGTTGGTAAGCCCGGAGATGTTATCGGTTACAATGAACTGCCCCATGGGATCGCGATTGAATTTGATTCGTATTTAAATGCGGCATTTTCAGACTCGTCATCTAGCCACATAGCTGTTCAGGTTGGAGATGGCCGGATTCTACGCCCCTGGCATGTTGCCCCATATTACCTAGCTGGAAACTTCTCGCAGGCCCCAATCTTCAAAGCCGACGGTACGAGCTTCTTCGTGCGGGTCTTGTACGACGGAGCGTCACTATTCGTTTTTTGTGACACGTCTGGAGTTCTAAAAGAACCAATTCTCCGTGTTGACAACATTGCTTTTAATAAAATTCTTAATCTCGATCCATATGGAGCGTGTTATGTTGGGTTTACATCCTCCACCGGCAAATCTTCTGAGTATCACGAGATTTATGACATACAGGTGGAGGGATGCCAGCCATTGGTTTCGGGCGTTGATTTAGACATAGATGACGTATCGGAATTTTCGGCATCCATGGTGCCAACACCGGCACTTAGCGAGGCGTCTATTGTGTTATCGCATGCAGTTAGTTCTACCACCGTATGTACCATTGTTGATTTGTAAGGGAGAACTGTTTTAAGCTTCTCACTTTCACCGGGGGTACGGGACCTACCGTGTGGTTTTTAACAACGGCACAAAAATCACGTCTGTACCAATGGTGATAATTCGATAGCGTTATTCATCCCACCAAACGAGTCGCTTCTTTAACGGGTCCCACTTCCAGTGTGGACCCGTTGTAATTTGTGAAGTGCCGCCCAGATACACTGGTAGGGGGCTCCCGCGTTGTAGTGCCCTAAGAGATCGAAGCTCGCGTAGAATCTGAACGTTGCCCCATCCATAGGTGTTGTTGTCTAATGTAATGAAGGCCTGTACAAGGTCTTCATCCTCAGTTAGCCCCCTAGCAATGAGTTCTTCAAGGATTTCTTGTGGCCTGCCTAGTCCGGTCCGCACGTTGGGGAATCGGCGCACGTGTGCCTCGAGGGCACGCGCAAGGATTAGCAAACGTGGTGGAGCTTGGCGAAGAAGATCCTCTATCGAGGTGGGATCGGTTCCTGCATAAACACGCCAACATGAACTGATAAATGCTCGATCAATAACACCTAGCTCTATTTGCGAGGAACGCACGTCCCATACCAAACGGTCAACGCTCGATAACGTGGATACGAGAAACATGAAGTTGACGCAACAAAAGAGATCACTATCAAAGTGTAGAACAATTTGGTTCCATTGGCCGTGTGTGATTTGATGAAAGATGCTAACAACTGACGTCTCATATTCGTTGGAAGATGAGCTGTAGGCCGTTGTAACAAACTGACGCCTTGTGTTAAAGAGCTCATCAACGCGCTGGCGTACAGGTCCGTCTGCCAACGCCTCTCGCCACGGCAGAATGTGTTCAAAGCCGTAACCCCGAAGTCGGGCCACATCTGCGTCACCCTGAGCAATATGTAGTGTTAGAAATGCCATTGTGCTACAATTGGGAGTGTAACTATTGACGCCAGAGTTGTAACAAGGATGGCCTGTGCAAGAGTGGCTTCGTCTAGACCATAACGTTCTGCAAATACCATTGTGAGCATCATCGTAGGCATCGATGCCTCCAACATCGTAGCCCTGAGGATGTCTGTATCGTGAATCGTTACTAGTGCCAAACCACCAACTAGTAGCGGCACAACAATACATCGAATGAGCACAACCGGAATTAGACGGGGCAGCTTCGCGATCTCTGGCAATCGCAGGGCAAGCCCGATGCTAAAGAGCATGAGTGGGGCAACAACTTTTCCGGCAGCCGAACACGCGTCGGTAATCCATGGAGCAATTGGAATGTGAAGTAAGCTCACGCTTAGCCCCGCGATAACGGCGAGAGTAGGGGGCATTCGGAGAGCTTGAACGAGGCCCTCAGCTAGCGTGTGACGCTCTGCTGAACGAGTGCCGTATTCAACTCCTATAACAGTACCCAATGTGAAGAGTAGTGGCGTCATTGCCAAATAATCAAAAAGAATTGGAACTCTGCCAACATGTTCACCAACCACGGCCGTGGTGATTGGAAGTCCGAGATACATAGCATTACACCATGTTGAAGCAATGATCAAAGCGCCGATGGTTGGTGCGGCTAGGCGGTTTCTGAGCAGGCGGGCAAAGATGAGCCAAGACAATGCAAAACCTACGGCGACGCTGGCAATAGCTACGAGGGGCACAGACCAGATGTCGCTGCCGATGGGCGCACTTGCAAGGACTCCAAAGGTTAATAGCGGCACAAAAATGTTGAGCACCATAGCGCCGATGCTCGATCGGACTACGGATGGCTGGGGTAGTCCCGGGAGCATGCGGTAAACAAAACCACAACAAATCAGTAGGCCAAGTGTTGCAAAAACGCTATTCATGACTCACAACATACGATACAGTGTGGATGTAATACTCTCTAGGTGAATGTAATGGTACTATGACATCTACTGTCATAGGTTCGCCTATCACCATTACAGATTGCAGCAAATGGAGGTATTTATGCAAATGCGAACAGTGTGTGTATTACGGCAAGCCGACGCAGTGTATGCTAGAACGATGATGTTGGCATGTACATCGGTTGACGTTGTGTTTGTAGGCGAAACAGAAAGCGTTGATGTTCTACGAACATTGATTCGTAACACTCAACCTGATCTGGTTGTATATGACCCTACGATAGATGAAGGGGAGCTGCTGGTATTGTGGCAGTCTGCCATTGGCACGATGCCCATCCTAATGTGTTGGACGCCTGAGCCAACCTATGCAGTGCTCGCGTTTGAAGCCGGCGCCGTTCATTATTTGATTGATCGGTGTTCACATGCCGATGTTGAGCTTGCCCTTGTGCGCTGCTCCCGAAGACTGGCAAGATATACCCACCAAATGCAACTACGAGAGAATGGCCTTGAAGCGCAGTATCAATGTAATGTTGTATCGCTGCCAGTTACTACCGGCAGTAGTGGTCACGACGCTCGCTGTTGTCACTGTAGGTATCGATGTAATGTTGTATCGCTGCCAGTTACTACGGGGCTTGAAGTTCGGCAGAGCGACAACATCGTATACGTTAAAGGGGAGGGGAACTATTCGAGAGTTGTATTTCAAGCGGCACCAGATCTCGTGCTGTCTAGAACAGTAGGAGACATGGAGCGTGTTCTACAACACTCTGGATTCATACGGATTCATCGTTCGTCGCTGGTTAATCTCAATCATGTACGCCGATTTGTTCGGGGCAAGGTTTCCCGCGTTCAAATGAGCAATGGGGACGATGTGGATGTTTCAGACAGTTACCGCGAGCACTTAATTGCAGAACTCAATGTTGTCAGACGTCGGTAAGAACAGGTTTTATACCCCTCGCAGAAAGCTGCGAAGCATGGCAAGCCGCCAAACGAAGAGAGCGTTTGAATTGTCGCCCAATTGATACGAACCAATGATCTTCATGAGGCGCGCTTTGTCTACGTATCCATCAAGCTCTTTCCAATCGCCTTCAAGCAGGTGCGAAACAGACCCGCGCAACCAGGCAATGTGTCCCGGAGTTATGAAGCCCGTTTTGTCTTTTCGGTCAAGCACCTCGTCTGGTACAATACCTCTCATGCCAGCCCGAAGCACACGTTTGGTCTCGCCCCGATGGATCTTGTGTTCGTTTGGCATAGAAAAACAGAGTTGAACCAAACGATGGTCGAGAAATGGAACTCTCGACTCAATACTAAACGCCATTGCATTTAGATCTTCGGTATGCAGGAGCGTTGGTAGCAACGTAACCCGCAGCAGGTTGTATAAGAAGGCGTTGAGCCGTGTACCAGTAGGCATCTCGAGGTGAATGGGATACATGGCCGTTGGCTTACCCATGATCCACGGACTGGTTCTAGAAAACTCCATGCCATACATAGAGGGTTCGTCATGTGAAGCAGCAAGCAAACTCTTTGCAAGAATGTCGAGCTTCTTACGCATTCCGTAACCTTGCCTCGAGGCATGAGCTCGGAGTTCTCGAGCTGCATTGAGTAGGTCGCCAGCACGTATCATATCGGCAACTACCCGGTACAGCGAATGCATATAACCACCCATGATCTCATCCGACCCTTGCCCGTCGAGCACAACCTTTACACCGTTTTGGGCTGCAAGCTGCATGACAAAATATTGCGAAATATAGGACGATGATGGAATAGGCGCATCCATGAGCCACGTTATCCTGCCGAGTGCTGCTTCAACATCGCTGTCTGTTGGTGAGATGTAGTGTGGCTCAATCTGAGGATACCGAGCAAGCAGATAATCGATATACGGGCGTTCATCTACATTGCCAGTGCCAGTATAATATGCCGTAAACGTTTTGATCGTATGCTCGTTGGTGCTCGAGGCCAATACCCCTGCGATAGACGTAGAGTCGAGGCCGCCACTAAGGCACACGCCCATAGGTACATCACGGCGTGCCGTCAATCGAACCGAGTCTATGAACAATTCCCGAAACGCAGCCGAGCTCTCTTCAAATGTACTCGACGCGTCTGGCTGTGTATCGATTCCAGCATATTCATGAATATGGATCTGTCCATTTTTCCACACCAGGTTGTGCGCCGCGGGAAGCGCCTTTACATCGGTGAAATACGTTTCATCCCAATGCTGCATCCATCCGAGATACAGTCCGCGTGCTATCTGTGCTTCGTTAATCCCACTCTTGAAAAGGGGCGAAACACGAAGCCCCTTGATCTCTGATGCAAAGTGAAATCGGCCGCCTTGTTCGATGTAATGAAGTGGCTTTATACCAAATCTGTCTCGTGAACAAAAGAGCTCTTCTTTTGACTCGTCCCAGATTGCAAAGGCCCACATTCCGATAAATCTCTCAACACTCGAGGCGCCCCACATGTGATAGGCAGCCAAAATAACTTCGGTGTCTCCACTTGTAGAAAACGCATAACCGTCACGCTCGAGTTCGGTTCGGAGTTCGAGGTAGTTGTAAATCTCTCCGTTGTAGGTCATTGTAAGCCCAAACGCAGACATCGGCTGATTTGAGGCGCTTGAGAGATCAATAATGCTTAGGCGATTATGGCCGAGGAACACGGGCGGCCTGTTCCACATCCCTCGGTGATCCGGGCCACGGTGAGACATAACTTCCAGCATACGGGCACCTACATCGGCAATATCCGATGCGCCCAAGCGTTGATCGACGAGTCCAGCAATTCCACACATAGTGGCAAATCTACGGAAGGAGTAAAGGCAACGTGAGACGAAGTTGTTCGCTAAGGAGTACATTGTACCGATGAACCTACCCTGGATTGTTGAAAAACTCCTCGGACCTCTGCGTCCATTTATCGTGGGAAAGGTCCGTGATGCGCTGCGCGAGTTGCTTCTCGTGCGGAAACTGCGTTCGCAGATACCCACTCGTGTTCATGAAGGTAGGAGTCTGCGTAGAGGACTTGTGCCGCTTCCATCCCCTCAATGGTTTGTGAACAACAGTGCCAAAGTGATGGAATTCGCAACCTCGATGCGAGATGGTCATGTTGATGCCTATGCAGTGGGTGGGTGGCGTGTGGGTGATGCCGACCCAACCAATGTGGACGTGCGATCGGTGCACGAGCTATCACGTATGCATCACTGGTGCGCATATGCCTTGGCTGCACACATCGATGCTCAGCACCGCAACGAATGGTGCGATCTGCTCTACGCAGAAATTACGACGTTGATGTCTACGGCTCCGGCAGAACATGGAACACACTGGGCCTACCCAATGGGAACGGGTCTCCGTGGTCATGCCATGCTGGTGGCATGGGATTGGGCACATCGAAGCGGGTGGGAACATACCGATGCCGATCATGTTGTTGCCGCCTTTGTCGTAGACCACGCACGTAGCACCTACGCACGCCGGGAATCACGAGGCGGCCTATCTACCTCGCACTACTCAGCCAATCTCTTAGGCATTCTTGCCGCCGGTGCATACGTCGATGGTGAGAAGGATGCCTCAAAATGGATAGAGTTAGCCGTTGCTGAATTGAAGAGGGAGCTGCCCCGACAAATTCTTGAAGATGGCATGGTGGGGGAGGCAAGTACCGGGTATCAACGCCAAGTAACCGATATTTTTGTGCATTCGGCGTTACTTTTTGATTCGTTATCCGTTACCTACTCTCAAGAAGCAATTCAACTGCTCGGGTTGGCAGTTAATCGTTGCAGATGGCTTGAGCATTTGGGCATGCCCCTTATAGGAGACAATGATGATGGGCTTGCAATGAAGCTCACTGGGTTTAGACCCAACCTTTCGTATCTCTACGATGTTGCGCAGCGGCTTGGCTTGCAAACTTTGAAGCCTAGTCCCGAAAGCGATAACGTAGCTGCTTCATTCGGACTCACATCGCGCCTTATAAAAGACATCGTTGTTACGATGCGCAATGGTGCTGTTGGTCAATTCGGAAAGGGTGGTCACGCCCATAATGATCAAAACTCAATCACGTTAGCAGTAGGGGGCGAGCCATTTGTTGTTGATGCAGGAAGTTCTGTCTATACGCATTACGTAGCTCGACGTAATGAAGAACGATCCGTGCATTGCCACGCCACGATGTGGTGGCCAACACAAGAACAGGCCTACTTCGCAGCTGGAAGTTACGGTCTCTTTTGGCTGCTGGAGCGGGGCCTCACAAGCGAAGTCTCTGAAAACAACGAGCAGCACTGGTGTGGCCTTGTAACGAAGCCCGGAGGTTGGAGGCATCAGCGCCGGATTACGATTCTAGAAAACGGAATTTCATGTATGGATGAATGTTCAGGTCCTACAGATGAAGAGGCCGAATGTGTTTTTCCTCTGGCACCATCGATTGAGGTATCCGAGATCGGAGAAAAGTTTGTTGTCCTCAAGGGGCTGAGTGGCACGGCGCGCCTGAGCTGGCAAGATGGCACCCTCAAAATTGTAGATATGGCCATTTCTCCTGCATTTGGTGTGCGTGAACGGTCTCGGTGTCTTAGGCTCCGTACCTCACGCACAACATGGAGCTTCGTAACCAGTAACCAGTAACTGGCAACTCCCCATACCTTTGTACAATGAAGTTAACTGCACATCTCGGAAAGATCTCTTGGTCGCTTGCAGACAAGGTTCTGTATGTGGCGTATGGTCTGGTCCAATTTGTGCAGATCGCGGCACTACCTGCGGAGGTATACGGCGTTTTTACGCTCCTTGTAGCGCTCAACACGTGGATCATGATTGTTTCGGATGGTTCGGCATTAGCCGGCATAATCCAATATGGCGTAGATCCTGCTGAGCGCAAACGCGTCAACCTTATGGCGCTGATCATCCATACGATTGTAGTAGGAACGGCAGCCCTGGGTATTTATGTAATGAGGGAGCCCCTTGTTCACGTCTTTCGTGTAGAACAATTTGGTGAGGTAGCTACTCTGCTCCCTTGGTATTGCCTATTGTCATTGCCAAGAATGTTCTGCCTAAAAATCATCTATCGCGAAATGCGAATGAAAGATCTCTTCGTTGCCGATAGTATTTGGTTTGGTGTGCGAACGGGGCTAACATTCTGGTTGATTGCAAACGATCGGCTGCATTCACTGAGCGATATCGTTCTCATTGATTTTGCAGGTATGGCAGCAAGCTCTCTTGCCACTATAGCGCTCACGCGCAAGGATCTCACGTTTGGCTGGTCTGGCACAATTAGTTTTGGCAAGTACCTGCGTTACGGCGTGCCCCTAGCTATGGCCACTGCACTTAATTCTGCGCCGAGACAGTTAGACGTGTATGTTATTGCCGCGTTTTTTGGTGTAGGCGTTGTTGGTGTGTACAATCCGGCGAAGAACCTTTACCGATTTTTCGAACAAGGTTTTGACGCCGTTACAACGCTTCTGTATCCAGCAGCCGTCAGGATGTATTCGCAGAACCGGATGGAAGACCTGCAAGTCCTGATAACAAAGGCCATAAGTGTTACGCTTATTCCTACGATCATCGCGGTGGTGGCACTTGAACTTGGCTTGAGCAAACTCATCATTCCAATTCTTGGACAGAAATATGCGGCGGCTGTAGACCACTTTAATGTATTGGCGATAGCAGCACTCGGGATGCCGTTTATACTCATGAGCAGCGTTATAGCAGCGATGGGACGGAGTACGATTATCGTGCGGTATTCGGCCATTGGTCTGCTTGTTGCAGGCGGCGTATTGTTTGTTGTTGGTCAGTTGGGTCAGCCCCTTCTTGTTGGACTTGGACTTGTTTCTAACACCCTTGTTGTTGGTATTCTGTGCACGATGCACGTCCGTAAGGAACTACATTTCCCACTACGGTCGTTAGGCAGGGCTTTTGGTGACCTGCGAAATGTGATTTCACGCACAGGAGTAAAACAATGAGTATGTGGTTCCATATTCAGGGGGCGGGACGGTTACTTACACGAAGAAAAGGTCCAGTTACACGAATGATACTCGTAGCATTAGTTGGCACAGTATGGTGCTTGGCTGGAGGAGCGTTGGGGCTTTCTGTTTGGCGAGACATAGACCGTAGAGCGGGCGAAATGATAGTTGACGTAGTAATGCAACACCACACAACAGATGCCGAAATCCGCTCAATTGTTGCAGACCTCCGTAGGCGCCCTTCGGTTGCACGTGCGGACTATCTGTCCTCCGAGCAAGTGTGGAAGAATTTTTCGCAAGAACTCAAACTTGAATCCGACGATTTACGAGAAGTGGCGGCTGTACCAAGAATTATTCGCCTACGCCTGCAGTCAAGAATAGTGTCGGTCTCCAAAACCGTAGTATTCATACGTTCCGTACAAGACACCTACCCTGAATCCATCGATCGTATCGTATGGCCACGAGCGTTTGCTGAGATGATTGATTCCAGTAGGAGAGATGTTATAGGCTTTGGCGGGGTTGCAGGCACGTTAAGTCTGATTCTTTTCCTTCTTGCAGTAGCATATGCGTTCAGAGCGGAGATTCATCGTGCTGGAGCGGACCTTTCAGTAGCGGCATTACTTGGTGCAACTCCAGGATGGATAGCGGCACCCCATATCATAGTAGGGGGCGTGTGCGGACTAGTGGGGCTTGTTTTTGGGGTGACGCTGGTAGTTATCGCTAGAGAAATTGGTTCTGCTTCAGCCCCTTGGATCAGCAGCGTTTCCGCTGTTGAGATTTTGGTAGGCGCTCTTCTCATTGCCATGCTGGGGTTGTTGATGACGTGGTGGCAGTCAATCATTTCCGTGCGCAGGATTGCACGACGTAGATGAAACTATTTGACCGATACGTAGTGAGACAGTTTGTTGTGACCTTTGTGTTTGCACTTGGAGCTCTCACAACGATATTCATTATTATCGATCTGTTTGAACGTCTCGATAAGTTCATCGACAACAAAACTCCCCTTGAGGTGGCCGTTCGGTATTATTTCTATTTCTTGCCGCAAGTATTCGAGCTGCTCGTTCCGGTTGGGCTGATGCTTGCTGGTTTGTTTTCTGTTGGCAGACTCAGCAATAACAACGAGATCACGGCCATGCGAAGTGCGGGGCAAAGCCCCGTGCGTATGCTTATGCCAATCCTAACCGTGGCTGCGCTGATGAGTCTCGGACAGATCTATTTTAACGGGTGGATAGTTCCGCGTGCCGCCACTGCTCGGTTTGATATCGAGCGTGAGTTTCTGTCTGGTGACGACGTGCGAGGTTCACTCAATGATTTGTACTTCCGCGAATCACCCTCACTTAACATTTCGATTCATCGATACGATGGACCTCGGCGCACTGCATTAGGAGTAACAATCGAAGAGTTTGGCTCGGCGTATTCTCCACGTCAGCGTTGGCGCATTGATGCCGACACAATGCAATGGGATAGCGTGAGTAGTACGTGGATCATTCGATCTTCTAAAAAGCGAACCTTCTTTGCAGACCACGTAGAGATCGAGAATATTGATGGTATGCAGGCCCCTTTCACGATTCGTCATGATCAGATCATGCGGTTAAGGCTCAATCCTGAAGAGCTCTCGTTTACCGAAATGCAGGATTTTATCAATACGATGAACAAGGGAGGAAAGGACACCAGACGGCAGGCGATTGACTTATCAGGGCAATGGGCGTTTCCCTTTGTGAACTTCATCGTTGTGCTTATAAGCGTTCCATTTGCATCTGTCAGACGAAGAGGGGGCATGGCAATAAACATTGCTGCAGCCATGGTGCTTGCAATAACGTACATTGCATTTACAAAGATTAGTCAGTCGTTTGGTGTAACACTTGATTTGCCGGTAGACGTTGTTGGTTGGGGTGCCAACGGAGTCTTCTTCTTGGTTGGTCTGTTCGTGCTGCTTCGGTCGCGTTCGTAGTTGCGACATTGTTGATTAAAGCGTCAGGGATTTACGTTGAATCTTGTTGCAATTATTTTTCTTGCATTGCTATGTGTTCCCTGCGAACTATATAGTCAAACGTTCCAACGTATAGGTCCTTCTCTGTCTAACATTACGTTCCGCAACGATATTGTTGAATCGGATAGTTTTAACGTTCTAGCAGACTTCAATGCCTACAATGGAGGCGGAGTTGGCGTAGGGGATTTCGACGCCGACGGCCTGCTTGATGTTGTGTTTACAAGCACCTCTCGTGGCATAACGTACTACAAGAACCAAGGTGGGCTCTCCTTTATAGACATCACCAAAAGCGCTGGACTGTTGCTTCGAGATTCGGCTATCAATACAGGAGTGTTAGTAGCAGACCTGACTGGTGACGGCAACCTAGATATTTACCTGTGCCGACGGTCTTTGAAAAATCGTCTCTTCGTGAATGATGGACATGGTGTGTTTATTGACATGTCTGAAACTTCATCGTTGTCTGTTCAAGCGTTTTCTACGAGTGCTACAGTATTAGACTATGACCGTGATGGCGATCTTGATGTGTTTCTTGTAAACAGTGGTGAGCCCCGTAGAAAGGGCTATCTCAACCCAGGTTTGAACGATCGTCTTTTTCGAAATGATGGAAACGGAAAATTCACTGACGTTACGTTGGCTGCTGGAATCGTTGACGAAGGATATGGGCTCAGCGCAAGTGTTGGTGACCTTAATAACGATGGATGGCCAGACATCTTTGTAACAAATGACTTTGAAGAGCGAGACAAGATCTGGATGAATGGGCGTAACGGTACGTTTGGCGACTCTGCAGTCAAAGCGATGGCAAATATGTCCTGGGCTTCTATGGGCAGCGATATCGCAGACTTCAACGGCGATGGTATGCTTGATGTTATTACTGTGGACATGCTGCCTCGAGATAATTTCCGCAGGCAGACACAGCTTGGTGGCATGTCCATTTATGGCCCGTTCTTCGACTCTGCGCAACGAGTTCAAAACACACTTCAGCTTAATCGTGGCAATGGACGCTTTTCCAACGTGTGTCATATCTCCGGCATTGCAGCTACAGACTGGAGTTGGAGCGTTCTGGCCGGAGATTTTGATCTCGACGGGAAGCTCGATGTATTCATAACAAATGGTACAAAGCGAGATATAGGCGACCAAGACTATTCAAACAACTTGTTCGCTGGGTCGGGAAAAATTCGCTCTGATTCGTATTTGGATATGCCTCAAAGCAAGCTCAAAGACTTTTACTTTCACAACACTGGCGGCTTCCGGTTTGCTGACGCTTCTGCTGCAGAAGGAATCGATGATGCAGAGGTTTCTAATGGAGCTGCCTTGGCAGACCTTGATAATGATGGCGACTTGGAGATTCTCGTCAACAATACAGATGCTGTAGCAACATTGTTTGCCAATCGGACCGTGGAGCATGGTGGTGGCAACATACACTGGCTTGGTCTTGATCTACGCGTTGGCAATGGAATGTCTGCCGCTCACGGTGCCCGCGTTACCGTGTTCACCAAGGAGCACACGTACGTACGCGAAGTGCTAGCCGCTCGGGGCTTTCAATCCACATCAGATACTCGAATACTTATTGGGCTAGGTCAAACCGACACTGTTGATTCCGTGCACGTGCGTTGGCCCACAGGTACTATGAGTAGCCATACGGGGCTAGTGGTTGACGCCTACAACAAGATCGCAATGTGGGATGCATATCCTGCATGGACGATCCCCACCAAAGTTAAACCGCTGATGGATAAGCTGAATCGGGCCACGATCCCATTTTCCCACCGTGAAAACTCATTCGATGATTTCAAACGAGAGCGGCTAGTACCATATCGTTTCTCAAAGGACGGGCCTGGCATTGCAGTGGGCGATGTGAATGGAGATGGTATTGCAGACGTGGTGCTAACCGGAGCTAAATTTCAAGCAACGGAATGTTTCCTGCAGCATACGGACGGCTCGTTTACGGCATGGTCTTGTGGCATAGATGACGTTGTTGAGTCCGAAGACGTTGATGCCATACTGGTTGACATCGACGGTGATAAAGATCTCGATCTCATTGTTGTGACGGGTGGAAATGAGTTTGATGAAGACGATCCTGAACTTGAGGATCGTCTTTACCGAAACAATGGCAAGGGGCTCTTCACTCGTGTGCCTCATGGTCTTCCAGCAGGCAACACCCCTGGATCTTGTGTTGTTGTTGCCGATTATGACGCCGACGGAGATGCTGATGTTTTCGTTGGTGGACGTGTAACCCCAGGTAGGTTCCCAATCCCCGTGCGAAGTGTACTCTATCGCAATGATCGTGGTGTGTTCCGTGATGTGACGGATGAAGTTGCTCCCGGACTTTCATCGGTTGGTATGACTACAAGGGCGATTTGGACAGACATCGATGGAGACAAAGACAAAGATCTTGTTGTTATTGGCGAGTGGATTACGCCGCGCATTTGGCGCAACGATAACAGCAGGTTTGTAGACATCAGTGAGGAATCTGGAATGACAGGCCATGAGGGATGGTGGTATTCCATCGCAGCCGTGGATATCGACAATGATGGAGACCTCGACCTGATCGCCGGGAATGTTGGGCTCAACTGCAGGTTCGTGCCAGAGCCAGGCAAACCCCTTCTATGCTACGTTGCCGACTTTGATGATAACGGATCCTTGGATCCCATCATGACGTTTGATGTGGATGGGAAACGAATGCCCACTCGTGGTAGAACAACATTAACTCAGCACATGCCCTCGTTAACGCAGAAGTTCAATACTTTCGCTCAATTTGCCGTTGCAACAATTGACCAAGTTTTGCCGCCCGGTGCTAAGGACACTGCGCTTGTGCTCACCGCACGAGAGTTTGCGTCCTGCATCTTTTTTAATGACAAGGGGCGTTTTGTTGCCCGCCCCCTCCCAGACCTTGCACAGATTTCTCCCGTGTTGGCCATCATTACGAGAGACCTCGATGGTGATGGATACCAGGATGTGATTGTTGCCGGCAATACCAAGACCGCCGATGGTGATATTATTGGTTATGATGCCGGCATTGGTCTCGTTATGCTCAATGATGGTAGGGGAGGCCTGACGCCCCTTACGCCGGCAGAAAGTGGCTTCAATGCACCATACGAAGCACGCAGAATGGCAATACTTGCAGGTGCTGACGCGTCAGACCTGCTGTGTGTGACCATCAACGGAAGGTCGCCAGGCCTTTTTCAACTACCGGCGGTTAACAATTCTAAGCGTAAGCTGAGGTAATTCAGACGGAGAAGTCTGCAAACTGCCGTATTTTTGTATTTATGAAACGAATCATCCTGCTATTGGCTCTGGTTGCTTGCTATTGGCCAGCCATTGCGCAATCATTGAATGGCACAGAAATCGTCCACCAATGGAACAGATGTGTTACTGAGATAGTTATGGAGGATGGATTTGGTCCACCAATAGCTGCACGTATTCACTCGTACGCCAACCTCGCTGGCTACCAAGCCGGCTATAGAGCAGAGGATGGATACGTGTCGATGGTAGGAAAACTTAACGAGTTTACTGGTTGTGCAGAACCAAAGGCTGGCGAAGTATATGACTGGCGCGTTGCAGTAGTGGCCTCATTCCAAACCGCATGTACCAAACTGCTATACAGAATCCACATCTCGGACAGTATGGCGAAGGCTCAATTTGCAATCTTGGCTATGGAAGTGCCAGCCGACGTATTTGCCAGATCAAAGGCATTTGGGGTAGATGTTGGTAAGTCTATTCAAGCATATGCAAAGGCCGACGGATATGGTCGCACACAGGGTCTGCCAGACTACGAATGGCCACGCTGTGATTCGTGTTGGGTTCCTACGCCGCCAAATTTTGCAAAACCACTATCACCATATTGTGGTCGGGTGCGCACAATCGTGCTGAAGAGTCCCACCGAATTCCCCTTACCGCCTTGCATACCCTTTAGCACAAAGAAGGGCAGTGAGTTTTACACTGAAGCTTTAGAAACGTACAACATCAATCGAAGCTTGACAGAGGAGCAGAAGCAGATTGCCAACTTCTGGAACGACAATCCAGTATTGACGAACTATCATGGACACTTTGTTTTCAATTCCCGTCAGATATCACCGGGCGGACATTGGATGAACATTACAGAGCGTGTTCTTCGTGACCAAAAAGCCAGCATGGTTCGGTCGCTTGAGGTATATAGCATGGTTGCATTTTCTCTGTTTGACGGATTCACAGCTTGCTGGGCAGAAAAGTACCGGGGCAACCTCATACGCCCTGTTACCTACATCAATAATTACATTGATAAGTCCTGGGAGCCGTTATTACAAACGCCGCCTTTCCCAGAGCACCCAAGTGGTCACTCCACGATTACAGCGGCGGCTTCAGAGGTGCTTACCTATTTGTTCGGTGATGTTGCATTTGTTGACAGCACGGAAGTGCCGTTTGGATGGGCTCCGCGCTCTTTCCCGAGTTTCCGAGCAGCCGCTTTTGAGGCAGCCATCAGCCGTCTTTACGGTGGCATTCATTACCGCCAAGGGTGTGAGGCAGGCAGCGAGCACGGAACTAAAATTGGCAAAGCTGTTGTTGAACGTGTTCGATTAAGGAAACAATTATGAATCAGCTATCAACCACTAAACATATTTTTAGTGTGAGTGTTATTTGTGTTTTGATGATTGTACTAGCAGCATGCACGGACGAATCCACTGCGCCTCTCGCTCCGGTAGACACTACTATCGTTGAGAGGCTGGACCTGCGCGCCGATAGCGCTATTGGCTGGCTGTATTATTCCATCGATGGCGATTCCGTGGTTTCTCCTGCGCTTGCTGGAACCAACGAGTGGGATGTTCGCATGAAGTATCTGCTGTGTTGTGGCAAAACAAGGAATGTCGAAGTCTACTGCAATTCAGGCAGTGCAGGCAGCGGTGCAACACAGGCCATAGTTGTATCTGGGCGTTTTGAGAGTGTTACATCTCTTGCCTCTACGTCCGTGCCTCGTAATGACAACGCAGCAGCGCCGATTATCCACTTCTTGGGCGCAAATCCAGTTTGGCTTTATTCGGGTGCACCAAATCATACGTTGGTGGCTAGTCCAGACAAAATAATCGCTATACAAACCCGCAAGGGGCGATTGGTTAAGTTTCAGTTTACAAGTATCTATCAGGGCAGGCCAGCCACACCAACGCAAGAGTCCCCCATAGGATTCTATCATTTCCGTTATGCCAATTTGAGAAAGTAGGAGCTTAACATGTACGGTAACATCAGCATCATTGAAGGCCCAAGTGGAGACCAAGTAGCAGATGACCCAATCAAGCTTGCCGAGTTTGAGGCAAAGATTGAAAGGGGCGAGAAAATTGAACCGCAAGACTGGATGCCGTCTGAGTATCGCAGGCAGCTGATCAGAATGATTGAGCAACATGCGCACTCAGAAATCATTGGCGCATTGCCAGAAGGCACGTGGATTACACGCGCGCCGGGCTTTAAGCGGAAGATTGCTCTGATGGCCAAGGTTCAAGATGAGGTTGGGCACGCGCAACTTCTGTACAGTGCTGCAGAGACGTTAGGCAAGCCACGAGAAAGGATGATAGACGATCTTCTAACTGGCAAGTCTAAGTACTCCAACGTCTTCAACTATCCTGCAGTATCCTGGGCAGACACAGCGGTTATTGCCTGGCTCATTGATGCTTCGGCAATCATCAATCAGGTAGCTAATTCAAAAGGATCATACGCTCCTTATTGTAGGGCCCTCGAACGCATCTGCCAAGAAGAAGCGTTTCACCTCAAGTATGGGTATGACAATGTTGTTACGCTAGCAACGGGAACTTCTACGCAAAGAACGATGGTACAAGAAGCTCTCAACCGTTGGTGGAGACCAATTATGCATTTCTTTGGTCCGCCAGACGTATCGAGTGTGCACTCCGAAAAATTGATGCGTTGGAAAGTTAAAATGGCTAGTAATGACGACATGCGTCAGCAGTTCTTCAACCAATATGTTCCAAAGATTTGGGAGCTGGGCCTAACAGTACCAGATACAGAATTGACGAAAGACGCTGTAACTGGGAAGTGGACATATGGCGATCCAGATTGGGCTGAGTTCAAACGCGTAATCAATGGTGATGGTCCCTGTAATGCAGAGCGCCTTGCCGTGCGCAGGGCTGCCGAGCAGAACGGCGCGTGGGTGCGTAATGCTCTCGCACGTCCAACGGATAGCTACGTTGTGCCGCTAGCGTAGCAGTATGCCCTTGCTTCAACCGGTAACGGATATCTTCCCGTGGATAACACTGGGAATAGCACTACTAATCGGTGTGCTTGTTGGAGCGGAACGAGAAAAATCGCGCCTTGACGTAGGCGTGGGTTTGCGAGACATCGTCCTTGTTTCTGCCATTGGTTGGATATCGGGCAAAGCTGATGAGCCCCTTCTTTCACTAGCGCTGTTGTTGGGTCTTGTTGCCGTACTCGTAATTCAACGTCCAAAAAATGTGCCGAACCTGGGCGTAACAACTGAGTTTGCCACGATAGCTGTGTTTGCGGTGTGTTTTGTTTTGGGCTGGACAAATGATGCTGCAATGGTTGTGTTAATGTCTGCCCTTGCGATTGCACTCACGCTCTTGCTTGATGCCAAAGCAATGGTAAAACGATTGTTCAGTGAAATAATCACGGCACATGAGTTTGCTGACACGGTTAGGTTCCTTGCCATCATTTTTATTATCATGCCGTTGCTACCTGAAGGTAGGTTTGGCCCGTATGATTTTTTCGCGCCCCGCACGGTGTGGGTGGCAGTGATTCTAGTATCTGGAGTTTCTTATGTTGGGTATTTCCTTGAGAAATTTCTAGGTGGGAAAACCGGCACCTGGTTAATGGCCGTTCTTGGGGGAATGGTGTCAACAACGGTGATGACTCAAACATTTGCTCGCAGATCTAAAGAAGACCCGTCAAATGTGCGCAATGCCTGGCAAGCGGCTACGTTGGCCAACAGCATACAGTTCCCGAGATTGTTAGTATTGCTAACAATCGCAGCACCTCATCTTGCTCAGGGCTTATCTGTGGCCCTGCTATCTGCCTTTGCCGCGGGCGTTGGAATGTTCTTGCTCATTGGGCACGGAGCAAAGCAGCACGAGCCAAAAGCCACAGAATTGAAGAATCCATTGCGCCTATGGCCGGCACTTCAGTTTGCCTTGTTCATGGTAGGCGTGTCACTGGTTGGTTCTGTTCTATTTGACCTGTTTGGTACTACTGGTATGTATATCACCAGCTCCATCGGTGCGCTGCTTGATGTTGACGCGATAGCATTAGACGCTGCCGACAAGATATCGGCAGGGATCCTAAACATCGAGACGGGGCGCCTTGTGCTGCTGATTGCAATAGGATCGAACATCGTTGTAAAGTCCGCGTTGGCTGCAATGGCGGGCACTCGGGCCTTTCTTGTAAGGATGCTTCTTTCCTTCCTTGTAATGTTCCTTGCAGCCGCAGTTGGCTTCATTTTCCTAGCGTGATCATTATCGGTTTCATGAAGTTCTGTAGTTTCGCGTCTTACTTTCAACAAACACGGCCCCTAGTGACTCGGCTTAAACAGTCCATTCTGCCCGTACTTGTCTCTCGGTGAAAGGGGTGGCATTCAATCTCCAATGGTGGACACGCGATTATATGAGTGGTAACTAAGAATGCCTACGCCAGTTCCGTATCCGTCTGACCCAACGAGCACGCTCTCGCAGCTCGAGGCATTCATCAGTCTTGTGCGGATATTGCGCGAGCAGTGTCCATGGGATAAGAAACAAACGCATGTCTCAATCTCGCACTTGCTCATAGAAGAGGCGTATGAGACAACGGATGCTATAGCATCGGGTGACGATGAAGAACTGGCGAAGGAATTAGGAGACATCCTGCTGCACGTAGTGATGCACTCTGTGATGGCGGAACAGCGCGGGGCTTTTGGTCTGAACGATGTTGTCCGCAAGAGTTTCGAGAAACTCGTTAACAGGCATCCTCATGTTTTTGCTGGCGTAGAGGCTACTACTGAAGAGGCCGTACTTCAGAATTGGGAACGTCGTAAACTAACGGAAGGTCGCAACTCCGTTCTCGATGGTGTTCCGAGTGCACTGCCTGCCGCCCTACGCGCACAACGCGTTCAAGAAAAGGCCGCAAATGTTGGCTTTGATTGGCATGACAGACGAGACGTATGGGCAAAGGTAGATGAAGAATTGGCAGAGCTCAAATACGAGATAGACACCCAATCTGCAGACGGCACTCGAAGAGAATTTGGCGACGTGTTCTTTGCGCTTGTTAACGCAGCGCGCCACGAAGGTGTTATTGCCGAGGACGCCTTGCACAACACCACCAACTCGTTTATGCGTCGGTTCCAACACATCGAATCGCAAGCGCGTGCAGCGGGCAAAGAACTCCATACAATGACGTTGGCACAGATGGACGAATACTGGAATCAAGCAAAGGGCAAAGGGCTTTGAGGATCCTTTCCACTCTGCTGGTTGCCGTAGCATCGCTCATACTTGTGGGGTGCCCGTCGGGATCTGATTCGTCACCACGAGACCAGCACATACATGCCCACTCGTCACAATCAGGTGAACAGAATGCCAAAACAAAAGGACGAGTGAACGCAGACGGCATTGATACCGTTACGTTTCACGTAACCGACTCAACCGTTACACTTAGGTCAAGCGGATTCCCGATGCCGTCTGGGCGTGTAGTAAATGTAATGGTCACAGGTGTGGACTCACGTTTAGGCGACCCAATGGGGCACGCCGATGCAAATCATCTCATTCGGTTCTTCCTGGATTCTGGCTGCGTAGAGATTATCTCAATGCCACGTGATACATATGGTGATGCGGGTTTTGAGGATAGTACGGGGCTCAATAGGCTCACAAATGTGCGTGCAAACAGAGGCCGCAATACCTACCTAAAGGCTATCTGCGAAATCGCTTGTGTATCACACGTTGACTATTGGGTAGAATTTGGGTTCTCTCAGGCAATTGGTTTGCTAGAACTCATGGGCTATAAAGAGAATGCCTCAGGTACGCTTCGCGTGCTTCGGTCTCGTCAGGCATATAGCGCTGGAGACTTTCAGCGCGTCTACAATCAGGGTCAGTTTATTCGCCAAGCGATGTTGCGTGCGTTTGACCAAACCGATAACATCGTTGGGGAACTCGGGCTGCGCGCTTCATTGGCGATAGTAGAAACAAACATGACCTATGAGGCATGCGAACAAATCCTTGATGAACTTCGAGCTCATGGATTCTCTAGTGAAGACCCTACGCGTATTTGGGTTAGGATGAAACCTGCTCTTGTTACGAAGCTCAAGGTTTATTCCTTTGACCAAGCTAATGTACTTGAGATCAATAAAGAGATCTCTCACAAGATTGGGAAGCTTGGTCTAGACAGTGTTCCAATAACCGAAGAAACGTATGAGCGACGTCTTGCAAGACTCATCGAGCGGGCGGCTGCGGACAGTGCGCGTTCTGCGGGCAGTGTGGTCCGTTTACTAAAGCGTCCATTTGAACAGCGCGCTTGGCTTCAGGTGCCAGACCTAGCAATGCGCAGTGCGTATAGGGACAGGATGTGTGGACTGTTAACATCTTCCTACCGGCGGATGAAAAATCCGGATGCGGCTAAACGTATCGAAGACTACGTCCAAATTGAGAAGAAGGTTAACGCAAGTAGGTGAGTGGGTTCTGACGCTCCTTGCCGTACCAAATCTCAAAATGCACGAGGTCTCCATCAATGTTCTCTCCGCTGGTCCCAATCATCGTACCGTTTTGGACAGGAGCCCCGTTGCCAACTGATACGGTTGCTAGGTTAGCATACACGGTCCTAAATCCATTGCCGTGATCCACAATCACCAGCGAGCCGTATCCAGGAAGCCACGTTACAGATGACACACTACCACGGCCTACACACGTTACGCGAGAACCTTGCGCGGCCTTGATGTCGATTCCCGGGTTTTCAAACGTTGTGCCCGAACTCAGATTCTTGTAAAATCCGTACCCATGCAGCAAGGAAGTTGATGTTGTTGGCCAGGGCAATGAGTGAGCCCTAAAGCCCTCCCGCTGTGGAGCGGTTTCTGTGCGGATGCCGGCTGTTCTGTCTTCGTTTGATCTCTTCTGTTTCTGTTCCAACTTCCGTGATTGTTCCTTCAACACAAGATTGTTGATGAGGCTGCGAACACGGCGCGCACTCTGCTGCTTCTTTTGCAACTCGGCTTCTAGTGCTTGTTTGTTAGAGCGGATCTTCTGCAACTCGCGCTTACTCTTTGTGATCGTAGATGCGAGCATCGAACGTTCTTGTTCCTTTGCCGACAGCATCTGCTGCTGCGTGCCTTGCACGTCTTTGAGCAATGCCTGTTGTGAATCGAGCGAGCCCTTGAGGAAAACCATCTGCTGATGGTACGTTGCTAAGGAACGTGTTAGCGAACGATACACAAGATCAATCTGCATCGACGGCTTAGGCAAGCCGTTATGTTCCGTGCGATAGGTGAGCATCCGCACCGATGCGCCGCGCCAGGCCGTCTCTGCTCTATCAAGAGAACAGCTTGTCTGCACAATACGTTGCTCTACTACGCGAGCTGTGTCTTGCATACGCGCCAAGTTGTTTTCGAGCTCTGCTATAAACACCGTTAGATTGTGCCGTTGCCGCTGATATGAACTCAGCGAACGCAACGCAGAAGACTCATGATTGTTTAGTGCACTAATACGAGCACGCGTCTGTTCGATCGAACTTCGGAGGCGAGCCAATTCATTCTTTGTGCCGGAGATTGACTGTTGAGCTATAAGTACCGCAGTAGCAAGAATAAAGACGGCGAGGATTGTCGGAGCTAATCTCAGAACGTTTCCGTGTGCTCTCTCTTAATTACTGCACCCAGATTGCCGAGTTTCTTTTCGAGCGCCTCGTACCCACGGTCGAGATGATAGACTCGTAGAATTTCCGTTTGTCCATCTGCAACAAGGCCAGCCATCACAAGACTTGCGCTTGCACGAAGGTCGCTCGACATCACCGTAGCGCCAGTAAGTTTTGCTCCACCCTTTACAACGCAGTAGCCATCTCCCGTTTCGATATCAGCACCAAGGCGCTGAAGCTCCGGCACATAGCCGAACCGAGTAGGATAGATCGTGTCCTTAATCCGCGACGCACCCGTGGATGTTAACATCAGCGCTGCCCACTGGGCCTGAGAGTCGGTTGGATAGCCAGGATACGTCGTAGCCGTTACATCAACTGCCTGAGGAGTGTCGTTCATCACTATGCGAATGGTATCTGTTCCCATCTCTATCGTGCATCCAGCATCTTCTAACCTTCCAAGCACGGCAGTAAGATGTTCAGGGATCACGTTTGTGAGTGTTACGTCGCCCTTCGTCATCGCGGCTGCTGTTAAAAACGTAGCTGCTTCAATTCGGTCGGGAATAGTTTGCTCCGTAACTGCATGCAGATCATGCACGCCTTCGATCTCCAACGTAGTAGTGCCGATACCTTCAATGCGAGCGCCCATCTTAACAAGCATGTGTACTACTGACGTTACCTCTGGCTCTAGGGCCACATTTGTAAGCTTTGTGTGGCCTTTAGCAAGCGTCGCGGCCATGATGACGTTTACAGAAGCACCAACACTCGAAACATCGAAGTGGAAGTGTGAACCCTGCAGGCGTGGGCACGAGGCGATGATATAGCCCCCTTCTACGTCGATCTTTGCTCCGAGTTTTTCAAGTCCCTTGAGATGAAGATCAACTGGACGCGGACCAAAATTGCAGCCACCCGGAAGAGACACGCGTGCCTCTCCATATCTGGCAAGAAGAGGTCCGAGAACGTAGATCGAGGCTCTCATCTGTTTCACATAATCGTACGGGGCTTCATGGCTTGTAAGGTTGGATGCGTCTAACGTTAATACATCACCTTGCAAGTTTGTTTGAACACCCATGCTCGCTAACAGTCCGCTCATCGTCCATAGATCGCGATTGTTGGGTGTATTCTCAAGCGTGAACGTACCCGGTGCAAGCAAGCATGCGGGCATCAAAGCAAGTGAAGCATTCTTTGCACCGGAGATCGCAACGGTGCCCTTGAGGCGTACGCCTCCTTCGACGATGAATTTATCCATCCACAAAGATAGGAGTGATCGTACTTGAGGTGCTATATTGGCGCTCTCGTTAGAGGTGCTGCTGAACGTCGGTGGCTGAGATTACACTCTTACAACCTGATCCGGGTAATGCCGGCGGAGGGAAACGTAACCATGAGAAATGTCATCATTCTATGCCTGGTTTATGTTTGTACAGCCACGGCCCCTGCCCTAGCTAACCTTTATTCCGTTGGGGGACTGGTCCTTGACCAGAGGTCACAACCGATACCACGGGCAACTGTTCGCATTGCTGAGACCAAACGGGGCGTGTTTACAGATGCAAGGGGATGGTTCCGGTTGGATGCCGTGGATTCAGATTCCGTGAAACTGTTGATATCCTGTGTTGGCTTTGTATCGCGGGGGATCATTGTTTCGAATATTGGTCCGGACTCAATATTGACTGTGGTTTTAGAAGAAACATCCGTTCTCTCGCAAGGTATTGTGGTAACGAGTTACCGTGCTGGAGAACGTGACCCCGTAACGCAGACAACGGTAACACGAGAGGCCATCGATAGGGTATATGTGGGGCAGGATCCCCAGTACATTCTAGAGCGAACCGTTCCCTCCGTTGTGGCCTATTCAGAGTCTGGCACGTCTGTGTCCAATTATGGGACGTTCCGTATCCGCGGTATGGATCAGACGCGAATAAACGTAACGCTCGACGGTACCCCACTTAACGACATGATAGATCAAGGAGTGTTTTTTTCGAACATGGCAGACTTAACAAACGGCATGCGATCTGTGCAGGTCCAACGAGGTACAGGTATGAGCACAAATGGAACGGCGTCGTATGCGGGTTCAGTGAATTTTGAGGGAGTTTCCCTTGCTGCAACGCAGCCGTCGGCCGATGTTCAACTAACTGGTGGGTCTTTTGGAATGATGCGCGCCAGTGGAGCTGTTTCTACTGGCAAAATGGATAATGACGTAAGCGTCTACGCCCGCTTCACAACACTCTCCACGGACGGATACAGGGATAACACGGGCACAACTGCAAATTCCCTGTACGCCAGTGCTTCATGGTTTGGAAGTACCGATGTTGTTAGGCTCACGGTTGTGTGGGGCAGAACTCAAAACGGACTTGGTTATCTTCCTGTGCCAAAGCCCATTGCTGATGCCAACCCTCGTACAAACCTCAATGACAGTTCAGATAGAGATGACTTTGGTCAAAATCTTGTGCAGTTGCAAAACAGTCACGCCTTCTCAGAATCGCTCGTTCTTACCACAAGCCTTTACATGGGTGGGGCCGGAGGAGACTATTTGAGCGGTTATCGAGACACTACTGGCGTGCTTATCCAGACAAACTACCCGCTCGAGAACCGTCAGTTCGGAGCAATGACTACCATCGAAGCGCGAGATGTTGCGCAGGGCTTTGACGTAACTGCCGGCCTTCATGCCTACACGTTTCGGCGTCGAAATTGGGAGACCATGAGTCCTGAAACTCGCCCGTATTACGATGACACTACCACAAAGAATGAAGTTAGTGGATTTGTAAGGGGCGTATGGCGAGACGGTGCGCTTGAGGCGTTTGCAGACCTGCAGCTACGCCACGTTAACCTGTCATTCCTACCAGACGCTCGCACGGTTGGCGAGAACACACAAATTCCTGACAGAACGTGGACGTTTGGGAACCCACGTTTGGGCGTGCGCTATGTAGTAAACGCAAGCGCCGACGTTTACGCGTCGTTTGGACGCACCGGCAGGGAACCAACCAGGTTTGATTATTTGCAGGGTTCCACACAAATCAACAGTGCAAATCTTGGAGTACTATTGGATCCCACAATGGTCCGCGCAGAATATGTGAACGATGTTGAACTCGGAACGAGACTTCAAAGCACATTTGGCCATTTGAACGCCACAGCTTTCTTGATGATGTTTCGTGACGAAATCGTGGAAATCGGTCAATACATCGAGCAGCAGTTTGTGCAACTACGCAAGAACGTTCCATCTAGCAAACGAATGGGGATTGAGATTGATGGATCGATACGTGTTGCCGGCGGCTTGTGGCTGGATCTGATTGCCACCTGGATGAGGGCCAATATTAACGAATACCGCCCAGACAACACGGGTTCCGATGCGGTGTACTACAACGTGAGCCCCGTGTTAACTCCAGAACTCCAGGCAACAGCTACGCTTCGGTATCGCCCCATCATCAACGTTGATGTGCAAGCTTCCGTGCGGCACGTTTCAACGTCCTACACAGACCTATCAAACGCGCCTTGGTTGGTGTTGCCGGCCTTTACAACATTGGACGTTCGCCTTTCGTGGACATTTATGGGTAGGCATTCCATTGGAATTATGGCGAACAACATTTTGAATGCATTTGTAGTAACCAATGGGGGTACAAATAAGGGTACAAAAATGGCTAATGAGGTTGTTGTGCCAACATATTTTGTACAGGCAACACGGAATTTTGCCGTTATGCTCAACCTTCATCTATGATTGTTGGGGATGCGCGGTGGTTAACGGCTATATTCGCAGCCTATGAAACGACACTCATTTGATGTTACCAGCCGCTGTGCACATGTTGGTGACAAGGGACGATGTAAGCGTATGACCACAGTTACGCATCCATTTTGTGGTCAGCACACAAGAGAACACCTTGGTGTGACTGTTCAGAAAAGTAATATCCCCAAGGCGGGATTGGGCTTATTTGCTGAAAAAATGTTCAATGTTGACGATCGAATCGTTGAATATTCTGGCGAAAAGCTCACGACAGCTCAATATGACCGTAGGTATGACAAGGATGCCATGGGTTCCTACGGAATCCAGCTTTCCGAGAGTTACGTTCTTGACGCCCGTAAGAGTAATAGTGGCGTGGCTCGGTATGCATGCGACTACCATGGCTCAAAAAAGAAACCAAATGCAGAATACGTCAATTTTGGCGGTCGAATCTGGATTGTGGCCACAAAACGCATCAAGGTTGCGGACGAGATATTGACCGATTATGGCGATGATATGCACAAGGCCTTAGGTCTTGAATGATGTATAGTCAGTATTTTTGTAGCTAATAGTTTCTGAAGGACAACGGACCATGTGCGCAATGTTTGTCTCGAACAAAGATGAGACCGTCCCTCTCTTTTCGAACCCTGTTTTGGAGTTCTTCTCGCATATCCATCCGGTTACACCAATCGTTGTGTTTGTGCCCGTAATTATTTGGATGATCATCCTCAGCATTGCTGCTGTTCCATTTATATTCACGGCATTAGTCTTTATAGCAGGTGTTGTGGCTTGGACGCTCACCGAATACACCATCCACCGATGGGCTTTTCATGTGAAGCCTACCACCGAAATTGGCAAGAAGCTGCACTTCTTAGTTCACGGCATCCACCACGACTATCCGCGAGATTCTACACGCCTTGTAATGCCGTTGCTCGTAAGCGTCCCGTTGGCCGTTGCGTTCTTTTTCCTCTTTCGTGTAATTGTTGCGCCACATCACTTTGCGCTCTTCTCTGGCTTTTTGTTTGGATATGTGGCGTATGATAGTGTGCATTATGCCACGCATCACTTCCCAATGACTACACGAATTGGTCGGTTCCTGAAAGAATATCACATGAAGCACCACTATGTGGATGAACATACTGGCTATGGTGTGAGCAATCCAATGTGGGACTATGTGTTTAACACAGTGCCGGAGTGGGCACGACGTCGCGGCAAGTCTGCGCCGAAATCCTGAGGATCACAACAATGGCTCTATCTAAAGAAGATGTGTTGCAGGTTGCCAAGGCAGTTGTAGCTGACGTGGAAACTGTTGAGCACCATGGAGATCTAACCCTCCTCGTTCAGAAGGACAATCTTATTGATCTTTTGCACGAGCTCAAGGAAAACCCTGCAACACGATTTGATCAGCTCATTGATGTTACGGCTATAGACTGGGCGCGTGCCGGAGACCGGTATGAAGTGGTCTATTTCCTGTATTCAATTCCAAATGCATCAAGGCTGCGTGTGAAGATTGCGGTTCGAGAGGACCGACCACACGTACCAACAGCGGTGGATGTGTGGGAATCTGCCAATTGGTACGAGCGTGAAGCGTATGACATGTACGGAATCATCTTTGATGGCCATCCAGACTTACGAAGGTTCTACATGCCAGAAGACTTCATGGACGATACAGGCACGCCATTATATCCGTTACGCAAGGACTTCCCACTGATGGGAATCCCAGGCTCGCTTCCATTGCCAGAAAAGAACTAACTGTATCGTTGTGGATTACGCCTGAAGCCAAGCTATCGCGTCGGCCACGGACGGCTGGAATTCGAACAGGTATTCGATTTGAGAGATACGGAAAAGGTTACGCACTTGATCCTGCACACCAACGAGGATCACAAAACCTTCATGCTCTTTCATTTGACGATGAGCCAAGAGTAACGAAGAAAGGCCCTGTGAGTCGCAAAAGTGAACCATCGCTAGGTCAACCACAAGCGCCTTAATCGACGGTTGACATAGAATGAGAAACTCGCTTTTTACTTCGGGAGCATTTGTTGAGTCGAGAGCCGGCTCCTTGATGGCAAAGACCACTAACTCGTCATCTTGTTCTACTGAAAATCGCATGATCTTTTGTCTGAATGGTTTTTGATACGGCAAAGATCGTAAACTTCGCGTCAATGCATTCCATACTTGTCATCAGATTGTCCTCGCTTGGAGATGTAGTCCTGGCAACGCCCCTTGTTCGCCAGCTTCATCATACATACCCAAATGCCAGAATCGACGTTGCTGTGGCCGAGCGGTTTGCTGATGTTTGGAGGTTTAACCCCCGCGTTGCCAACGTTTGGAGCCTAGAAACAGCGGTTACGGGAAATCCCAGGACCGACGAGACAAAGATTGCCATGATGGAGTCTGTTTCTGATGAGGTTACGGGCGGGTATGATCTTATCGTGGACCTTCAGAACAACCTCCGCTCATCGGCGCTCGCGCGTGGTTTAGGTTCAAATGTTGTTCGTGTACCCAAACACCGGCTCGAAAAACTCGCCCTAGTTTGGCTGAAGAAGACTCCTCGCACAATCGTTCCAATTGTTGCCCGGTACCGCAAGCCCCTCGAAAACCTCCCATTAGTGTTAGATGTTGAAGGGGGCGAGGTTTGGCTCCCCGAAGAACGAACTCAAGGTGTGTACCTCAGTGCACAGCCGCCACTGGCGGCCTCGCGCCGCATTGCACTTGCTCCAGGCGCACATCATGCTACAAAACGTTGGCCAATAGCCAAGTTTGCTCAAGCAGCCCGGGAACTGACCTTAACACATGGTTTTGAAGTAGTTCTTGTTGGAGGTCCCGCAGATGTTGAGATCTGCAACGCCGTAGCAAACGCCAGTGGTGTGAATGTTGTTCGCGCTGATGGATCTAGATCCATTGAGGCCACAGCCCGGACTTTGGATTCATGCCGTACTATCATCACCAACGATTCAGGAGTGATGCACCTAGCGGCAGCTCGGCGGCTCCCCATTGTTGCCATTTTTGGATCAACAGTTCGCGAACTTGGTTTTGCGCCGTATGCCGTTCCGTTTCGCATTGTTGAACATGATGTGGCCTGCAGGCCATGTTCACATATCGGCCGCAGTAGCTGTCCAAAGGGTCACTTTAACTGCATGAACCTGATAACTCCTAGCCAAGTGCTCCACTCGTTAACGTCTCTAATCTGACGGCACGATTGTTGCTTTCGGATTTTGTATGATCGGACTCATTCTTGTTGGTGCCGGCAACATTGCCCAAAGCATACATCTACCACTTCTTACGGCGGCTAACGGCGTACGCATTCTTGCCATCTGCGACAGGCAAATATCAAAGGCCCGCATACTAGCCGAGAAGTATAACATACCTCACGCGTTCCGCACGTTGGAGGAAGCGCTGAGTCTGCCAGACGTTGATGCCGTTATAGTAACAACAAGTACCGATGCCCACGCAGCCGTTGCTATGCAGGCCATTGCAGCCGGCAAGCATGTTTTTGTTGAGCGTCCGGCAGGGCGTACGCTCCAGGAAACGTTGGACATCAGATCCCTTGCCCAGAAGCATGGCGTGCACGTGATGGTGGGAATGAATCACAGATTCCGGCCTGACGTTGTGAATATGAAAAATGCCGTAGACCGTGGAGAGATTGGCAATGTGTATTACGTGAAGGCCGGCTGGGTAAAGCAGCGCTCTACAGACGCACGTTGGCTAGCTAATGCCGATATGTCGGGAGGGGGCGTTCTGGTAGACCTAGGAATTGCAGTGCTTGACATGATTTTACACGTTTTTGATTTTGGACGTGTACGCAGCGTTACTGCTTCAACCTACCATCATGAAACAAAAACAGTTGAAGACGTAGTTGTGGCAATGCTCCAATTTGAGAATGGATCCGTTGCTACTATTGAAACAAGCTGGTCTCTTGTGCGTGCCGAAGACCTCTACTATTGCAACGTGTTCGGTAAAAAAGGTAGCGCCTACATCAATCCGTATAGACTGGTTCGTAAGTCAGGGACAAGTATTAGTAGCACTACAAGCCCGCAAAAAAAGACGCAGCTTGAAATCTACAAGAAAAGCTACGAAGCTGAATTCAAGCACTTCATAAATGCAGTTCGAGGACTTATACCTATGATCTCAACCATCGACGAGGCGGTTGAGCGCATGAAGGTGGTAGAGGCACTCTACACTAGCGCCGAGCTCAAGCGGGAAATTGTACTCCCGTAGCACGTTCGCTCTGATATTGACTGGGGAAAAGGCGGTATAATTCCGAGGAAAACTAGACCCTCTGGATTGCTAGATTGCCCCCTATGACATCCAATTCCCAACGCGAACCACGTTCTTCCTCTGGCAGGTCCCAGGTATTACCAATCGGCGATGTAATCGGCAACATCCCGCCCCATTCAACCGATGCTGAAGTGGCCGTTATTGGTGCCATGCTGGTAGATAAAGAGGCAGTGTCCAAAGTTGTAGAAGTGCTCGACGCAGACTGTTTCTATCACGACAAACATATTCTGATCTTCAAGGCCATGATGGCCATGTTTGAGCGTGGTGTTACAATCGACTTAGTTTCTTTGACGGATCAACTGCAACGTGAAGGATCGCTAGATAGAGTAGGGGGCATGTTTGCACTCACAGAGATAAGCATTCGCACAGTCTCGGCCGCAAACGTAGAACACCATGCCCGCATTGTGCTAGAGCGTTACCTCAAGCGTCAGTTGATTAAGGTTGCGAGTGATATCATTGGCAACTGTTATGATGACACTACAGACGCGCTTGATGAGGTAGACCGCGCTGAACAACGAATCTTTGAGGTTGCTGAAAAGCGCCTACGCCGGTCGTATTCAGGGATGAAGAAGCTCACCACAGATGCCATTGAAAAAATTATGGCAATGCGCGATGGAGACGGCGATGGAGTTACGGGCGTGCCAACAGGATTTACACAGCTAGACCAGCTTCTCAGCGGACTGCAGCCATCAGATCTCATCATTGTTGCTGCCCGCCCTTCTATGGGAAAGACGGCGTTTGCGCTGTCTATAGCCCGCGAAGCCTCTAGGCGCGGAAAAGCCGTTGGACTTTTCTCTCTCGAAATGTCTGCCCAACAGCTAGTGCTTCGATTAATATCTGCCGATGCACAGGTGGGACTTCAGAATCTGCGTAGCGGGAGGTTGTCTGATGTGCAAATGCATGAGGTGTTAACGCGGGTTGACAATTTGATGAAGGCCCCGATTTTTATTGATGATTCTGCCGCACTATCGCCAGTTGAATTCCGCGCAAAATGCCGTCGGATGAAGATGGAACATAAGATTGACGTGATTATCGTGGACTATCTGCAGCTCATGCATGCACCAAAAGCAGAGAGCAGAGAACGCGAAATCTCGGTGATCTCCCACACTTTAAAGGCAGTTGCCAAAGAAATGCAAGTGCCCATCATTGCACTATCGCAGCTCAACCGTACACTAGAGTCGCGCGCAGATAAGCGTCCCATGCTTTCTGACCTTCGAGAATCGGGCTCTATTGAACAAGATGCCGATGTGGTGATGTTCATTCACCGACCTGAATATTACAAGATTGCGACGTTTGAAGATGGCCGGTCCACCGAGAATATCGCTGAGATTATTGTGGGCAAGCAGCGCAACGGCCCCACAGGAGACATCCGCCTGTTCTACCAAAAAGAGCTGGCAGCCTTCCACGATTTGGCCATCCATCGTGACGCTTTTGATGTTTCTCCGCAAACTGGTCTGCTTCAACCCGGAGATGCCCCATTCTAACGGATTGCCGAATGATAACTTGCGTCGTAGATTGGCGCTCTAACTCTTGGGGAGCCGTACGTGAAGATTGTTAATGTGATGCTCGTTGTTGCCCTTTTGGGGCTACTCGCAACGGGGCCGGTAATTGCTCAAACGGGCTCACTAAGCCTGGATGCTCCTGTAGGGGGCGAGCAGTTCTACAATACGCGCGATACAACATTGCTCATACGTTGGAGCGGTGTTGATGACACTACGCGTGTTCGGCTAGAATATTCTTCCAACAATGGCAGCTCATGGAAATTGATGCATGATAGTGCATCAGGACTTCAGTATGTATGGGATATCAAAGGACTGCCAACATCAACGTTGTACAGAGTTCGAGTTTTGCAGCTCCGTCCACCAGGTTCCCAAGACAACGTCATCTATAGTGGCCACGGTGGGCCTGTGGCCGATGCCTGGTGGTCGCCTGGGTTCAACCGCGTGGTGAGTGTGTCAGCAGATGCACACGTTTGGGATGCCTCTATGAGCTCATCCGTCCCGTTAGTTTTGTTGCCAGTTCCTCGTGCTACGTATTCGAGTGTAAGATGGAGTAAGGATAGTTCACGCATCATCACTGGCTCTGATGACAATACTGCGCGTCTGGTTGATGCTGCGGCAAATACGTTGACGCAAACGTACAATCACCCCGACGTTGTTTCTAAGGTAGAGCTCGACCCAACGGGGCAGTGGATGTTTACCAAATGTAATGACAATCGCGTTCGCGTATTCAACCTGCCAACAACCTTGGCGCGGGCTACGCACACTGCTGGATCAACTCTAGAAGACATGGCCATGAACGCAGACGGCACCAAGGTAGTGCTTTCAGCAAATGAGGCAAGGGTTTTTGCTAGAGCCGTGGGCCTTCCGCTTGCATTTGCTCAGCATACTGTTGGTATAATCAGTGCAGCTTGGAGCCCAGATGGGAAAACAATTTGTTCAGTAGGGGGCGATGCAACCATTCGGCTTTGGAATTCTACCACCGCAGTTCAGCTCTGGAGTTCGTTCGACACCAAAGAAGGGGTACGTTCTGTAGTGTTCTCACCTGATGGAGCTCTTGTTGCGGTTGGAATGGCCGACTCAACAGTTACGTTGTGGAATACTGCCGATGGGAAAAGAGTCTACACTTTTGGTGGATACAAAGGTGCTGTTCGTATGGTGGCCTTCTCACCGGATGGCACACTTTTGGCCGGAGCATCGGATGACAATTTTGCTCGTGTTCACGAACTAACTTCCAACAGTACAATCCTTCGCTGTCAACACAATGATGATGTTGGAGTTGTCCGATGGGATTCTAGCGGAACTCGGATCTTAACAACATCGCGCGATGGCACAGCACGAATCTGGCAAGTTAGACCTATTACACTCCAGGCAGACTCGAGCGGAACGTTCTCGATAGCGCCACCTCCGCCTGCGTTTGCTCGGTTCACGGTTAGTGGTGATACGCTTAATATTCGTGATGTAACAACAGTAACTGTTCGTGTTGAAGGCACGCAGTTCATTGACCTCGCAGATATAGATAGTGTTCGGCTGCGATTTTCATACGACCCATCAATGTTGTTACGAACAAACGTATCGGTTCCTGTGTCGAATGTCATTGATGATGTGATTACAGATACGAATGGTATTAGGCGCAGCAGACAATACTTTGAATGCACATTGGCTCTTCCGTTTATAGATCAAGATCTCATGACTGTATCCTTCCAAGCAACACTTGGCCAAGACAGCATTTCGGGGTTATCTGTGATTCGAGTAGATCAGATTGGGTCGGGCACGGGCATGCGCACGGAAACGAGAAGTGAAGCGATACTCGTTCGTGGTATTTGTACCTCGGGCGATGGCGCTCGGTTGTATACATCGCTTGGTACGCCACTTGAGGTGAAGACGGCTTCTCTGCAAGGTGGACTCCGTGTTCATGTTACCCTCGCCGAACTAGGGACCACCGACCTTGTACTTTCTGATCTTCAAGGAAGACTAGTTTGGAAGAGCAGCGCAACAATTTTGGAACAACAGAACCGAGAGTTTGAGAGAATTATACCAAATGAACTGATGAGCGGACTTTCGATTCTAGTGGTTACTACACCAACAGAAGTTAAAAGTGTTTTAGTCGTAGGGGGCGCACGATGACGTTTCGCGTGCTACAACAAGCCCTTCTTGTTTTCTTTTGTTCATGTATCGTTCCGCTAACCATATCTGCGCAATGGTGGAAGTTTACCAAGCCAGAAGACGTCTGGTTGTTTCAGATAGGTCTTAGTGTGGACCTTGCAATGGTCAATAATGCTGGCAGCTTTGTACTTCCACAAGCACCTACGTGCTGCACAAGCTATACGAGTGCGTTGAACGTTGCACCTTCTGTATCTGTATTTGTTCGACAAGAGGTAACAAAGTTTGTTCGCCTCACGCTTCGCGGAACGTACGCTTCGTACGGAGGCACATTCGAGACTGACGAAAGCATCCTTTTTTCTGGAGCAACACCTGGAACAACTCGGCATTCTCTTGAAACTTCTATGTCGTGGGTTGGAGGCGAATTCTTGGCTGACTTTCGTATAGTAGATCCCGTTCGTCTCATGGCAGGCATGTCGGCCGGTTTTATGAGTCAGCCTACCTTCACACAACGTGAGTCCCTCGTAGTTCCTGGTACTGGAACATTCGAAAATGGAAGACGCGTTCGGAATGAAACAGTCAACGAACCAATCACGGGGCTTGCAAGCCCCCAACTCGGATTAGTGCTGGGTATGGGCTTTGACATCCCGCTAACGGAGAACCATTCTGTGGTTCTTACACCTGAGGTGCTCTACACAATTGGCCTCAACAATGTGATTGAAAACGCGAGTTGGAAGGCAAACATGCTCCGTGTGGGCGCCAGTCTTGCCCTGTCTTTGAATGCACCTGAACCACCAACGCCAGTTGAACGCCGAAGAGAGACCTTTGTTGATTCCGTGATCGTAAACATTGCACCAGATGCAGAACCCCGTCGCGTAGAAGGTGCAGAGCGTGTGGTTACAGACACGGCAGAAGCATCGGATCTTGTTACGATAACAGACCGCGCTTACCGCACTGATACCGTGTTCAGCCCGCCCCCTCCAGTAATCGTTGCAAAGATTTCTGCACGCGCAGTGGAGGCGTCTGGTGCTATGAAGGATGTTTTCACAATTAATGTGTCAACGCAGTTTATAACAGAAGCATTGCCTATCCTTCCTGTTGTATTCTTTGAGGCACAGTCGATTTCACTCTCCTTCCGTTATAGGCAGATTGCCAACTCTAAAGAATTCAAGTCGGATGATATCGCTCCTCGCACCACCGCCGTTCACCGCGAGATCCTGAACGTTGTTGGCGAGCGTATGGTGCAACTCCCTTCAACTTCGATTAAGCTTCGTGGCATGTCTGATCCAACTACTGAAGGTGGAGACTGCGAGCTGGCGCGTAAGCGTGCAACTGCGGTGAAGGATTACTTAGTGCGAGTATGGGGTATTAGTGCAGACCGGATATCCGTTGAAACTGGCAGTGGCTCTTGTGCTCCGGAGCGAGTTACAAGGCAACCAACAGAAGAAGGGTATTCGGAAAATCGACGTGTAGAAATTCAAACGCCAGATCTAGCACTGTTGGCATCTGTAGCAAAGCGCCGATTTAACGAAGCACAAACTGTTGACCCACCGAAGATCCTTTTTGATCCGTATGGCACGTCTACCCAGTATGTAACAGACTGGATGCTTGAGGCCACGTCGGGATCTACGGTTGTGTTTTCGCAAGCTGGTAAGGGCGTACCTGGACAGATCACGCAGAACCTTACTAATGCCACTGCAGACCTCATGCAGGATAAGCGTCCTGTTGATGTGAAGCTGCGCGTAAATGCAATTAGAAATGTTTTTGCTACAGCTACAACGCAGCTCAACGTGAAGAAGGATACTACAAAGATTGAGCTCGAACGCTTGACGCTTACACTCTTCGACGTTGCAAGCGACGAGATAACACCAATAGCCGAAGAGCAGATTAAGACGTTTGTAGAGAATGTCCCTGCTGGTTCAACGGTTGTGGTGCGTGGTTATGCAGACATGTTGGGCAATGCCGAGTTCAATAAGAAGCTCTCTCAAAAACGTGCAGATGCCGTTTGTGCAACTATCCGCAAGCATGTGAAGAAGCGCGTTGAGTTGCAGTGCAATGAGATACGTACAGATAGATTCCCGCCGGGTATCGAATCCTACGTTACTCCTGAAGAGCGATTCTTAAGCAGAACGGTTCAAATCGAAGTCAAGCGGTCTAAGTAAGGGGCGCCAACGCCTTCTTAACCGGACACGTAGATGCGCCCGCGTGTTCACATTGGTGATCGCACGGTGTTACATACACGCGTGGTATGGCGGTTGGGAACTTTGTATGAAGCCCCTTGAGAATGTCTGCCTCAAGCAAGTACAAATGCTCGAGGGTATAGTCGAATGGCATCACAAGGTCGATCTCGATAAAGATGTCCTTGCCTGACCTACGTGTGTGCACACTTTTGAACTCGCACATTCTGTCGTGATTCTCAGCAATCACCGCAAGAATCTCGTATTGCATTTCGTCAGGTAGTGTACGGTCGAGGAGTTGCCGAAAAGCTTCCTTGCCATGCTGCAGTGGCACCTGAATGGCAACTACAAGCAGACCTATAGACAACACTCCATCCATCACGGCCGCAGACTGATACATTCCTGCCCATTGAAGAGCACCGCTGGCGATGATACTTACAAACACACCAATCTCCATCCATGAGTCTACGCGCCAGAGCTCTGCATCGTAGCGAAGCATGGGCATGTGAAATCTGTTGGCGTAACGATTGAGAAGTCGGCCAGTAAAACGCATGACAAAAAAAGCAACAGCGCTCCAGATGAGCAGCAAGAATGTGTTCCTGTTTTCTGGTGGACTCTGGAAAATCAAAACTGCTTCGCTCAATGTAAAAACTGTGAGTACAATGAGAAGATTAGCACTCACAAGTATGGCAAGACTCTCATACTTGCCGTAGCCGTAGTTAAACGTCAGGTCGGGATCGCGCATTGATCGCTGAACAGCCGCCAGAAACAACAGCGAATTGCCAATGTCTATCATGGCAATGTATCCGTTGGTCTGCACAATGAGCGACCTCTGGATGAGGCCGATCACAAGTGAGATGGCAGCTAAGACAATACAGGCAATGAGCGAAACCATCGATGCATACTCGGGCGCATCCCTACGGAGTAAGGGGCGAATCAATTGCCGAGCAGATGTTATTGCGTTGAAGATCAAGAAGAATTACGGGATTACGGGATTACAGGATACGATGTTAGCACGTTTCCGCGGTTGTTGCGTTCTACACAATACATGTATCCCGAACCGCGCGCAAGAGCATTGTGCAATAGCACGTCTTTATCTTGAAACGAACCCGAAGCAATTATCCTGCCGAGTATATCGAATATCTCGATGGTCTCGGCGGCTTCGCGAAACGGAATATCGATGTCTACGCCAGTAGTAGATCCGGTAACAAACAAAAACGTTTCACTAAACATGCCAGCGCCTGCATAGTTGATACCCCGAACCTGCCAATAATATCGTTTGTTTGCCTTGAACGGAGGAGTGATGGAAATCGACGTGTCACTTGCCTTTCGTGTTATCGGAGTTGAGAACAGCTCTGTTGTATCCACGAGTAGCTCGTAGCCACGATCTGCCTCTGCACGTCTCGTCCAGGAAAAACGCGGACGCATCGAAACGTTTGATGAATTGTCAGCAGGGAATACAAGATCCACAGCGCCTGGAGTATCATATGTTGTGAATTGCCAGGTGGGCGACCAATCGCCATTTTGAAATTCATTGTCGGCGCGCACGTGCCAATGATATGTACGTGCTGGTAGAAGATCAGACAAACCCATAGTAGTGTCCTTGATGCCAGACAGTTGTTGCTTGCCATCGGTGAAAAGATTATTGAGGGCGTATTCCAACGTATAAATTGTGGGAAGCGTTAATGATCCGGCAAACGAGGTTGGATGCCACATGTTTTGCACGGTGGTAGGAACATTCACTGCAGAATTAAATGGAATCATTAACGAAACTGGCAATGCAGAAGGCATTCCAATGGTGAAATCCCACGTTGAAGACCAGGTTTGACCGCTTATGCGAACACGCCAGAAATACGTAGCGTTGGCAGTTCCAAGTGTAAAATCCAATGTGTCTTTAGCGTATACACTAAGCGCCGTTATCACGTCAGAAAAGTTGGCATCTGTGCTTATCTGCACGTCATACGTGCCCGTACGTGTAGCGTTCCAACGTAGAGTAGGTGAAATGGGGTTGTTAACCGACCCGCGAGCTGGAGATACGAGCGAGGCGCGTCCGGTGGCAAGACTCGTAACCGTGCCGTTGCTGCTAAGAGCCCACGCCTGATTTTCCGTTGCTAATGTGGTGCGAGTTGTTGTTCCGCCTGGCCACTGCGCAACGATGCTATCAACCTTGGCAGCACCGATGCCAACATGGACGTCATCCGTCATCTGCGACATTCGTCCACCAGAAACTGTTCCGGGTAACCAACGATGGAATGCTTTTCCTTGTGCCCAAACTGTTACATGTGCGCCATAGGCATCTTGATGCGAGCTAGCAGTTGCGTCTCGCAATCTGAGTGTGACGCTGTTGCCCCTCTTTTCGAGATCGTTACGGAAGAGTTTGACATTTTCTGTGCCACTAGCACAGAGGAGATCGAGATCTCCATCTCGGTCGAAATCAAACCGGACAGCCGTCCACGCACCGTGGATGAACATACCCAGTTCCCATGCTTGGTCGGAGAAGGATACACCAGGCGTGGTAGAGCCCATGTATACATGAGCTGGACGATTTGCACCAGCTCCATAGGCCTCGTATGAAATCTGTCCATGCCATAGATCTTGACTGCCATCTTGATCCAAATCCGAAAAGCACATTCCGGCATTCATTTCTCGGAATTTTACCCCGTGCCAGTTCAGAATCCCTACGTTGTCCGTGCTGTACCAATTTTTGAAGGAAGGGGCTTGTGGCGTTCCATTATTAAGAAATATCAGCGAAGGGTTAGAATATTGAGCTCGGGAGTCGGGGTGGCCAAGGTTTCCCACCGCTAGGTCAACATCACCGTCGGCATCAATGTCTGCCCATTCGCTTCCCATCCCGTGCCCAAAATATTCAGGTTGCGTTGTGGCCATGCCAATGGTTCCAGTTTCGCGGGAGACCTCAGTGAATGTGCCATTCTTATTGTTTCGATACAGCCGGTCTGGTGCCAGGCGATACGTCGCCACAAAGATGTCTGTCCAACCATCATTGTTGAAATCACACAATGATGCGCCCCATGTATCAAAGAAGGGGCTTGGCTCACCCGCAGCAATTTGTGATGAGGTTGTAACATCGCTGAAAACCATGTTCCCGTTGTTACGCCAGAGTTTATCCTGAAAGTACGTCTCTTGTCCGTTCACTTCTCTGCGGCCGTTGGCAAGAAACACATCGAGATCTCCATCGTGGTCCATATCAAACCAGAGTGCAGTAATCGTTGGTGCGTCGTTTCTCAATTGTGATGAGCTTGTAACGTCGGTGAATAATCCATTGCCGTCGTTACGCCATAATTTATCGTTCAAATTTCCTGCTAAAACAAAGCAGTCTTTATCGCCATCGTTATCAACGTCTGCCCACGATGTAGGACCACCTCCCATAGGCACCGTCATCCGAGTGAATCGGTTGCCGCTATCATTATGAAAGAACAGCCCGCCGATGTATACGTCGTCTAAACCGTCTGCATCAATGTCTACGATGCTAGCTTGGTCGCTTCGAATTGCACTCCCGTCAGTATTGGTTAGCCCCATTGCAGAAGTAACATCAAGGAGCTGTGGAGCGGGACGGAAGTGCACCACATCTTCTACCATAAGCCGCACCATATAGTCGCCCGTTGCACGATAATAGATGCCGGGGATATTGTAGAAGTTCGGGTTTGGTGATATCGGGTCATACAGGAAGGACGTTACATCTATCTGACCGTTATTATCCTGCCCCCACACTGGGCCACCGGTTTTCATCACATGCTGAACAACTACACGATCGAAGCCACCAATTACAACGCCGTGTGCACGAACATCAATCTCAACCCAACCCGGTTTGGTTACAGTAATCCGTTGAGCGGCTAATGTGTTGTACGAAAAGCAGAACTGTGTTGGCGGAATTGTTCCTTCTGAGGCGTCACCTGTGAGTCTGACTTCATCTTGTCCAGTTCCTGAACCGTAGTAGACAAGAATTTTAACTACTCTACATGAGCGCCCCGGGCTTAAGATTACCGATTCCTCCCATTGAGGGCGTGCTGAATTTACTGCCCCAGAGGGCACGCCATTGTCTCGCATTACCGTGTCGATGGCAGCCGTAGCATGCATACAACTGACAATTGGTGCAGCAAGTACAACGTATAACGTTTGGAGGATTCGCATAGAATATCCCGGTTACATAGCGTAAAAAGCAGCGGCCACCCGAACATATTGCATAACGATTAGCACGGATCCTGCAATCAGTCCCAGAATAAAAATCAGTGGCAGTATCATGCCTCGGAAACCCGGACGAAGCGACGTTACTGAAAACAGGTTCTTGTGCTGTTGTACATCGTTGAACTCAACACTGTTTGGCGGGAGCCCCTTATCGTTCGCAACCTTGATGACGGCTGTTAATCTTCGTTCTTCACGCATATAGTCTAGACCCCATAACGTCAGCAGAACGAAGTAGATCACGGACTGTCCAGATCGCAATGCAGCATGTTTGTCTAGCGGAAGCAGATAGATTGCTATCCAGAGTAAACCGGCTAGCATGAAGCACATCCGCAGCATTCGTGTATAAATAGCACGCTGACGGACGTAGCGTTCTGAGATGGAGGGATGAAGCATGAAGGAAATTACGAAGTACGAAGTACGAATTACGAATTACGAAGTACGGGTTAGCATAAACAAAAAAGCGTGCTCATCTTACAACGAACACGCTTTTGGGATCAAATCGGTCTGAATTATTATGCGGCAGGAGTGTCTTCTGCAGGAGCTTCGGCAACCACAGGAGCTTCGGCAACCACAGGAGCTTCGGCAACCACAGGAGCTTCGGCAACCACAGGAGCTTCGGCAACCACAGGAGCTTCGGCAACCACA
>Ga0209591_10000113_pt1 | contig 100370 bp, 86 predicted proteins | sample MAT01_FD_187207 | JGI IMG/M metagenome (GOLD analysis project Ga0209591, IMG submission 187207) | Freshwater microbial communities from Lake Fryxell liftoff mats and glacier meltwater in Antarctica - MAT-01 (SPAdes) (version 2) | ecosystem: Environmental > Aquatic > Freshwater > Ice > Liftoff...
GATATCACCGTAGAAATATCTAATTGGCCACGAGGTATGTATTTCGTGGTTGGCTCAGATGCCAGCAACTCTGGACTTGTGAAGCTTTTGAAGATCGAATGAAATACGAAGTACGAATTAGGAATTAGGAATTACGAATTACGAATTACGAATTACGAATTACGAATTACGAGTTACGAATTACGAAGTACGAATTAGGAATTAGGAATTACGAATTACGAAGTACATGTTTTGTATTAGGGCTGTTGCAGAGATGCGACAGCTTCTCTTCTTGGCTCACCCCCCCAACCCCCCTCTCATCCTGAGAGGGGGGGGGAGAGAAAAAAACTAATCTTCTATGGATATCGAGCCCCTCTCGGGATGAGAGGGGCGGGGGGAGAGAGAGAAAAACTAATCTTCTATGGATATCGAGCCCCTCTCAGGATGAGAGGGGCGGCGAGCGCAGCGAGCGGGGTGAGCCATGGAAGTGTGGGGCGGCGAGCGCAGCGAGCGGGGTGAGCCATGTGTACGAAGAGGGGGGAGAGAGAGAAAAACTAATCTTCTATGGATATCGAGCCCCTCTCGGGATGAGAGGGGCGGGGGGAGAGAGTTAAGTTTCTATGGATATCGAGCCCCTCTCAGGATGAGAGGGGCGGCGAGCGCAGCGAGCGGGGTGAGCCATGGATGAGAGGGGCGGCGAGCGCAGCTTCTCTTCTTGGCTCACCCCCCTACCCCCCTCTCATCCTGAGAGGGGGGGGGGAGAGAGTTAAGTTTCTATGGATATCGAGCCCCTCTCGGGATGAGAGGGGCGGGGGGAGAGAGTTAAGTTTCTATGGATATCGAGCCCCTCTAAGGATGAGAGGGGCGGCGAGCGCAGCGAGCGGGGTGAGCCATGGATGAGAGGGGCGGCGAGCGCAGCGAGCGGGGTGAGCGGGGTGAGCCATGGAAGTGTGGGGCGGCGAGCGCAGCTTCTCTTCTTGGTTCACCCCCCTCCCCTCTCATCCTGAGAGGGGAGGGGAGTTTGGACGTTCGCTACCAGCGAGTGTGTGTCGCTACGCAGTGCAACTGGTGTCGCTACGGTAGCGAACTGTAGGTATCGTACGTCAGAAAAGTAACCCAACGAGAGGATGATCAATGGCCACGGACGTAGAGACGACGTAGGGTTGATGCCTTCGTGACGGATAATCTCATATCCTAGAGATTCATACATCGTCCGGATACTATTAATCGTAAAAAATCGGAGGTGTGTAACATCCATCACTCCGTGAGTGGCGTAGTCCCAATTTCTGCCGAAGATTAGATCGAAGAAGTTCCGATGGTATCTAATGTTTGGCAATGAGCTAACAACAACACCTTCTTCGGTTAGCTTTTGTTTGAGACCATCAAGCGCAGAATATGGATCGGTCAAATGTTCTAGAACATCATTGCAGACCACTGCATCAAAGTAGCCGTTTGGAAGTTCTTTTAATAGCACAGCAACATCACCGCAAAGCACCTTGTCTAGTTTGCGGGCAGCAACATTGGCTTTATCAAGTTGGAACTCGATGCCCCATACTTCAAGGTCACGTTCGTTCTTGAGTAACGCTCCAAAATTTCCTTCACCGCATCCAATCTCAAGAACTTTCTTTATGCCGAGTGGCACATAGCTGAGCATTTCTTGACGAACGCCGTTGTAGTATTCTTCTGACTTCTTGGTAAAGGCATTGGTCATTCTCTTACAGGCTCTTGGCGATGAGATCCATGCCAATGTCTACTTCGGCTGTGCTAAGATTTAGAGGTGGACGGAATCTGACGGAGCGATTTCCTGAACCTACAAGCAACAACCCATTCTCATAGCTGCGTTTGAGGAAGTAACCTCGTTCTTCCTTGGTTTGCAGATCAAAGGCACAGAAAAGTCCACTACCGCGTACGTTAGAAACGTGATGATGTGTTGCCTGTGACGCGAGCTCACTAAGGCGTTGGCGAAGGTAAACGCCAACATCTGCGGCATTTTTGACAAGGCCTTCTTCGTCTATAATCTCAAGATATTTTGTTGCACGCACCATGTCTACCAGTGAACCGCCCCACGTGGAGTTGATGCGGCTAGAAGTATGGAATACATTGTCGGGAACTTCATCAACACGTGGGCCAACCAAGATGCCGCATACCTGCATTTTTTTGCCAAAGGACATGATGTCTGGCACTACTCCGAGACCTTCATGTGCCCACCAGGTGCCAGTAATTCCAACACCTGTTTGCACTTCGTCAAAAATCAATAGAGCTTCATGTTCATCGCAGAGCAAGCGGAGTTGATGGAGGAATTCTGGACGGAAATGATTGTCGCCCCCTTCACCTTGAATTGGCTCAAGGATGATGGCCGCGATATCATCCGGATTCTCCGCAAACGCCTTTTTTATTTCGCGGATTGCGAGCTCTTCGTGTTTGACTACCATCTCTAAGACCTGATCGTTGGCGGGGAAGCTTAAGAACGGAGGAGTGATGCGGGGCCATGGAAAGCGTGGCCAGAGCGCAGTTTTTGTAGGGTCCGTGTTGGTGAGGGACATGCAGTATCCGGACCGACCGTGGAAGGCCAGTTCAAAGTGGATAATCTGGTGACCTTTTTCTTCCTTTATGCCCTTGGCAAAGTTTTTCCTGACCTTCCAATCCATGGCAGTCTTTAGTGCATTTTCAACGGCAAGTGTGCCCCCGTCGATAAAGAACGCATATCGGAAGTGTTTTGGAACGGCAAGGTTGAAGAACGTCTTTACAAACGTTGCTACTTCTGCAGTGTAGATGTCGGAGTTCGATGGCTTATTTAACGCGGCCTTGCCGAGATATTCTACAAAGGCGGGGTCGGTCATTTTGGGATGGTTCATGCCAATAGGCATGGATGCAATACACGTGAAGAAGTCTAGGTATTCCTTGCCAGAGCGTGCTTCCACCAGCCAAGAACCATGAGACCGGTCAAGGTCGATGATATGGTCAAAACCATCAACCAACATGTGCTCCTTCAGCGTGGGGAACACCTCATTAGGTGCTACAGCAAATCGCGGGGTATATTTCATAGTTCAAAGTTACGGTGCTACCCAGTAACGGACGTCATCACCGCGTAGGCGGGGATCCATCCATATCCGCCATGGGCTCTTGACTCCGCGATACCGACGACACTCCATTCCGTCTATCTGGAAAGCCCCGGGCTTTAGCCCGTAGAGAAGAAGAAGACGAAGAAAGACGGAAAGACGGAGGGAAAAGGGAAGAGCAGCGCGCCTATGGCGCGATGCTCTTCCCCTTACATTGATAATCGGGCGTTAGTCACACTGAGACTTTGCGATGGCCCCCTGCCCCACCGAAGCACAGAATTACGGTTGTTTTAGCCATAAGACTGAACATTTGTATATTGTTGCGTGGTTTCCACGACCAAAACCAGCATAAAGTAGTTTTCCTCAATGGGACAGGAGAAGCAATGTCAGCAAACGGACAAGGATCAGTATCAAAAGCGGGAATGCAGCACAAGCTCATCCTATTTGCACTTATCGCCGTGTTCTCGTTTGGTATTTACCAGTTTGTAATGCCACGCGTTGTTCAAGGCGCGGTGATTTCGCTGTTTAAGCCGCACGATGAAAAAGACCGAGCGTCATTTAAAGAGGTGCAGCCAATGATGCACGCTGTTGTCTCAGAAAAGTTCACTGGACTCGTTCCTGCTGGAACGTCGCTAAAGCCATTTATCAGAACCGACTATATCTTTGACTTCTCCACGTCTACTCGCTCTGAGAAGGAAGACGGCTATACCAAGGGCAACGGGGAATGGATCGTGAAGGCCAATGGTGAAGGCGGCTTGGGTGAGTCTGCTATTATTCTAGAACCAGTTGCAGGTTTTACTGTCCTGTCCTTGGTGTTTGGTTTTGTCTTTGCAATTTTCACAACGTTCTTCATGCCAGGATCCATTGGATTTATGGCGCAGAAAGTAGAACGCGAAATACATCACACGAAAACAAAAATCCGCCTGCAAACGGGTTTCTCTGACGAGATCGTTGATCTCCTTACGATGCCCGATGGACAGCTTTCTACGCTTGAGACGCATCAAGTGCGTGGGGCCTTCAAGTTCGTTTGGGAACGAACAACGCAAGAAGATGAAGAAACTGCAAAGGCACACGGTAGACGCCTCATCCGTTTCGAAGAAGTGTTTACCAACGATATAAACCTTGTTGAATATCGCCGTGAAGTACTTTACATCCGTATTCAAGAGTTCTTCTCTGACTTTGTTGTGAAGGAAATGGAAGACACAACAAAGGGCATAATGTGGTCTACAAACCGTTTCAAAGTCCTCAATGGTCTACGCCTCTATATGGCACACCACTTTACTGAGAAGTACTCAAACAGCGTTACGGGCTTTGCCTACTTTGGTGCTGCCATCCTTATTGTTGTTATCGGTATCCGCGGTTTGAAGTTTATCCCAGCTACGAAGCCGTCGCTCATTCTAGCTGCTATCTCTCTTGAAGGTTCACTCCTTGCTCTTTTGGCATTTGGTCTTGTATACACCGAAGAAGAAGAGCGGATGGATAAGCTCATGAAGAAGATGGAAGATGCCAATAAGAACCAGCTAGAAACCATGAAAGACGTGTCGGTAGACATGCGCTCGATGGCTACTGCCTTGGTTGGTGAAACATCGGAAAACATTAAGAAGAAGGTTGAAGCGGCAATCGCCGACGCGCTGGCAAGCGACGAGAATGTCCGCAAAGTGGTTTCTGACAAGGTGGCGGAAAAAATCATCATTGCTATGCGCGATGCATTTCCAAATCGTCAGCCTGGCCAGTAACCTCTTCACAAGAATACAGTCATTACGCCGTGGTACCTACCAGTATCACGGCGTATTTGTTTTAGAACTGTTTTGTAAAAATTGCATGACGCTTAGAGCCCTCTTTTTCGCAGTTGTTCTGTCCGTCTCAGCCCACGCTCAGACGAGCAAGCAGGTGCAGAGTGCAAGCACGGCATTGGGCGCGCAGGTAAGATTGTACCAACTACAATCGTTTGTGCGGATGAATCCGATGGGTACGATGGCTCATCTGCAACACGTTTCTGCAGTACCCAATCCAGATACACTCGTTCACCATGATGTATTGCGTTATGCGTGTTATGTGCCGGCCACAGGTGAACTTGCCCTGACGATAACTCCAGCTTCGATGCGCGGAAATATTAGTGTTGTTCGGAAAGGGGCGTATGGTGGGCGCCCAATTGCACTAATAACAATAGATCCGTTTAGGGTGCTAAAAGATGGTCGGCTTGCATGTGTGGATTCACTCGCGGTTGACGTTTCCTGGTCTACCCGCCTAGCTCGTGGCCCGGCAATGGTGCCACCAATATCAGCCCCTTTCCTGAATCCGGAATGGAGTTTTGTACCTTCAACAGCTAAACGAACTAACAAGTCCCAAACAAGAGATCTTGTTCAGGATGGCGTGGACCCATCGGCGTGGTATGATCCCAGCCAACAATATGCAAGAATTGAAACGCGTGTGGATGGGGTTGCCATAGCTTTAGCCGATGATATCATTGACGCAGTACCTGCACTTGACAGGGTTGAAACCACGAGTCTTGCATTGTTTCATCGAGGTGTTGAACAACGCCTTGCTGTAATTGATAACGACTCTACTGGCACGTTTACCTCTGGTGATAATATCTTGTTTGTTGGTAGTCACCCAAAAGGGGATACTACATTTCTTGATCTGCAAGACACTACGGCCATATTCTTTTTGACGTCTCGATTGGGTAAGAATCTACGACTGATCAAAGGTGAACAACCGCCTGGCTCGTTCGAAAAGATCCGTTCGCTATTGGTTCGCGAGAGAATTGAACTCGATACCGGGTATTATCACCCAGGTAGTGCTGACAACGAGGACTATTCAACGTATGCAACTCCAATGACTCTGTTTGAAGGGTTCTACTGGGAGTCTCTTAACGCTCGTGCAAAACAGAGTTCAACACACCAGATACCGTTCACTCCTAGTGGGGAAGGTGATGTGTCGATCAAAACAGATGTTTATTCGTCTTCAAATTCACGAGCGTATGCTCCAGATCATGCAATCGATGTAAGTATCAATGGTGGTTCGCGTGATGGTGTGATTGGTGAAGGCTATCAGCACTATAGACTTGGTGTGGTTATACCGTCAACAGGCATGCCTTCTGGACAACAATCAATTCGGGTATATGCTACAGGCATACCAGAACTTGCATTAACGAAAGATTGGTTCAGTGAGGTCCTTATCGATGGTTACGATGTTGAGGGCTTTGCAGCACCAGTGCTCGATCAAGGCAGACTTCGTGGAAAAGTGTCAACCTCCAACAACCCGATGGAGCTTGTTGTAGACAATGCATCTGCCGGTGCTGCCTACGCAATAGATACAACGAGTGGCTCGTGGCTGCCGCTAGCTCAAGGCGAGCGAGGTGTTTGTCTTCGATCTGGCATCTCACCTGAACCACCCGCGTGGCCAAATCAAACTTCATCGGCGAGTGTGTACCAAGTTGTTGTTGGGTACAACGATGACGTACGTACAATCGAGGACTTCCGTGGCTACGTTGTGTCTTGGTATAACGAAGCATCGCGTAAAGTAACCATCCAACAAACTAAAGATCCCAATGAGTGTGCGTCGCTCATAGCGTCTACCAATGCGAACGACGTAATCATGGTGTATGCCGCAGGTGCCCCTTCTACGCAAGCTATCGAAACAGAGCTTAGAGTTAAACGATGTGTGATTCCTGCCCCTGGAGATACGTTGTGGGTAGTTGCATGTGGTCCCGGCGAATCTTCGATTTCGTCATCCACAAATACGGTGGCTCCAACTCGTGGTACGAGACTTTTTGTTGCTTCCTCGCGGAGTTTTCAAGGACGTGTTCGTACAACTCTGCCTGCCGGCTTTTCGGGTGTGCTTGTTATTGGAGCAGGTTCGGGTGTTGAGCAAGCACGTGTTCGCCTTGCACAGTTAAAGAATCTGAGCGCCGATTCTTCAGGCGTAGACGTATTTGTTGTCACGCACTCGTCCCTTCTTTCGGAGACTCAACGTTGGGCCGATTTTCGGTCGAAGAAAAGCAACAAACGAATTCGTATTGTAGACGTTGATGCTATCATTGATGAATTTGATGCGGGACGTCACTCGCCTGACGCTGTGAGACTGTATCTCAAGAAAGCGTTTGAGAATGCCCCCTTACCGAAGCCAACACATTGTGTTCTCATCGGAAATGCTTCGTGGGATGTGCGTTTGGCGGTTAAAGGCGGGAATGCTCGGTCCTCAAGACCCGATCTTGTACCAACGTTTGGTAAGCCAAGTAGCGACTATTGGATGGGGCTCCTAGATGATCCACAAGATGTTGCAACACCTGAACTGATTGTTAGTAGGTTCCCTGTGCTTACGTCTGCTGAGTGTACAGCAATGGTGGACAAAATCATTACGGCCGACACTTCCACATACGCCCCGTGGAATCGGCGTTTCCTCTTTGTTGGTGGGGGAGAAACGGAAGATGAAGGGCTCTGTAGAATCTATGAGAGTCTGTTGTCTGACCCGTTTGAAACGGGAATCCTCTACACGGATCCTACGTTGTGTATTGATACCCTTACTGTTTGTAAAGGAACATCTCCAGCACCCGGACTTGAGATACGACGAATGGTTAACGAAGGTACTGGCCTGATGAACTACATCGGTCACGGTGGAACCGAAGTGTTTGACATCAAAGGTTGGGACCCAGAAGATCTTTCGAATGCAGGACGATATCCTGTGTTAGCCACATATTCGTGTCTGACTGGGGCTTTTTCGAACTCTAGTGCGTTGTGTCGCAACGGTTCGTATCTGGTACAACCAAACGCAGGGTTTGTAGCTGCAATGGGTGCCTCGGGATGGCAATACATTGTTGTAGTGTCTCAAATGTTAACACAATCGCATGAGGTGTTGCGTACTACAGGCATACGAGACGTCGGTAGGTTAACGTATGCTACAAAACGTGGTTACGCTGAGGGCACACAGCAGTTTGACATTAATGCTGTGATGCAGTTTAATCTTCTGGGCGACCCGTTTACCCGTATCTACATCGATACAACAACGCAACTTTCTATTGCACCCAACCGTGTGGTGATTACGTCGCCGGTAGGGGGCTTGCAGATCCGCGAAGACAATGACTCCGCCTATGTAGACGTAGAGGTATGGAGCGAAGGTACGGGAACGCGCCTACCGTATCTCATCCGTTGTATTCATACGTTTGGGTCAAGCTCGGACACATCCTTTGTAACCGTTGCCGAAGGGCCATGCAGAGAAAACAACATTCGTTTTGTAGTTGACGTTGAGGGCAAGGTTGGGCGCCATAATGTTATTGTTGATCTTGATCCAACTGGGTCAATTGGAGACCGACCAGAAGACAATCGTGTTGATGCTCTCTTCCAGGTCTATGCCCGATCTTTGTTGATCCTAGAGCCAGACCCGCATGGAATCCAACGTACACTCTCAACGTCGGCACGAATCATTGATATTCTGTCCACACCTGCAAATACAATGCAGGTGCACATGGTGATATCAACAATTCAAGACACTTCCGCTCCATTGTTGAAGTCTCTTCCATCTGAGATCATTCGCACTGGAAGTGTTGTTGATTGGAAATCTACAAGACCACTTGCTGGGCCGTCCGCCCAATATGAAGCATGGCTTGGTGTATGGGCGTTTGATACCGTCTCCAAACAAACATCCGCAATCGCATGGCAACCAGTGTATTGCATGGGGGCTAACGACTACACTGCTGATTACCACCTAGCCGATATTTCTCACGCAACTAGCGTTGCACCTACACTTGAGTATGATTCGGCAAAACATGCTCTGAAGATCTCGTCGTACGATAGAAATATTCATGTGAGGTCAAGTGGAATCATGACGTCCGACCCAGATCGCAATTCAATACTTGTTGTTAAGGTTGGAGAGACTACTATTCTTGAGAACTCATTTCGAACGGGTCTTAACATCGTTGTAATCGGGCAACGCGATACCGTACCCCGTCTCATCCGACGGTACGACACGTCAAAGAACCCAGCACCGATAGAGACTGGACATTATGGTTTTGCTCAAGAGTGTTTGACGTTTTTGCGTGACTCTGTATTGAACTCAGATCGTGTAGTAGTAGCAGCCTGCAATGAATCCTTCTCTCGGTTCATCACTGAAAATCTTTTGGATTCCTTGAAAGTGCAGTTGCGTGCGTTGGGCTCTCAGTTGTGTGACTCTTTAGATCTGTCTTCATCCTTTGCTTTGGTGGGTTCTGGCCAAGCCGCCAAAAACATGGCAACCGAAGCATGGAAAGGGGCTCCTACCTTCATGGTCACTGTTGATTCCTTTACCAAGTTCCATTACCATTCAGGAACGGCCCGTGGACCGATTCACGGACCTGCATCGCGGTGGTTCAGCGTGCAATGTAATCCAAAAGGCACAGTTCGCTCAATTCTCAACGGGATGTTCACAGATGGTACAACCCGAAGTATCGACACCACCAACTCATGGGCACCCACCGATGGCGCCACGGGAATTTCTAGCGTCTATTACCAGTGGGAGCTCATTGGAACGGAAGATGTTCCTGATGCATCTGTTGACTTCACATCTGCATCATACCAGCCCCTTCCACAATGGATCATTGAATCAAATGCCATGAAACTCGACGCGGATTCTGTGCTGCGAGGTAACAAGGCAAGTGGAGTAGTTGCCGTTCGTAATGCAAGAACGTCCTTCAGCTCTCCATTGTCGACACTTACGTTGGCGGCCATTAACCCTCAAAACAACAGTGTTGTGCAGACAATGATGAGTGACGTCCGCGTAATCGGTGCCGATGAAATTGTGCAGGTGGCTGTCTCAATGCCAACTGCAGTTCTTCCATCGAACGTTACACTCGTTGGTGTTCTTGATCCAGACGCAACGGTAGCTGAACTTTTTAGAGTGCGAGACAGATGTCAAGCCGTTCTCACGATTAGCGACGACACCCTTGCACCGCAGATAGAACCATACGTGGATTCGAGGTACCTACCGTTAGGGGGCTGGGTGTATCAGCAACCAAAAATCGAAATACGAGTTCGCGACAATTCACCACTTTCAGTTGTCGATCCAGAGAGATTGGTTGTGTTCGTCAACGGACTACGTGTTCGCGAAACAAGCGTAGTCGAGTACGAGTTCTTGAACACTGCAAAAGCACAAGCGGAGTGGCCTGGTTCCGATATACGCGCAGCAATGCGGTTTAGGACAGCTCTAGATCTGGGCGACAACTTGCTGATTGTTAGGGCTACAGACGCTACCAATAATTCAGATACACTTGAGATTCCGTTGCTAACATCCAACGAGACAAGGTTGGAAAGTGTAACCGTTGCACCTAACCCCTCTGTTGGGCCCATTACCTTCACCATTGTCCTCGTTGCCAGTTCGAGCACATCACCGGCTTCCATCTCCGTTTTTGACGTACATGGTAGGCTCATCCGCACCATGCCAGTGCAGCTTTCGGTAGGTCAGGGACAGGTTACCTGGGATAGTCGTGGCAATTCTGGCGAGTTTCTTGCGCAAGGCGTGTACACTTGGCGTTTAAACGTTGAAGACGCCTCTGGGAATGTGGAAAACACAACCAACGGCACCCTACTAGTATTGCGCTAAAAGCCCCCTTTAGCACCTGCCAATTTCGTAAATTTGTGACTTCACGGCGCAGTCTAGCAGCAGACGCAGCCACCTTATAGCACCTATACGTTTCAAGGGGATATGGCTCTTTCTAATGAACGAATCGAATCCGTCCTGATGGAGGACGAGATGCGCGATTCGTATCTCGACTATTCAATGTCGGTGATCGTTTCTCGTGCTCTACCGGATGTGCGAGATGGCATGAAGCCAGTGCACCGCCGAATCCTTTACGCTATGTATGAACTCGGCATGACGCCGAACAGACCGTACAAGAAAAGTGCCCGTATCGTAGGTGAAGTGCTTGGTAAGTACCACCCGCACGGAGACTCTGCCGTGTACGATGCAATGGTTCGCCTTGCACAAACGTGGTCCATGCGTTACCCACTTATCGATGGTCAAGGAAACTTTGGCTCTGTAGACGGAGACTCGCCAGCAGCTATGCGTTACACGGAAGCGCGTATGGCTGGTATGGCAATGGAGGTCCTACGGGATATCGACAAAAACACTGTTGATTTCCGTTCAAACTTTGATGATTCGTTACAAGAACCATCGGTCCTTCCTGCGGTACTTCCTACACTTTTGGTGAATGGCGCAAATGGTATTGCCGTTGGTATGGCAACCAACATACCGCCGCATAACCTTCGTGAAATCATCAGTGGGATTAAGGCCGTGATGGCCGACCCCAATGTTACCAACGAGGAACTTCTTAAGCATGTAAGTGCACCAGATTTTCCTACAGGGGGCATCATCTACGGATACGAAGGCGTCCGTAGTGCCTACACTACTGGTAGAGGCAAGATTCAAGTTCGTGCCAAGGCAATCATCGAGACCAACAAAGCGGGACGTGAAGCAATCATCATCAATGAGCTTCCATATCAGGTAAGTAAAGCCGGTTTGATCGAGAAGATCGCCGACCTCGTAAAGGCAAAGTCACTCGACGGTATTTCAGACATTCGCGACGAGTCGGACCGCGATGGTATGCGTATCGTAATTGAGCTCAAGCGCGACGGCGTTCCAATGGTTGTTTTGAACAACCTGTACAAGCACACACAGATGCAGGTCACCTTTGGTGTGATCATGCTGGCACTTGTTAATGGACGTCCGCGCATCCTCACGCTTAAGGAACTCATGGAAGAGTACCTTAAGCACCGGATCCACGTTATCGTTCGTAGAACACAGTTCGACCTTGATGCAGCCGAAAAGCGCGCGCACCTTTTGGAAGGTTTCGTTATTGCCTTGGACAACATCGAGGCCGTAATTAAAACCATTCGGGCATCGAAGGACGCAGCACAAGCTTCTGAAAGACTTCAGGCCTCGTTCGAATTGTCAGAAATTCAGGCAAAAGCCATTCTTGACATGCGCCTTCAGCGCCTTACCGGACTCGAGCGCGATAAGATCCAGGCAGAATATGCAGAAGTAATTCAAACAATTGAACGTCTTCGTGGAATCTTGGCCAGCAAAGAGCTCCAGCTTCAGATCATCACTGAAGAACTCGCAGAACTAGAAGTTAAATATGGCGATGAACGTCGCACGCAGGTTGTGTACGATGCAAAAGATTTCACGCTTGAGGACATGATTGCCAACGAAGAAGTGATCGTTTCTATTTCGCACAATGGATATATCAAGCGTACCCCGGTAACAACGTATCGCCGTCAGCATAGAGGTGGCCGTGGTGTAGCCGGCGCAGGCACGTATGAGGACGATTGGGTAGAGCACGTGTTCCGTGCGTCCACGCACCACTTTATGCTGTTTTTTACAGACCGTGGAAGAGTCTACCGCCAAAAGGTGTATGACATCCCTGAAGGTTCTCGTAATGCTAAGGGGCGTTCATTGGCAAACGTCATTCAGAAGCAGGCAGACGAAAAAGTTACGGCCTTCTTGTCGGTCACAGACTTTGATAAAGACGGTTCCTACATCTTCATGGCTACCAAAAAGGGTACCGTGAAGAAGACAGCGATCAAGGACTTCGCAAATGTGCGCTCAACTGGCATCATCGCCGTTAATCTTGATGATGATGATCGCCTTATTGGAGCACGCCTTACTGATGGAGCGATGGAAGTAATCATCGGTGCTTCAAATGGTTTGGCCGTTCGATTCCCTGAAACAGATGTCCGACCAATGGGCCGTTCAGCTGCTGGCGTACGAGGAATTTCCTTGATGGAAAAACACCATGTGATTTCTCTCACAGTTGTGCGCCGCAGTGATGCCAATCTCATCGTAGTTGGTGCGCATGGATATGGTAAACGTACGGTTGTGGAAGAGTTCCGTATGACCAAGCGTGGTGCTAAGGGTGTGATCGCTATGAACATGACAGAAAAGACTGGCACTATTTGCGCTATTCTTGAAGTTCATGACACCGAAGATCTTGTAGTGATTACCACCAATGGTATCCTCATCCGTCAGCCAATCAAAGACGTTCGTCAGCTTGGGCGTAATGCTCAGGGAGTACGCCTTATTCGTTTGGAAGAAGGAGATCAGATTGCCGACATCACAACAGTCACTCGCGAAGAGGATATTGTTGACGAGGCAGAGGGTACACCAGACGGTAACGGTGCGGAAACACCAGAAACAAACGACTAATCTCTGCCGGACGAGGCACTGCCTCGTCCGGTGGTTTATTGTTTGCATAAGTGCATTTGCACCTATGCAGGTTGCTGCGCAACAACAAGCCCCCTCACCGGCTCCGCCGGCCAGAGACACGGCTTTTACAAAGAGGACGATTATCAAAGCCGACTCAATGCCCGCCCCTTGGCGTGCAATGGGTCGGCTTTCTGCTGATGACGCCGAGGCCAACGTCCAAATCACAAAGTTGGGCATGCGCAAACTTCAATACGGTCAGCTTGCTGAAGCACTGTATAAAGCAACTCCCTGGGCTCCCCTTTCTCATGGTGGCTTTGGTCAGCATGATGGGTTGAGTGTTATGGGCGGTCTTAACGTAGACCTCTCTGTGAGTATGAACGGGCGTTCAACATATGAACCATGGTCTGGCTTGTACCAGTTGATTCAAGCACAACCCGCCGGCCTAGAACGTGTAGAGATACTAACTGGTACCGATGCCGTTGGTCTTGCACCAAGCATGACCCTTACGGCGCTCAACATGCAGGCGATGATCCACAACAGCGCAACACCCTTCACATCGCTTTGGTATCATCAAGGTGGGGGAGACATTGTAGCAATGGATGGAACGTTTTCGCAAAATGTTGCTGAAAACGTAAACGTAACCGTTGGCGTTAGGCGAAGTGGGGCGCGTGGACGATATACCAACACAGGGTTCGACATTTGGAATGTACGTTCCGCCGTGCGTTGGACGGTGAGTAATAAGACACATCTGAATATCTCTTATGAACTGGCCTCGCTTAACTCAGATATTTGGGGCGGCATACGCCAGGCAGGCTTATCAAAAGAGTTTACCGAAGATGCTGCGCCACCCGTCAACACTCTTCTGCGTGATGAAACTCGGCGCCATGATCTAACAATTTCCTTAGCACAACATTTGACCGATGATTCGTCCAGCGTGTTAACGGCCAGCGCGTATGGGACATATAATGCAATGTTGAGACTGCGAGACAGCACGTTGAATACGTCGGCTGTGGATACGATGGATCAACTCGTTATACGCGGTGGAATGGCAGGAGCACTACTCAGACTTGATCAGCATATCGGTGAGATACATCTGCGTCTTGGTACAAGTGCAGATCTCGTACAAAACGATTCAAGTGTGTACGCAGTTGGCTCGTCTGGTGTGCTGCCACAAGTTTTTGGCCATGTTGTGGTTCCTCTGGCCCCTTCATTGTTGATTCGTGCCGCCGCTAGAGCTTCACTTCAGTTTGATCGCTTTTTGATTGGTGCAGGCGCTGGCCTTGATTTTAATGCGGGTTCATCGAGGTATCGTGTTGATGTGGCAACGTCTCAGAGAGCACCTACGCTGGCCGAAGGCTCGGCTCTTACTCCAGAGCAACATGTATTGCTCTCCGCAGGGGGCTCATGGTTTTCTACAAACATGCGTGCTACGGCCACGATATATGGCCGGCTCGTTTCAGACCCCATCGTATCCTCAGGCACTCGCACCAATGAAGTTATATACCGAACAACATCGGTCAACGCTGCTTCACGGAGTATTATTGGTGGTGTTGCAGAAATGACGTGGAGGATAGGGAATTTCGAATTCCGACCTGTGGTACGATTGACGTATTCAACTACGGATAATGTTGCAGACCAACGTTTTCCATTGGCAATGGCGGACCTTTCGGCTGCCTATGTTTATGAGGTGGGGCGTAACTCCGTACGCCTCGGAGTAAGCGGTACGGCACTGAGCAGCGCGCAGCTCCCTCAATTCGTTGGGCCGTCATGGACGTACGTTGCTCCAGTAGTTGCAACTGGAAGTCAGTACAACGGACTCAGTGTCTTCATGTCCGCACAGGTGGGCAATGCAAACATCCGTGCCTCGTTCGATAACATCCTCGGTCAACGTTGGTACACAACATCCTTAGCACCAGAAATCGTGCGGAGCATTAGATTGAGCGTAGATTGGTCTTTCTTTGATTAGGCAACTATGATGACATCAACAACAATTGCCGCAATGTTCCTTGACGTCTGCAAACGTTTTGAAGGAAACACAAATAAAATTGCATTCTCCCGAAAGACAGATGGGCAGTGGCATTCACTTACTCATGATGCGCTACGAGAGAATGTAGAGTTGTTCTCTGATGCATTGCTTAGAAATGGTATTGCACCCGGCGAACGTGTAGGTATCATTAGCGAGAACCGAACAGAGTGGGTCGTGGCAGACTTCGCTATGAGTTGTATGGGCGTGATTGACGTGCCGATTTTCCCGACGCTGACGGCCCATCAAGCGCAACATATATTCTTTGATTGTCAGGCTGCAGCTGTCATTGTTTCCAATGCTATTCAGTTAAAGAAGATTATTGCCATTTGGGATGATTTGCCTGCATTGCGGCTGGTGATTACCATGAACACAATGCCGTCGGACAACCCGCATGTTCTCTCTATGCAGGATATGCTTGACAACAGCAGGACCGTCTCGTCTGTCCAAGAGCGGCGTGCCCGCATCGAAACAGTGGCACAAGGAATCCTGCCTAGTGATCTGCTTACGCTGATCTATACAAGCGGTACCACAGGAAATCCAAAGGGTGTAATGCTCACACATGGCAATCTTGTTGCGAATATTTCTGCGGGCCTGCGCCGTATCACGGTAAACGAAGAAGATGTATTCCTCTCGTACCTCCCGATGTGTCACAGCTATGAGCGTATGGCGGGATATTATCTGGCGTTTTCTGCCGGAGCTTCAAGCTATATCGCTGAGTCGATAGAATCAGTTGCTGAACTCATGCGTGAGGTCCGCCCAACGATCATGACATCCGTGCCACGCCTCTTTGAACGCATTCGAGCACGAGTGTTGGGTGCTGTAGAGAAAGACTCATCCTTCAAACAAGGAACCTTCAGATGGGCAATGCGCGTTGGTGAACGATATGAACAAGGAGAACGTGGCGCAGCACTACGCCTGCAACAGGTGATAGCCGATAAGCTGGTCTATGCAAAGATTAGAGAACGCACAGGGGGCCGGCTTCGGTTCTTTGTTTCTGGCGGAGCCGCTTTGAATCACGAAGTTGGCAGGTTCTTCCACATCGTAGGTCTCAAAATTGTGGAAGGGTATGGCCTCACCGAAACGTCGCCAGTAATCGCGGTTCATCGTCTCAACGATATCGTGCTGGGCACCGTTGGTCAGCCACTCGATAACGTTGAGGTGCGCATTGCACCTGATGGAGAGATTCTTGCTCGTGGACCAAGTATCATGAAAGGGTATTGGCAAGAAGAAGAAGCTACCAGAGAATCAATCGATGGTGATGGCTGGCTACATACTGGAGACATTGGTGAGATAACGGACAAGGGGCATATACGGATTACAGATAGAAAGAAACACCTGCTTGTTTCGAGTGGCGGAAAAAATATGGCACCTCAAACCATCGAATCTCTCATACTGCAGAGCCCCTTTATCGATCAGATGATGCTCATCGGAGATGCCCGCGAATACTGCACTGCGTTGATTGTCCCAGACGTAGATGTTGTTGAGGCTTGGGCCAAGAGAAATGCAATAAGCTATATAAATCGCAATCACTTATTGGCATCGTCTGAAGTGCATCGTGGTATTGAAGCCGAAATTAACCGCCTGCAACGAGATCTTGCAAAGTATGAGAGGGTGCGCCGCTTTGCAATAGTATCAGAGCCATTCTCTGTAGAAAACGGTTTGTTAACACCAACCCTCAAAGTAAAACGAAAGGCCGTACTTGCGGCCTATTCCGACATCATTGACCATCTCTATGAGAAGCCCGAATGACGTTACCTGAAGCGATTAAAACGCGAAAGACATCCAATGGGCATTTCGATCCTCGCCCGGTCTCGATCGAACATCAACGTATGCTCATCGAGGCAGCGGAGCGTGCACCTAGCCACTTCAATTCGCAACCATGGCGATTCATTCTCATAGACGATGTGGCAGTTCGAACACAGATTGCCGAGATTGGTGGCAGTACAATGACGCAGTTAATCGAAGGGGGCTCCTTCTTTACCAGGTATCGCAAGTATTTTCGGTTCTCTAAAGAAGAGATGGAAGAGAAACGAGATGGGATCTTTATTGATCAAATGCCGATTGCACTTCGCCCCTTTATCAAGCAGGTGTTTTCCGACAACGTGATGAATGTATTGTCAAAGCTAGGCGTAGCTAAACTCCTTGGCGAGGATAACCGAAAGTTAATACAAGGAAGTCCACTCTTATTAGCCACATTGCTCACGAAAGAAGAATACAAACCTGGCGAGCTATCGGGCTATTATTGCACATTATCTCTTGGCATGGCCATCGAACACGTGTGGCTGATGACGGGAGAACTAGGAATGGGTATACAATTCGTGTCAACACCTATGGAGATTCCAGGAGCGTGGGATGAGCTCAAGAGAGTCTTGCAGGTGCCGGATGATCTTGAATTGATGGCTGTGTACCGACTTGGATATCTACCTCCAGAAAAACAACGACCGAGAATCGACTGGAGAAGTGACCATCGCAAACGATTGTCGCAGATTGCATTTCGCAATACCTGCAACACGCCCGAGGCGGATGCCCCGCCGTCATTATGATAGCCGTACGAATTGCTGGAATAGGAACAGCTGTACCAGAATACGTGGTAGACCAATCCATGGTCCGAGAAACAGTAGCACGTGTGTTTGGTGAATCCGTAGCCGGCCTAGACAAACTCTTGCAGGTTTTTGAACACGAACATATCGTTACAAGGCGATTCGTGCGTCCCACATCATGGTATGGAGAGGATCATGGTTTTGCAGCAACGAATGAAGTTTTTGCAGAAACCGCTGTTGGACTTGGAACTCAGGCTGCAAAAAAGGCACTTGTTGGAAGGGAAGCAGACGTACGAGCGATAGTTGTTGCAAGTACAACAGGCATCATGACTCCGTCCGTCGATGCTGCGCTTACAATGTCTCTTGGGCTCTCACCTCATGTAACGCGTATCCCCATTTTTGGACTTGGATGTGCTGCTGGTGTATCAGGTCTAGCCAGAGCTGCAGAGCTATCACGGTTATACGGTGGTGCCCCAGTTCTTTTTGTTGCCGTTGAAATATGCAGCGTTACCTTTCAACGATCAGACTCATCGAAATCTAATATTGTTGGCAGCTCGATATTTGGTGATGGGGCGGCAGCTGTATTGGTAAGTGCAGATGGAACAGGTCCGGAGATACAACATGGGTATAGTACGCTGTTCCCCCACACAGAGGATATCATGGGGTGGGACGTAACTGATACGGGGCTCCGTGTTCGTTTTTCGCGAGACATCCCCGCTTTTGTACGAGCACACATCCCTGGTGTACTAGTCAACGCCTATCAAGCATGGGGAATTAGTGCAGCAGATGTTGGAGATATCATTGCTCATCCTGGTGGTGCTAAAGTTCTTACTGCGTATTCGGAGGCAACGGGCAAGCCCCTTGCAGACTTCCAGCACGCGTTTGATATTCTTCGCGAGTTTGGCAACATGTCTAGCGCAAGTGTGTTGTTTGTTCTTGAACGTTGGTTGAATGACGGTAAACCTAAGCCACGCTATTCCATTATGTCTGCATTAGGCCCGGGCTTTAGTGCTGAACAACTGCTACTATCATGAATGCAAGGGACCCGATGCACGGCATAACGTTGCTGATGATTATTGAGCAACTGGTTGCCAAACATGGCTGGGAGGCGATGGCCGAGCAGGTTCCAATACGGTGCTTTCAGCATGATCCGTCTGTTAAATCAAGTCTAGCATTTCTTCGCAAGACACCGTGGGCACGCAAGAAAGTTGAAGCCTGGTATGAGTCCGAACTTTAGAATGTTCAACCACATTGGAAACACGTGTTACTCCTCGAATTCATAACCATACTTCTAGTTCTTCAGCGCGTTAGCGAGCTGGTTCTTGCTAGGCGTAATGAACGCCGTACCAGAGCACGTGGTGGAGTAGAGTATGGGGCGAGACATTACCCAATAATTGTGCTACTTCATGTTTGCTGGTTTATTGCCTTCAACGCAGAGAGTTATGTGCGAGGTGGCGGACCCACCAGTCTATGGCCACTGTGGAGTATACTGTTCGTAGCTGCCCAGATCCTACGCTATTGGGCAATCTCTTCATTAGGGGAGTTCTGGAATACAAAAATTATCGTTGTGCCAGGCATGTTGTCTGTGAGATCGGGACCATACAAATACATACCGCATCCCAACTATGTTGCCGTGCTGATTGAATTTGTTGCCGTACCGATGTTAGTGGATGCGCCGATAACAGCTGTGGTGGGTACAGTACTTAATGTTGCACTGTTGTGGTCTGTTCGAATTCCTGCAGAAACACGTGCATTGTCAGAAACAAAAAAGGGCCACAGCACGCTGTGACCCAGAATTTGTAGTGTACCGGAGGAGGGACTTGAACCCCCGACACATGGATTATGATTCCATTGCTCTAACCACCTGAGCTACTCCGGCCTTAAGGGTTACAAAGATAAGAATCCCTACGCAACTGGCCAGAAAAGTCAAGCGTCGCCTGTAAGCCGTCGCAATTCATCGCGGATACGGGCCGCCCCCTCATAATCTTCCACCTTAATGGCTTGATCGAGTTCTTGTTCTAGGCGCTGACGAAACGTAAGCGGTTCGGAAGGGGCTTCTTGCACCGCACTTTTCGACTGAAGTCGTTTTAGCTCGTCATCACCTTCGTCTTCGTCTGCGGTTTCTTGTGAACTTGGCTCTACTTCTGTTATGTCCTCGGCCTGCATCGAGATCTCATCCATTATTTCTTTTGATACAAACATGGGAGCGCCGCAACGAACCGCGATGGCAATTGCATCGCTTGGCCTTGCATCAACTTCGAAATCAGAATATTCAAAGACGATGGTTGCGTAGAACGTTCCTTCTTTGATAGTAGTGATCACGATTTCTTTAACTGTTGCACCTAATGTTTCGATGATGTTGCGGAGCAGGTCGTGGGTCATTGGACGTTGTGGGCGCACACCTTCTAGCTCATTGGCAATTGCCTGTGCTTCGGGTTCGCCAATAACGATGGGAAGTCGGCGCGTTCCGTCTACCTCTTTCAGCAACAATGCATACGCACGTTGTGAATTAGGGTTGATAGAAAGACCGAGGATGTCCACTTGGATCTTGTTCATCGTCGCCTCAGATCAGCCTCGGCCGGTTACAGAAGAGATTTTTTTAGTAAGCTTTGGAAGTACTTCCATTACGTCACCTACAATACCATAGTCAGCAACCTTAAAGATAGGTGCTTCTTTGTCCTTGTTGATCGCAACGATGATTTTACTTGTAGACATACCGGCGAGATGCTGAACAGCACCGCTGATACCACATGCAACGTACATCGTTGGACTAACTGTTTTGCCTGTTTGACCAACCTGCTCGCGGTGCGGACGCCAGCCGGCATCTACAACGGCACGTGAAGCGCCTACGGCGGCACCCAGACTTTTGGCCAGCGACTCTACAAGATGGAAGTTCTCAGGGCCCTTGAGTCCACGTCCACCTGAAACAATCATATCGGCCTCAGCAACATCAAGCATTCCTTCGTTTCGAGACATGCCGGTTACGATTGCGGAACGCATGGCTCCATCCGTTATTGGCAAAAAAGCAGTGACGGCAGGAGTAGTTAAACCCTCCGCCCGTGCAGTAAACACGTTTGGCCTAAGCGTTGCAATTGTAATAGGGGTTGTGGCTTTTACACGGATGATGGCCTTCCCGGCATAGACGGGTCTAGAGGCTTCAAGGGCCGTTGCAGAACCATGCAGTTCTACACAGTCGGGTAACAATCCCGCTTCCAACCGCACGGCTACTCGCGGCGCGAGATCTTTACCAGCGGCGTTTGCAGAAAACAAAACAGTTGTAGCGCCTGATGCTGCTGCGGCCTGTGCAATGGCTTCGGCTACGGCACCATTCTGAAATGATTTCCAGGCATCGCCTGAAACATTGTAACATTCAGAAAGACCGTATGCGCCGGCAGAAGCAATCTGCGTCTCACTGGCATTAATGGTAAAACCAACAAGTGGTAGGCCGGCCGCAATACTGCGAGCTGCAGTGATTGCTTCGTATGATGACCTTTTGAGGCCATCTCCGGACGTTTCGAGATAGATCAGGATACTCATTAAATCACCTTTGCTTCTTCGTGAAGGAGACGTACCAACTGATCGATGTCTTCATCGCTATCCGTCATCATGCGGTTGAGGCGTTTTGTTTCTGGCAAAACCATCCCTAGCGTCTCAACGCGAGGAGTAGCTGCTGAAGAGGGGCGTTCTGTGATAGGTTTTGACTTCGCCTTCATGATATCTGGCAATTTTGGATACCGTGGATCATTAAGCCCCTTCTGTGCGCTTATCACACATGGTAGGGAAGCAGTAACGATCTCTTTGCCACCTTCTACGTCGCGCTCTGCCGAAACTGCCGTTCCATCAATGGTTAGCGTAGAAGCCATCGAAACACTTGGCCAGCCGAGGAGTTCGGCCACCATTGTTGGTAGTACAAACCCATCGTAGTCAATTGACTGACGACCGAAAATGATGATATCGGGCGATGTTTCCGTGGCCAATTCAGCAATAGAAGACGCAACCACGAATGAGTCTACGCGTGCATCGTCCTTTACGTGAACAGCAACGTCGGAACCCATTGCCAATGCAGTGCGAAGCACTTCTTTGGATGTGTCTGGGCCTACCGTTACGGTTGTGACACTTCCACCATTCTTTTCTTTCAGGCGCAGGCCTTCTTCAATCGCAAATTCGTCGTACGGGTTAAGAATAAACTTCACGCCAGCAGGGTTGATACTGCGCCCGTCGGTACCAACGGCAACACGTGTTGTAGTATCCGGTACCTGGCTGATGCAGACTAGGATATTCATGAATCTCTCAGGGTTGTTTACTAGATTAGACCACAAAGATACTGCAATCAGAGCGTTCCTGTGGACCATTGAAGCGTGACAATTGCCCTCGCCCAATCGGCACGTGCCGAAACAAGGCGCAGGAGGGCTTCGGCGTAAAAACGTTCACGGAGGTTGAGTTGCAAAAGGGAAGACTCGCCAGCTTCGAACTTCCGCAACTCGGCGGTTACCATGATTTGACCAAGGCGTGCTTCTTCGTCTGCTGCGCTGAGGCGTTCGCGCGACCTGTCTAACGCAATCACGGCGTTGGCGGCGTCGGCGTCAACCATTCGTTCAACCAGCGCCCTCGTAAGATCTGCCCTCTGCACAGTTATTCCTGCAGTTTCGGCACCAGCAGAAGCTTGACGAAAGAGGAGCGGTTGGGTAACACGCAACCCTATTTTGTAGTCGGTTTTGGATAAGGATGTTACGTCATACGCAAGCAGCGCTGCCTCGATCTCAACAAACGGACGCATGAATTCTTGAGCCAACGATGAGTCCATTCTCGAAGTTTGTTGCATCACCTCTGCACGGCGAATCTCTGGCCGGAGTAAACGGGCAAGATTAGCAGCATCTAAAGCCGTTGTAGATGTGTCTGCACGAACTGGGAGTTCGAGTGGGCGAACGTTTAAGTTCTGCTCTGGCGTACCATTACCAGTCCAAAGAAAAACAGCAACGTCCACTGCAAGTTGTTCAGCGATGCGCAACGCTCTAAACCGTTCGCCACGCCGGCGCTGAAATTCTTGTGCGATTTCAACGCTGTCTATCACGGCAGATTCTCCTGCACGTGCCCTGCGAGCTACAAAATCGAGTCGGCGTTGAGCAAGTTCAAGAAGACTATCGGCAACTGAAACTGCTGATACAGCCTCACCCCAATCCCAGTATCGCATTGCCGCAGAACGCAAGAGGTTGTTGCGCTCCATTCGATATTGTGCCTGAGCTAGGTCTGGCCTCAACATTGCCTTGCGCAATTGGTTGCGTCGGTTGTCGGTAAATATCCCCTGAAAGATCGGCAACGTTACGCCAATAGAACCCTCACCTGGCAGACTGGTAACATTCTGCGCGTTTACGTTTGTTCCAATCCCACGCGAATACGAGGCCCTAAGCTTCGGACCAAATAACATGTCAAGTGGCAGTTCGAGTGAACCGTCAAAGAGGTTGAGCTTATCCTGACCATTGTAGTCCTTGTATTCATAGTCAACATTGAGAAGTGGGTCGAATCTGCCCAGTGCATTCCGAATTTCCGCCTCAGCAAGCTCAGGTTCAAAATCTGCAGAAAGAAGTGATGGGTGCGTGCGTTCAACACGCAACAGAAACTCCTCCAACGGCAGAACTGTCTGCGCACTGACTGCTTGAACAATCACCATAAAAACGATCAAGCAGACAATCATTTCTCTTTGTCCTTTGGCTTGTCTGTTTGTGACGATGGTCTGTCCCGCACAGTAACGGGGAACTGCGGTGGGAAGCCCATGAGTTGTCGCCAGAACTCATAACCAAGAGGGACTTCATCAAGCAGTACCCATCCAGTGGCGTCGGTGCCTTGACGCAAATACCTATCATCTGGCCACGTGATATAATCTGGGTCGTCCGTTGGAACGATAAGCACACGGAAGCGCCCCGTGCCATCATCTACAGCATCCACAACTTTTACGCGACCGTGAAATATTCCAACCTGAACGTGGCTCCAACCCGAGTACTGAAATGCGGGAAAACCGCTGAACTGAAGCGACACATACCGTCCAGGTTCAATAAGTGCGGCGTCCATACTACTAACGTAGATCTCTACTGCCTGGTCCGTTGTTTTAGGAACGATGTAGGCAAGTTCTTCGCCTTCCTTTACGGTTTGGCCTTGTCCAGCCTTTGCAATACGAACAACGGTTCCTGTTACTGGTGCAAGTACCACGCCCATTCCAACACGCCCTTGCGCGTTACCAAGGCGTACGTCCACTTCCTGCATCGCAACATAGGCCTGATTGATCACGCGTTCTTCTTCAGCAACAAACGCGTTGATGTCTTGTTGTGAAGCATTCATAGATGCAACAGATGAAACAGAGTCAGCAGATGCACGTTGCAGGGCTAACAAAGCACTTTCAAGTTCTCGACGAGAGATCAGATCCTGCCTAAATAGTGTGTCGGCCCGACTGTAACGAATCCGTGCTGTGCTCATTTCTACGATTACATTCTCCAAACGAGCCAGAGAGGCCTTGTAGCGTTGTTCTGCTTGCTTCCTTCGCTGGATTGCAACGCTGATACCCTTCTCCTGAGCATCAAACGTGCGGTCGCGAAGTATCTGCATCCTATTTAGGAGATTTGTATCGAGGTAGTTAACGTTAATATCTGCAAGAATTGCAATCGTATCACCTTTCGCAACGCGTGCACCTTCACGAACATACCATCGCACGATGCGTCCACTAATGGAACTTTCAATCGTTTGCGGTCGGGCTTCGGGTGCAAACGATGTTACAATTCCCGAACCAACAACCGTTTGCCTCCACGGAACGAGCGTGAGAAATACAGCGATAGCCACCAAAAGAACAACGATAACGATTGCGAGTTTGGTGTGTGAACCCTTTGTCCGTATTAACTCTGCCAGATTTTGAGATCGATTAGTCATTTTTAGACCCCGTTTCTGAGTTGGAGAAATGAGCTGAACCGGGGAATAAGTGTGCAAACAACCCATTGCGTTTGTGTAGTTCGGCTGGGGAGCCTTGTTCGGCAATGAGCCCATCGGCTAATACGTATACGTGGTCTGTGCACCGAACTACTTCTGGGTCGTGTGAGATGTTCAGAATCGTCCAGTGTGGCCACTTTAGGAGCTGATGAATCAATACGAGTTTTGCGCCGTCTTCAATACCCTCAAATGCCTCGTCGATAATCAGCACTTCGGGCTTGTTAACGATCATCCGTGCAAGTAGGATCTTACGACGCATACCATAGGAAATATTTTCGCCCGATGTAGAGACAATCGTATGAAGTCCTCGCGGTAACTCGAGTATTGCGTCATGAAGCTGTGCCATATCAATGGCCCACTGAAGGTCTTCAGTGGGCAGGTCTCTCCCAAGCGTAATGTTTTCAAGAACACTGGCAGGAATAATTTGATTTTCTGGGAAGACATATCCAACTCTCGTACGAAGGGACTGTAGGTCCGCAGTCCGCGTATCCACTCCGTTTACCTCGATAGACCCCTCAGCGGCATCCTCCAAACCAAGCATGATTTGGGCAAGCGTGGACTTGCCTGCACCACTTGCTCCAACGAGGCTAACATTTTGTCCTGCTTCAATGTTGAGTGTAACGCCGCGCAACACGCTGCGCTGTTGATAGGAAAAGTGAAGATTACGAATGTTAACAACTCCACCTTTGGTATTCGTTGGTACCTTGATTCCGTCCTGACGCTCCACGGGCTGATCAATGATGGCTTTGAGCTTATCCACGGCGGCCACAAGGTCGTAAAACATATCGAACTGCGAGATCAACTTCTCCATCGCTCCAAGAATGAGTATGATGATGATCTCAGCGGCAACGAGCTGACCCAGCGAGATTGATTGCTCGATGACAAGAATTCCGCCAAGAGCCAAGATGCCCACGGTAGCGAGCCCCTTGAAGAGATATGAGCCAAGAATTTGACGAACGAAAATTCGATGGTGTTGATGGCGGGATATGACGTATGCTTCACTGATACTTTCAGTACGCGCCAGCGTGTATGGTATGGCATGTGTGAGCTTAAAGGCCAGTTGATTCCGTGCCACGTCTTCTAGCCAAGACGCCGTCATGTATTTCTTCTTTGAGACATTTACAGCCGTGGAGACGGCTCTACGCCCCAATACAAAAACTAAGACCGGAATAAAGAGCATAAAAAGCAGATCGTACAAAAGGAAGAACGGATGGTAGATGCCAAGTACAAAGAGACCGGTTGTAAGGACGAGTACCGCGTTCATGCCTTCAAGAAGAAACTTGCCGATCGACTTTTGAATTGTAATCACGTCGAAGAATCGGTTCACAAGTTCCGGGCCGTAGGTCTCGCGTAAAGACGGATGGGTGAAACGAGGGATTCGTTGCATCACTTCAAATGCTGTGTGAACAAACATCCGTCGTTGAATCATATCCACCACATAAAGCTCAAACGCCGCAATAAAAGCCATCGCCAGCATTGCAAGAAAGACGATGGCGCACAACACAACTAGCTGCTGGCTAAATACTCCCAATGCAACTGCGTTAACAATTGCCTGCGAGCTCAATGGCACGGATAAACCAAGCAAACTCGTGAGGATTGCATATACGATTACAACAAACACATCTCGTCGCTCAGCCTTCATTATCTTTGAGATAAGGGGCCATGCATCACGCAAACTGTGTTCCTGCGAATCTTTATTACTCATTCGCTTATTTCCAATGTAGTTAGTGCATTAGCTGTCAGTTCAGACTTAATATACTGCCCCGTGACACTCTCCGTATGATTGGCAACTTCTTCAGGGGTACCTGTAGCAACAATCCGGCCACCGTTGTTGCCGCCGCCTGGACCAAGATCGATAATATGGTCTGCAAAAGTGATAACGTCCAAATTGTGTTCGATTACAATTACGGTATTGCCCTTAGCCACCAACTTATCGAGTAGTCGCAAAAGAACGCGGGTATCTTCAAAATGAAGTCCAGTTGTGGGTTCATCAAGCAAGTAGAGAGTTTTTCCGGTGCTGGTTTTTGATAGCTCGGTTGCAAGCTTCACGCGTTGCGCTTCACCTCCAGACAACGTTGGCGCTTGTTGCCCTAGCTTGATGTAGGTAAGACCAACTTCCATCAGCGCGTTGAGTTTGTTCCTGATCTTGGGGATGTCAGCAAAGAGCTCTACAGCTTCCTCTACTGTCATGTCTAGTACTTCTGCAATAGACTTACCCTTGAATCGAACTGAAAGTGTCTCTGCGTTATAGCGTTTGCCATTGCAGACTTCGCAGGAAACATAGACATCGGGCAAGAAACTCATTTCAATACGGCGTATGCCCGCCCCCTCACACTCATCGCACCGCCCGCCAGATACGTTAAAGCTGAAACGTCCTGCTTGGTAGCCGCGGATCTTTGCCTCTGGAAGCATTGTGAAGAAGTCACGGATCTGGGTAAAGAGTCCAGTATACGTTGCGGGATTAGACCTAGGCGTTCTGCCAATAGGCGATTGATCGATCTCTATTACCTTGTCGATATTGTGGAGCCCATCAAGCCGTTCATAGGGCAAGGGTACGGTCTCAGCGTTATAGAAATACCGCGAGAGAATTGGGTAGAGCGTATCATTCACGAGTGAGCTTTTGCCAGAACCACTCATACCCGTAATACACGTAAAGGTGCCTAGAGGCAACTCAAGGGTTACATTTTTTAGGTTGTGGCCTCTGGCACCAACGAGTTGCAGAACTTTTCCATTGCCTTCTCTGCGTGATTCCTTTACGTCTACGCTTCGCCGTCCCGTTAGATATTGTAACGTAAGAGAATTGTTGATGTGCGAGTGCTGTCCTAGAGCAACATTGCCGCGTGCCTGACCAACAACAGAAAACTCTGCAACAATTTCTCCGCCATGGACCCCGGCACCCGGCCCAACGTCAAAAACATGGTCTGCCTCTTCTATCATCTCACGGTCATGCTCAACAACGAGCACTGTATTGCCTAGGTCACGAAGGTTCTTGAGAGACCGGATGAGTTTCTGATTGTCGTGCTGATGAAGTCCAATGCTTGGTTCATCAAGAACATAGGTTACACCAACAAGTTGTGATCCTATTTGGGAAGCAAGTCTAATTCGCTGAGACTCACCACCAGAAAGTGTGCGAGCACTTCTGTCTAACGTTAGATAGGACAGTCCAACCTCATGTAAGAAGCTTAGTCTGCTGGTGATTTCTTTCAGGATAAGCGTTGCAATAATGTTCTGGCGTTCATTCAAACGCGTTGGCAACTCGGAGAACCACTGAAACGAGGCGAGGATGTCAGCTTGAGTTGCTTGATGGATATTCCTGTCTGCTATGCGCACATGTAAATGTGCTCGTTTTAATCTTGCACCAGAACATTCTCTACATGGAATTGTAGCAAAGTATTTTTCGATGGACTTACGTACGGTGCTTGTACTCGTTTGCTCATACTGATGTCTCAACGAAGGAAGAACGCCGAGGTACGAATGTTTCACCGTAGTACCACTGTATGAAATGTTGATCGACGAGCCGCTGGTACCATACAGGACGCTGCGCGTTTGCTCATCTGTCAATTCTCCAACGGGCACATTCATCGGGATCTTGGCGTGTTCGCACCATGCAAGCACTTGTTTCCATAGCCACGTCTCGCGCTTCTTCCCTAAGGGGGCGATACCACCCCCTAGAATTGATAGCGCTGGGTCGGGAATCACAAGTGCTGGATCGAAGTCCATCATCTTGCCGAGGCCCTCACACGTTGTACATGCACCAAACGGAGAGTTGAATGAAAACATGTTTGGTGCTGGCGTTTCGTAGGACATGCCACATTGTGGGCAGGCATACAATGTGCTAAAGAATCGCTCAATCCATTGTTCCGTTTCTCCTTCTATGAGCACCGTCAAACCGCCATCGCCGAGGTGGAGAGAAGTTTCTACGCTCTCAACAAGCCGACGTGGACTCTCGTGGTCTACAACCAATCGGTCGATCACGAGTTCGATGGTGTGCACCTTGTATCGCGCAAGTTGCATTCCTTCAGTGATCTCTTTGAGCTCACCGTCTACACGCACACGCGTGAATCCTTGGCGACGGAACTGATCGAACTGTTCTCTGTAATGCCCCTTGCGACCTTTCACAACGGGACTGAGAATCTGAAGTCGAGTACCCTCGGGCAACGACAACAACGTCCCAACAATCTGCTCGATCGTTTGCTGTTGAACAGGAATGTTGCAATTCACACAAAATTGTGTTCCAACCTTAGCGTAGAGAAGTCGGAGATAATCATAGATCTCCGTAACCGTACCAACCGTTGAGCGAGGGCTCATACCTATGCTCTTCTGCTCGATTGAGATGGCAGGGGAGAGGCCTTCTATGATGTCGACGTCTGGCTTCTTCATCACACCCAAGAACTGCCTAGCATACGAAGACATACATTCAACGTATCTACGTTGACCTTCTGCATAGATCGTATCAAACGCGAGTGAACTCTTACCCGACCCACTGAGGCCAGTAATCACTACAAGTTGGTCCCGTGGTATCTCAACAGTGATGTTCTTGAGGTTGTGCTCACGGGCACCCGTCACACGTATAGTGGTGTGCTCTGGATACTCCTCAACAAGGGGTGGTTCAACCCGGGTCATAGTTCACACGAAATGGAAACAAACCAACAAAGATACGACGCCAAGCACTGCTTCAATCTGGGGCGTTCCGTGAGGTGGTGGTGTTCATTGGACAGCCGTAGTCCTACATTCAGTAGGGCTCTGCCTGGAGCCTAATTCTGCCGGGAGAGAATCTGCTACCAGTACGTAATCAGTTACTTCATAAAAAAGGGTGCCATGATGGCAGCACCCTTTTCTGTATGTCGATTTGTAAGGTTCTTAGATCAGTGCATGCCCAGTTTGGAATGTATCTCGCTTCCGTCAACAATACGGAGCATGTACACACCACGAGTCATCATGTTCGCAGGTATCGTGAATTCATTGCTGCCTTGGTTAACGGGGAGTTCCAAAGTTGCTAGAACTTGTTCAGTTAAAGCTATTATATCGACGGTTACTAGCCAGCCTTTTTGAGTTGTACAGAGAACATTTAGGTACTCTAATCCTGTTGTCACTTTCAGTTCACCCCATGGTAATACAGAGAATAAACTGTTTTCGCCAGAGTTACCTGAATTGTTGTTGAGTGGCAGAACTGGGGTATAGGTTAGATCGCCATTGGGTTGGCGCTGAAGTATTCCATGTACAGCTAGACTATTGGTGTCAGCTACCTCAGTGATAGCCCACACGTAAAAGCCAGCAGTAGAATCATACGAAGTGCTGTAAGAGTGATGTTGTGTGGGTGATACAGGCCCAGCCAACGAACGTTTGTTGCAAGAGGTTGGCCAACAATCCGAAGTCCATGTACCATTGCAGTCGCGAATAGACCGCGTGTCATAAAGGCCATCGCCGTTCTTGTCTTCGGTAATCTCCAACCCATAACTGAACGCAGACCCAGAGCCGCAATTGACCGAGATGAAAATGGGTTGCCCGGCGGGAACGGATTTGCTTGTGAGTATCGCGAACGGCATGAGAATCGCGATTAGAAATAACTTCATAACAGTCGCATGGCAAAAGTTCAGTAAAAAATATACTCATTCGTGTAAGCAGCAACGTTAAACATGCGTTACCAACAGAATTGACCTTCCCTTAGCAATGAGCTGGGCCAGAAGGACTTGTGGTAAGGTACCTGCCAAATATTTAGCGGTCTAGGACAATGTAGCGGGTAGACAGATTGTGGAACGTGATGTGGCCTCAGGCATACACCTCGTGCGGAGGAAGTCGCAACATCGGGTTGTGTATGTGGAGTGACTAGATAGCGCCTACCATCACAAATACGCCTCTAGCTCCGACTCGCTTTGGAGCAGAACAGGTCTGCCACGTGATCCATCAGGTGGACCTACGATTCCTGCCATTTCAAGTTCGTCTACAATCCGTGCGGCACGGGCGTATCCAACTTTTAAGCGACGTTGAAGTGTAGACGTACTGGCCTGTTGAAGTTGAATAAAAATCCGCGCTGCATCTTCAAACAGAACGTCTCGGTCTCCGCCGCCGCCGCCTGTGGAACCCAACCGTTTGTTTACCGACGGCAACATGTATGGTGTGGAATACCCGCGCTGTCCACCAATCCAATCACAAATGGCTTCAACTTCTTCTGTAGAAATAAACGCGTTCTGCATACGAATTGGCATCGGCGTATTGCCAGGTGCAAACAACATGTCGCCATTTCCAATCAAATGCTCAGCACCTGTTCCATCAAGAATAGTGCGAGAGTCTATCCTTGACGATACTTGATAGGCAAGACGTGCAGGGAAGTTGGCCTTGATGAGCCCCGTTACAACGTCAACACTTGGGCGCTGCGTAGCAACAATACAATGAATACCAATTGCTCTTGCAAGCTGTGCAAGCCTACAGATCGGTTCTTCTACTTCTTTTGAAGCCGTCATCATCAAATCGGCAAGTTCATCGATGATAACAACGATGAATGGCATGGGGCGATGGATGATCCCTCCCTTATCCTTGATCTTGCCGTCTCGCACTTTCTGGTTGTAATCACTGATGTTTCTCTGTCCGGCAGCAGCAAGTATGCTAAAGCGTTGTTGCATTTCTTCTACAAGTGCTTTGAGGACGATGACGGCATTCTGTGGCGACGTTACAATTGATTCATCAATGTCTGGCGAGATTGCAAGGAAGTGGTCGCGCAAGGCAGCATAAAGATTCATTTCTACACGTTTTGGATCCACGATCACAAACTTGAGATCTCGTGGGTGCATACGGTAGAGCAAGGAAGCGATAATGGTATTGATCCCAACAGACTTGCCCTTACCAGTTGCACCAGCTATCAGCAGGTGAGGCATCTTAGTTAAATCCGCACAGAACACCTCTCCAGTTACTGTCTTACCCATTGCAAGTGGTAGCTTGATATCAGCATTGTGATACTTTGGACTCTTAATAATCGCACTGAAACGCACGATGGAGGGATGTTGGTTCGGAATTTCAATACCAACTGTGCCTCTACCCGGAATAGGTGCAATGATGCGAACCCCTTGTGCCTTGAGAGCTAGTGCAATGTCATCAGCAAGAGATTCAATTTGGGAGACCTTGATGCCAGAAGCCGGGACAAATTCGTATTGCGTAACTACTGGCCCTGGTGTTACAGTGAGATTCTCGATACGTACACGGAACGTTTCTAACTTCTCCTGAAGTGTGCGCGCATTGGCCTCAAGCTCTTTGTCGTCAACAGCGGATTCATCTTTTACATCTACGAGCAATGCCGCGGTAGGGGGCTTGTAGGCAATCTCTTCGTCGTACAACGTTACGTTGCCTAACGCAATCTCGGGCTCTACGGGAAAGAGCGTGTCTTGCACTGTTAACACGAGCGGACGATTAACGCTCACGTTGGATGAGGCCTTCGGCTGCGGAATTACAGTTTTCTCTCCGTGCTCATTTGTCTCATCGTCTGCACCTATGGTAGCTCGCTCTACAAGTGTGATATCCTTTGTAGGATGTAGTTGTTGAAGTCTCGTTTGAACTTCACCTAGGTCTACGCCAGGGGGCTGCACTGGCTCAGGAGCTTGTGTGTTTTGAGGCGAATCTTTTGCGGGCTCTGGTTTTGTTGGTCGAAGTATTCTTACTGAGCCAGAAAGTTTAGTGCCTTCTGCCGGAATACCCGTTTCGATTTCAGGCCGAGGTGGGCGTGGCAGATGCGTGGCGGGCTCGTCATCGGCTCTGTCCATTGCTTGAGCATCAAGGACGGGTCTGCGGATTCTACCGGCAAACAAACCTGAGTCTGCTTTGATTTCATCCTCCACTTCTTCCTCGATTTCACGATCGTTGGCGCTCTCAATCTCTTCGGTGTCTTCGTTGGACTGGTTAAAGGCGCGAGAAGTTTTGCGCGAGCCAATCCATGACATGTCAAAATGAAGTGAGCCAAGAAGCCCCTTTGTTTTGAGCCCAATCGAAGAAAGATCTAGCTCAAAGCCCACAACACATACAAACCCAAGTGCTACTATCCAGACGATTGCACTACCAGCTCTTCCAATAAACTGCGTAGTAACTCCGGCGATGAATTGGCCAATGGCTCCACAAGATTCGCGAGGCAACCATGAAGTAACCTCAACAAGCTGCATCGTTCCTAGGAAGGCGGCTAGGGTAACTATCACTCCGAGAATAGTAATTGAGCGCCGTGTGAGTAACGGTGTGATACGCTGGTACCGAAATAGGTCAAAGGCCCAAAAGAGCATCAGGACGGGGATTGCTGCAGACCAGATGCCTACGGTTGACGTATAGAGCCAATGAGCTACAACAGCCCCTAAGAGTCCAAGCCAATTATATGTTGTATCAAAACGGACTCGTAACGCGTCGTCCCCGCGGATCACACCTATCGCGTCCCGCATGGAGAGTTGCGCGTTTGCTTCATCACGCTGTGTGTAGGAGGCAAGAGCTATAACAAGAAGAATTCCGAGCAGTCCAATCAAAACAGCAGCTATTTTGAAACGCCGTTGGCGGTCATGCTCATCCTGAAACGATCTCTGTTGTGGACGCGTTAGTTCCTCCGGCGCAGGAGTACCTGCGTCGGCGTTCGTTCTGCGACGAATGGGGATATGATCGGGACGTGCTGCCATTGCCTCTTTGCTGCTAACCTCAATTTAATGGATAAATTCGACCACCTATGCAGAACCCTCCACTTAGACCGATCATCATCGCCGGACCTTGCCTGGTTGAGTCACGCGATTTGATATTCACCGTTGCCGACCATTTAGCTACAATCTGCAGAGATCTTCCCGTAGATCTTGTGCTGAAAGGTTCGTATCGCAAGGCCAATAGGACCAGCGTAGGTACTTTTCAGGGCATTGGCAACGAAGAAGCATTGGAATACCTACATGATGCTGGGAAAGCAATTGGTGTGCCCGTACTTACCGATATTCATTCCGATGACGAAGCTGCCATGGCAGCTCGATATGCCGACGTGCTTCAAATACCAGCCTTTCTGAGCAGACAGACCTCCCTTTTAGAGGCAGCAGCTAGAACGGGGCGCATCGTCAACATTAAAAAAGGCCAGTTTATGGCGCCCGATGACATGTCAAAGGCCGCGGAAAAAGTTACCCAAGCCGGCAACCCCAAAGTTTGGCTTACGGAAAGGGGCACGTCGTTCGGATATCACGACCTTGTAGTAGACTTCCGTTCGCTTGTTATAATGGCTACAACGGGCTTCCCAGTGATTTTTGATGCTACTCATAGTGTGCAGCAACCTTCCCTAGGCGCACAGTCGGGTGGTAGACGTGAGTTCATTCCAGCGCTGGCTCGGGCTGCAGCCGCCGTCGGAATTAATGGGTTATTCTTTGAAACCCACCCTGACCCTGCGAATGCCAAGAGCGATTCGGCTACCCAATTGCCCATAGATCAATCTCGCGACTTCCTTATGATGGTGCTTGAACATTGGCACAGATGAAAACAAACATTTACGTGATTGTGATCTGCATGCTCTTCCTCGCCTCATGCACGTCACGCAATTCTGCTACCCGGGTTAAGGACGATCCATTCCTCACAGCACCAGAGCATCTTTCGTTTAATGTAGAAGTGGTGTTCACGGACTCTACATTTACCAAGGCGATTCTCCATGCTGGGGAGGCACAGGTGTTTGAAGGTAGACAGCAAACAACCTTGGGCAAAATGGTGCGAGTGGACTTCTTTTCTCGGCAAGGGGGCAATGCAGCACGTCTGACGTCAGACTCGGCAATAATTGAAGACAGAACTAAGAATATGACGGCTATTGGTCACGTTCGGATTCACTCCGACTCAAATCGCACCACACTAATCACGAAACGGCTGGTATGGGTTAATGCAACGCAGCGCGTTCATTCTGAAGATTCTGTGCGTATTGTTACCCCCGCAGAAACAATCGAAGGTGTGGGATTTGAATCTGATCAATATCTGACATCGTATCGCATTTTTCGCGTAACAGGAGTGCATCGTCCATGAGAACACGCGTCGTTGCTGGAAACTGGAAAATGAATACCTATCCAAACGAAGCCACAAAACTCGTTCATGAGATTGTTGGTGATACACAGACGCAGAAAGCAGTTGCAGCTGGAGTTAGAGTAGTGATCTTCCCGCCGTACACATCCCTTTTTGCTGCCCTCGAGTCAACGATGGGCCACGGTATCTCCGTTGGTGCGCAAAACTGCCATCATGAAGGCCCAGGAGCATATACTGGTGAGATTAGTGCTGAGGTACTGTCGGCCATCGGTTGTTCATACGTTATCGTCGGCCATTCGGAACGGCGCAGGGACCAGGGAGAGTCAAACGTTTTGATTGGACGCAAAGCAGTCCATGCCATCACAAATTCGTTAACCCCCATCATCTGTATTGGCGAAACGCTTCAAGAGCGCCAGGCAGATGCAACAACCGATGTGATACGTAAACAGCTCTCTGAGATAATCGCAGTTGTTGGACCTGATGTAATGCAACAATGTGTTGTTGCTTACGAGCCAGTATGGGCAATTGGCACGGGGCTAGCCGCAACGCCTGAGCAGGCCCAACAGGTGCATGCCTTGGTCAGGCACGAGCTTCAGTCTATTGGTGCGCAGGACGTCTCAATCTTGTATGGTGGAAGCGTTACAGACGCCAATGCCGAAGTTCTGTTTGGATGTGATGATATTGATGGTGCACTCGTTGGTGGAGCTTCGTTGCGTGCTTCTTCGTTTGTATCGATTGTGGCTGCGGCAAGCCTACGGGCAGGCATATGAAGTTTACGTTGGCCAATATCGTCACGTTGTCGCGCCTGTTCATTGCGCCGATATTTCTCGTCTGCATTCTAATGGATTCTCCAGCCGGCGTTACAGCTGCATTGGTTCTGTTTACAGTTGGTTCAATAACCGATTGGTTGGACGGTTTTCTCGCACGCAAGTACGGCGAGGTAACTGATCATGGAATCTTCCTTGATCCACTGGCAGATAAAGTACTTGTTGTATCTGCCTTTGTGGCATTTTACCTCATTAACGCTATGCCGTTGTGGATGGTAATCGTAATCGTTGTTCGAGACTTCATTACAACGGCGATGAGGAGTATTGCAGATGATAGAGGTATGGTGATGCAGACCTCATACATTGCCAAAGTGAAGACCGCCCTCCAAATGACCTTTGTAGTGTATGCCTTGTCTCTCTATTGGGTTGCAATAGCGTGGCCAGACAACGCAGTTAGTTCGTATGCCTATGCCATTCTTATGTCCCAGTGGACGTATTACGCAATATTCATCGTGACGTTGCTCACCATCATCACCGCCGTTATGTACATCATTTCAAATCGAGGGCTTTTTAGACGTGGCAGCTAATACTATTGCTCGTCCTTCATTATCGGGTGTTGCAGACTACGTTGTAACAGTAGGGGGCATTGGTCTGTTGCCAATAATGCCCGGGTCTTGGTGCAGCATCGTTGTTGCGCTCCCGGCCTTGTTGATACCGATGAGTTATGAAACAACACACTGGGCCTATGCGATTGGTTCGGTGCTTTTTTTTGTCGCCGGACTATGGAGCATTCCCCGCGTTCAAGCCAAATGGGGCAAGGACCCCAGCGTAGTTGTTATTGATGAAGCTGTTGGAATGTGCGTGACCTTCCTGTTTCCTGCAGCCACCATGGGCTGGGTAATGTGGGCCTGCTCACTTTTCTTGTTCAGACTGTTTGATGTTATGAAACCATGGCCAATTAGTGCAATTGACAAGCGTTCGGAAGCATGGGCTGTGCTCGGAGACGACATACTGGCGGGGGTTTTCGCCGGTTTGTCTGTGCAACTCATTTCCACGGCGCTGATGTTTTTGGGTATTGTTGACCCAAGAATGTTCAGTGTTTTTATGCCCTGAATCACCTATTAAACGGGGCTGTAGGGCACGTGTTTCACGTAAAACCCCTATAAAATAGGTCGTTGTGGATAAATCATCCTTGAAAACCCCTATGAATAGCTGATATCTTCGTTCCGTAATCGGTTTTCAATAACAGTATTTGTGGGGTTCACATGAACAAGGCAGAGCTAATCGAAGCAATCGCCAATAGTGCAGGGCTGAGCAAGTCACAAGCTGACACAGCGCTCAATGCAACTATCAACGCAATCAAGACTGAACTTGGTAAGGGCGGCAACGTCGCGCTTATCGGTTTCGGGTCTTTCACCGTTGGTAAGCGTGCAGCACGTACTGGCCGCAATCCATTCACCGGTGCAGCACTCAAAATTGCTGCTCGTAAGGTGGCTAAATTCTCCGCGGGCTCAGACCTAAAGTCTGTAGTCAACGGTGAGAAGAAGGTTGGCGGAGCAAAGAAGGCCGCTCCCAAGAAGGCGGCTCCGAAGAAGGCAGCAGCAAAAAAGAAGAAGTAATCACACGATTACTGAAGCCCGCCAATTGGCGGGCTTTTTTTTACCCTATTTTTGCAGTTGATGGCGGTTCCACATCTTATTACCACACATTACCTGTCCGTCGAAGAGATCACAACTCTTCTCGACGACGCAGCTTCCGTTCTCATTCCAGGTGGTCTTGGTAACCGTCGATTCAATGAATTGAATGGCAAACGTTTAGTGCTTGCCTTCTTTGAACCTTCTACTCGCACGAGGCTGTCGTTTGAAACTGCGGCTGAGCGGCTAGGTGCCTCATCCATCTTTTTTCAGACGTCTGGTAGCAGCGTTGAAAAAGGTGAGACGATGCGCGAAACAATCTTTACCATTCAGTCAATGGGGTTCGACGCAATCATCATTCGTCACGCATCTAACGGCATCATGTCAGACATCGCGTCATACTCAACGATGTCGGTTATTAATGCTGGTGAAGGATCTGCGTCTCACCCAACGCAGGCGCTTCTCGACGCATCAACAATTAGAGAACGTCGCGGTAGTCTGACCGGTTGCCGAGTTGCTATCGTTGGGGACTTGCGACATTCTCGTGTAGCACGTTCCACCTCGGATGTCTTACTCCGTATGGGAGCCGACGTTAGGTTCTGTGCTCCAGATGCACTTGTGCCGATTGACCAACAATTCTCAACCATGCAACGGATGGAAGCAATGGATGATGTTCTGCAATGGGCAGATGTTGTGTATCTGTTGCGAATTCAACGCGAACGAATTAGTGATCAGATCATACCTGATGCCGCAGAATATCGCCACATGTACGCAATCACTCTTGATAGAGCGATGAAGCATCCCAATGTGGTCATCATGCATCCCGGACCGGTAAACGTTGGTGTGGAGATAGACGAACCGGTGCTTGATCTGCCCAACTGCCTCATCCATCGTCAAGTGGCGCATGGTGTGGCCGTGCGCATGGCAGTATTACGAAAAATTTTCTCATCCTGAAGTCTAGTCAACCCACCTAAGCCCCATGCCAAAACGCCTTGATCTTAAAACAATTCTTGTCATTGGTTCTGGTCCAATCGTCATTGGACAGGCTTGTGAATTTGACTATTCGGGAACACAGGCCTGCAAGGTCCTCCGCGAAGAGGGCTACCGCGTGGTGCTCATCAATTCAAACCCTGCAACGATTATGACGGATCCAGACGTGGCCGATGCTACGTATGTGGAACCAATCACCACGCAGTTCATTGAAGAAGTAATAAAAAAGGAGAAGCCGCAGGCGATTCTGCCAACCATGGGCGGTCAGGTGGCCTTGAATGCAGCGGTTGGTTTGCACGAAGCAGGCATCCTTGAGAAGTATGGCATCGAACTTATCGGATCGCAAATACATTCAATAAACAAAGCCGAGGACCGAGAACTCTTTCTAAACGCAATGGTAAAGATTGGCATGGAAATGCCGAGAGGGGGCTTTGTTCATGAGTTGGAAGAGGGGATGAGAATAGTAGACGAAATCGGATTCCCTGCCATCATTCGACCATCCTTTACGCTAGGAGGCACTGGTGGCGGAATTGCATACAACATGGAAGAGTACAGAGACATGCTTCACAATGGTCTTGCTGCTAGCCCAGTGCAGCGAGTACTTGTTGAAGAGAGTATCATCGGCTGGAAGGAATATGAACTTGAGGTGATGCGAGATACCAAGGACAATGTTGTCATCGTTTGTTCGATAGAAAACATGGATCCAATGGGCGTTCATACCGGTGATTCGATAACGGTTGCGCCTGCGCAAACGCTTACCGACCGAGAATATCAGCGTATGCGCGATGCCTCATTAAAGATTATACGGGAGATCGGCGTAGAAACGGGGGGCTCTAATATTCAGTTTGCTGTTAACCCAGACAACGGACGAATGGTTGTTATCGAAATGAACCCTCGTGTATCGCGCAGTTCAGCTCTGGCGTCAAAGGCAACAGGATTCCCAATAGCAAAGATTGCTGCAAAACTTGCTGTGGGCTACACGCTTGATGAAATCGTAAACGATATAACAAAGATGACGCCCGCGTGCTTTGAACCATCGATCGATTACGTAGTAGTAAAAATTCCACGCTGGGATTTCGAAAAGTTTCATGAAGCAGACAATTCACTCGGCATCCAGATGAAGTCAGTGGGCGAAGCAATGGCATTTGGCCGAACCTTCAAAGAAGCTCTTCAGAAGGCCTTACGTTCCCTTGAGCAAAAGCGGCATGGATTTGGTTTTGATCAGCCCCATTACACTGAACTGGATCCTCTGCCAGAGGCCGAACATGTTCCGTTGCGAACCCGACTACGTAAGCGCACGTCAACGTCCATCTTTGATCTTTGTGATGCACTACGGGCAGGAATGAGCGTTGAAGAGATACACCAGCTTACGAAGTACGACCCGTGGTTCATTGATCAGTGCCGGCAGATTGTTGAAGAAGCACTTGAACATATTCAAGGTGCTCATCAAGGTAAGTCTCTCTCGGACATCAATGTTCAGCAAATGAGAAAACTCAAACGCTTCGGATTTAGTGATTATCAGATTGCCACAATGTATGGCGTTTCCGAATCGGCTGTTCGTGCACAGAGAATGAACATCGGTGTGATTCCCGTGTACAAAACCGTAGACACGTGCGCAGCAGAATTCGAGTCGGCTACACCATATCACTATTCCTGCTACGAAACCGAGAACGAGGCAATCGCCTCTACGAATAAGAAAGTCATTATTCTTGGTAGTGGACCAAACCGAATCGGTCAAGGAATCGAATTCGACTATTGTTGCGTGCAGGGTGTGTTTGCGTTAAAGGCTCTCGGTTATGAAGCAATCATGATCAATTGTAATCCAGAAACGGTATCAACGGATTACGATACCACAAGCCGATTGTATTTCGAGCCGCTTACGTTTGAAGACGTCATGAATGTGATTGAACTCGAAAAGCCAGACGGTGTGGTAATTACGTTTGGTGGTCAAACGCCACTGAAGCTAGCCCAAAGGCTCTATGAGGCTGGAGTACCTCTCATTGGCACCTCGCCAGAGGGAATTGATCTTGCTGAAGATCGCCAACGTTTTGGTGATCTGTTGGCGCGGCTACAGATCCCATGTCCACCATGGGGCACAAGTGTTACGGAAGACGATGCGGTAGTGATAGCTGAGCGTGTTGGATATCCCGTCCTCGTGCGGCCTTCTTATGTTTTAGGGGGCAGGGCAATGCAGATATGTTATCGCGAAGATTCGTTGCGCGAATACATGCGAACTGCTATTGCTCAGGATCCTTCCCGGCCGGTACTCATCGATCAGTTCTTAGAAAACGCATTAGAGTTTGATGTAGACGCAGTATGTGATGGCGAGTCGGTACGAATTGGCGGCATCATGCAACACATCGAAGAAGCAGGTGTGCACTCAGGTGATTCCTCATGTGTTCTACCGCCATATAATATCGCAGCCAGTATTGTTGATACAATGCGGACATATGCAAAACAGATGGCTCGAGAACTCAATGTGATTGGTCTTCTTAACATCCAGTTCGCTGTTCAGAACAACACTGTCTACGTTCTTGAAGTTAACCCTCGCGCATCTCGAACGGTTCCGTTTGTGTCAAAGGCCACAGGTGTTCAACTAGCTCAAATCGCAACACGTGTGATGGTTGGGGAAAAGCTTGCAGATATTGGTATGAAAGAATTCGATGCCTTGATGACGCGTACTGCCATCAAAGAATCGGTGTTCCCTTTTGCAAAATTTCCACACGCAAGTGTCTTCCTCGGCCCAGAGATGCGTTCAACAGGCGAAGTTATGGGAATGGATACTACATTTGGCAGGGCCATCGTGAAGTCCCACATTTCTTCCGGAAACACATTGCCCCTTTCTGGAAATGTTTTCATCTCACTTAGCACACACGACAAAACTCCACGTGCTGCGGAGATGGCACGGGGCTATCAGAATCTTGGGTTTGCACTCCTTGCAACCAGTGGTACCGCCGCATTTCTTGCCGAACATGGCGTATCATCGAGCACCGTGCTGAAACATTACGAGGGAAGGCCCAGCGTAATTGATCAGGTAGCAGATGGTGACGTTCAAATCGTGATCAACACCCCACTTGGAGAAAGTGCTCGATTTGATGAGGCAGTGATGGGACGGACGGCTATGAAGTATAAAGTTCCATTCTTTACTACACTTGCGGCAGCCGAAGCATCCTTACACGGCATCACAGCCCTTCGTGATGAGAAATTTACAGCCATATCGCTGCAGGAACATTATGCGTCCGAAGGCGCATGATGTACAACGCGTGTGGACCGTGCTCGACATCGTACGATGGGGCACGGAGTTCTTCGAACGTAGGCAGGTGGACTCACCCCGCCTTACAATCGAGCTGATGCTCTGTGACGTTCTTCAGGTACGTCGTCTTCAACTCTATACAGATCATCAACGCCCCCTTTCGAAAAACGAGCTTGCCGTACTTCGCAATCACGTGCAGCGGCGGGCTAACCATGAACCACTGCAATACATCCTTGGTAAAGCAGAATTTTATGGACTCACGTTTGAAGTATCTCCCAGTGTACTCATCCCGCGGCCTGAGACTGAGATACTGGTAGACCGTGGCATACGTTGGCTTAGAGAGCAGGGTAGGTCAGACATGCGTTGCCTCGATATAGGAACAGGTAGCGGATGTATACCTATAACCATTGCTACGCACGTTCCTGATGCATCGTGGCTTGGAATAGACATCGTTGCAGAAGCTGTTGAGCTGGCAGCAAAAAACGCGCGCACCTACGATGTTGAGTCTCTGACGTCGTGGCTGGTGCAAGATGTTTTTGTGGGAACTCCCGAAGGTACTTTTGACCTTGTTACCATGAACCCTCCCTACATACCCCTCTCGGACATTCAGGAGCTAGAGCCAGAAGTCAAACAATATGAACCCCATAGGGCATTGACTGACGATTTAAATGGCCTTACTTTCTACAATAGATTTGCTGAAATCGCTTCTGGCCTCATAGCTCCAGAAGGGGTTGCATTACTTGAGATTGGATTTGGCCAGGCTCCCGATGTGGAGGCCATTATGCACGGGGCTAATCTGGCGTGCCTGTTCATTCTCGACCTTACCGGCATACCCCGTATTGCAAGGATTTCCGTTGGTAGTGTTACAAAGTCGTAACTATGAGGGCCTAACACGCCCAACCAAGCACACTTTATTCGTAGATTCCGCCTCTTCTCGCAATGGTAGTTGACAGAAAACTGGACGTATGACGCAAAATGATCAGATAACGGAACGAACGGTTGGCAAAAACTTGGTTGTGACCCTCACGGGTCAATTTACCGGTGGTGAGGAATCAGAGGAATTTCAAAGCATTCTTCAGAAAGCGGCGAAAGATGCTGGGAAGTTGATTGTGGTAGATGTATCGAACGTAACGTACATCAATTCGTCGTTCATCGGCGGCTTACTTGCGGCACACACGTCCATCACACGGCGGGGAGGTTCAATTGTTCTGGCTTCAGCGCCCGAGGCGCTGTTGCAGATTCTACGTGTAACTCGGCTTGATAATGTTTTCGACTTGTATACGAGTGTTGACGAAGCACTTGATACACCAACTAACGACTAGTAAACTCTATTCTGTTTCCACGAAGGGTGACGTATGAAGAATATGACGAACACGTTGATCATGGCAGCCTGCTTAATAGCGGCCTACGCAGTGTTCTACCTTGTACTTGGCGCCGAGGCCAATTTCACGGATCCGAAGACACAGGTAGTAGACATGCACTTGCCGCAAAATGCACTTGGGATGATCTACACGGGCGGTCCGCTCGTGGGTCTTCTTATCGCCTGTATTTTGGTGTCTATTACATTTACCGTAGAACGATTCCTTTCGATTAATAAGGCCTCGGGTACGGGCAACATGGGAACGTTTGGCCATGCAGTTGTTGCTAGCGTTGCTAAGGGAGATTATAATGCAGCTCTTGCCAGTTGCGACCAGCAACGGGGTTCGCTTGCAAACGTTGTTCGGGCAGCTGTGCAGCGGTATAGTAACCTTGAAGCTAGTACAGAGATGAATGCTGACCAAAAACTGCTAGAAACGCAACGCGTTATCGATGAGAACATGAATCTCGAAACTCCGCTACTTGAGAAAAACCTCGCGATCCTTTCAACAGTTGCGTCTGTAGCAACAATGATCGGTCTTCTTGGAACAACTATTGGTATGATTCGCGCCTTTCAGGCTCTGGGTTCTGCCGGTACAGTTTCTGCTCAGGCGCTGTCTATCGGTATCTCTGAGGCTCTTTACAACACGGCTGGTGGTTTGATCGCAGCTATTATTTCGATCCTCGCCTTTAACTTTTTCACGACCAAGGTCGACAACTTCACCTATCAAATGGATGAAGTGATCCTAGACCTCATGGAAACACTTTCTGTGCGTACTGGTGGCAAGCACTGATCTTTTTCATCGGTAGGGAACTAACATGTCGAAGATCAAGAAGAAACGAGTTGGCTTTGTACTGGACATGACGCCTTTGGTGGATATTACATTCCTCCTACTGACGTTCTTCATGTTTACTGCGAAGTTTAAGAGTGACTCCGAGAATGATCAAAAGTTTGTAATCAAACGTCCGCAAACGCAAACGGATACTGCCAAACTGGCCGACAAAGACTTGGTTATGATCAAGATCGGCGTTGATTCAGTATTGAAAGACACGGCGTATTACGTTTCAATGATTAACGAACTCGACGCTGTGAATCTGCGTGCAGCAATGTTGGAGGCAAAATTTCCAAACATTGATGAAAAGACAACGATCTACAAAGTGACGGATTCCGTATGGCTTGGGACGGTAATCGAGAAGGCTCGCATTGTTAATCCTCGCGCATCATTTGCAGTGGATGCAGACAAACGTTTGAAGTATCACTGGGTGGAATTGGCGATGAACGAAATGCGCAAAAAGCGTGCAACAACGTTCAACTTCGTCACTGAGAAGAAAGTCGGGATGTAACGTCGGGCTTACGCCAGATGTAACTCTTTGACTGTTCTCTGCCTCTTCATTAACGAACCGAACAACAGGTGGTATTATGTCAGTTGGTGGTGAACTTGGTGGCGGACAGAAACAACGCCGCGGCAAACAAGGCAAACGAAAAGGCAAAAAACGCCTAGGATTTCGCCTAGACATGACGCCTTTGGTGGATATTACCTTCCTTCTTCTGACGTTTTTTATGCTCACAACGTCGATGATCACGCCTCAGACAATGGAGATGAACGTCCCTCCTGAGCTTGACGTACCGATAGAAGTGAAACAATCTGAACTGCTAACTGTTCGGATTCGTGACGACGGAAAGATCTTCTACAATATGGGTACCGATGCACCAGAAAAGGTAACGCTAAAGGGGCTCCGGAAGGTTATTGCGGATCAGAACGTTGCCCTAAAGAATCGGTGTATCGTGGTGCTGAAGGGTTCAGGCGAGGCACCGTATGGTCTGATCGTATCTGTCCTAGATGAACTCAATGCTGCTGAACCCGATATCATTGAAGGCCTGCGTCGGGCGGGTATCAATGAGCGTAAACGCAAGTTTACTGTGTCTCCATACGAGGCAAAAGATGCCGAGGAGCTAACTGGACTATGAACACCACAACCGCTACTCTCGAACAACCACTAGCATCTGTTCAGTATGGTGCTTCCGAACTCAAGCGGATTATCGCCGAAAACACCAAGCGAGCATTCCTTGTTACGCTTTCCTTGTTGCTCTTGCTCGCAATTTTTTCGTTCGCACGCGTGTACGTTGAAGCTTGGCTGTTCCCTCCTCCAAACGTAGTGAAGGTGAAGCTGGCAAAGGTGAGCTTAGATAATTTGCCTCCTCCTCAATCAGACAACGAAGCCCCTCCGCCCCCTCCGCCTGCGTCATCACTCCCGGCTGGCCCAGCGGCACGCGCTGGAACGCCAGTTGCGGTGCCGGATGCTGAATTGGCTCCTGATGCCAAGGACTTCGCAAACGTAGATGAAATTAACCGGGCATCGGCTGTAGGTGGTGGCGGTGACGATAATGGCGGATTTGCAGACAACATTGGACAAGGTGTTGCGATTTCTGCTCGCGAACCCGAACCAGACATCGAAGACTTTGTATCGGCGGAAAAGGATCCCCAATACGACGAAGGAGCTCTAGCAAAACGCGTGAAGTATCCAGAGATGGCCAAGCGCAATGGGATTGAAGGCATTGTACTCGTTGGCGTTCTTGTTGGCAAGGACGGACGCATCGAGAAGGTTCAAGTAATCGAATCAGAAAATGAGATACTTGAAGCTGCTGCACTGAGTGCTGTTAAAGAAACGGCATTTACACCTGCCCAACAAAACGGTCAGCCAGTGCGCGTTTGGGCTCGTGTACCAATTCGCTTTACGCTGCGTTAAGTCTCAGCCTTCTCAATGGATGCTGTCAATATCGCTACCAAAGTTCTTGTGGTGCTTGTTGGGATCGCAATATTCTTCGGGTTTCCACCCTTTTACAAACTTGGTTCACCTTTCCAAGAAGTCTTCGGGTTAGTCGTCATCTTATTTGGAGCCCTCCGGCTTGTGATGTATCTCACAAAAAGAAAGCGCCGCGACGATGATGAATAGCCACAAATGGATAATGACCGGTTCGGTTATTTGCCTCCTGATATGTGTAGTTGCTTGTGAAAATGCGGCGCAGCGTACTCCTGGCGTTGAAACATCATTGTCTGGAACAATTAACGTCATCGTCGATCCAGAGATCTTGCCGATACTAGGTCCTGCAAAAGCACTGTACGACGAAGCTCATCCAGATGCTCATGTACAGTTTGTGCCAAAAGATGTGGCGGAATCAATGCACCTCATGATGAATCATGAGGAACGGATTGCCATTATTGCTCGTGATTATAGTCCGTTGGAGGACAGCGCCAATGCAAACGCCCCCAACGATACACTTCCACGTGCACTCCTAGCGCGCGATGCTTTGGTCTTCTTTGTTGCTAAGGAGTTTCCTTATGACACAATGAACGCCGAGCATATTCGGCAATGGTTGGCAGGGTCCCCTGGAGTGCGAACATCATACCCTAAACTCACCGAGGAACCTTCCTTTGTTGTCTCCGGAGGTGCTAGTGGATCCATTTATGGCAACGTGGTAAACGTTGTGCTCAATAAAAAGCAGCCATCAAATGCTCGAATTGCCTCATTAGGAACACATGATAGTGTTGTGTCGGCCATACGAAAATCAAAACGATCGATAGGCATTGGATATCTGTCCCAATTTGCAACGGATACAACTGTCAAGCTTCTCCGGCTTAGTTACACAGCTCGCGATGGAAGCCACGAGTGGCCGAAGCCAGTGCATGTCTCGTATTTGATAATGGGCAAGTACCCCTTCCCCGTGCCCATTTACGTCTACCTCAAAGACAAACCGAATCAGTATAATCTACCTTCCGGATTTATGCAGTTCATAACGAGAAACAATGCGGCCTTAAAAACCCTGCTTATGGCTGGTATTGAACCAGGATATGGCAAGTTTTCACTCGTAATGTCTGATAATTGACCACTATGAAATCTGATATCATGAAGACCTTCGTCATGTTTTCCATTCTCGTTTGGGCCACGGTTGGAATCTATGCTAGTGATGTACCGTCTGCACAAAAGGCCGTTGCCGACGGTGATTTCGTTCTTGCAGCTACACATATCCGAAATGCTATTCGGAAAGATCCAGAGAACATGGAGGCACTTGCTCTCGGTGCCAAAATCTACATGGAGCTTAACATTCGCGATACTGCACTCTCGTACGCCAAACAAGTTTATGATGACAACGACAATGTAAAGGAGCACGTAATTCTATACGCTCAGGCACTTTCGGAGAATGGAAGGGCGGCAGAAGCCTCGGTTATTTTGCGGGCATATTATCGGAAACATGAAGAGGTAGATGTTTCTCTTGCTCTGGTAAATGCCTTGGTTGCTGCAGACTCGCTAAAGACGGCCGAATTGGTTGCAACCACCGCTAGAAATAAATTCCCAAAGAGTGCTTCGGCATACCTCGCGCTAGGGAACCTGTATTTCAACAGCAAGCCAATTCCTGTATTCGAATTAGCCATTCAGAATTACGATCAAGCCTTGCAAATCGATCCAACGGACGTTCAGGCACATTTCAATCTGGCCATATGTTATTGGAGAATGGGTAATAGAGAAACGGATGACGATCTTGCAAACGAATATTTCTCTCGATCACTAAAGGAATGGGATCAAGTAACCAAGCTTGATCCTAAGAATGCCCGTGCATGGTTTGAAGAAGGTAAAATTCTCTACCTCGGTGGTAGGTACAGTGCTGCCGCTACAGCTCTTACAACCTATCGTGAGCTTCGACCATTGGGGACTGGCGAAATCATGGCCTCATGGTATCTAGGCGAGTCTTTGTACAAGCAAAACAAATGTGATTCCGCAAAACAGCATCTTGATGATGCCGCTTCGCGCACCGACTCGTTGAAGCCGAAGGTGGCTCTTATGATGGCCAAGTGCTCATTCCAATCAAAGAAGTGGAAGGAATGTGTAGACTATTACACGCTTGCGGCGCCGATCAAGTCACGTTGGGAAAATCAAGACTATTGGTTCTTCGGAGTAGCGCTTGTTGTTGCTGGAGACACTGCAAAGGCCATTGACGTTATGGCTGAGGCGGCAGATCGAGACCCGAAACAATGCACCTTTATGTTCCGTTATGCACTGCTGCTACAGAGCAGATTGAGCTATTCAAGATCTACTGCAATCTTCCGTCAGCGTTTAGCGAATTGTCCAGATTCTTTAGACTCAAAGATTCATGTGTTTATCGGCAACAATTTTTTTGCTGACAGCTTAGTGGATAGCGCCGCTGTTAGCTATGAACGTGCACTACTCTTGAACCCACGATATTCATATGCACTTTTTAGAATGGGAGAGACGAGCATCATTCGTGGTGATGTTGAAAAAGGCACCAGCCTTCTGGAATCTGTTGTTACAACGGCACAGACCAGCAGTAGCCCAGACGATAGGCGCTATGGCAATCCTGCAATCGCTCGGTTAAACGCATTAGACCTCGAGAACAAGAAATGGCAGCAAATTGTGGAACGAAGCAAGCTAGGTACCGAGCTCGACCCTAAATCTGTGTCAGCATGGATATACCTTGCAATTGGCCAACAAGGTCTGCAGAATGTAGACGAAGCCAAAAAAGCATACAAAGAGGTCTTAAAACTCGACCCTTCCAACGAAACTGCCAAGAAGAATCTCAAAGCCTTAGGGACCTAGCCGTAACAGCTCCGTTTGGCAAAATCGCCTACGTGCCGTATTTTCGTAATCTTGTTAACAATGGACCCCAACTTATTACCATGATAATGCTCGAAATCGTGGCAACGAGAGATGGGAACCATCCTTTTAGCATTGAGGCGGATGCATCAGAAATCCTTGGGATGCCCCAGGAATTTCGGGGCGCCGTTCACGCTGAAGGCGTACTTCGGAAGCATGGTCATCGGTATTCGGTTCGGGCAAACGTGTCTGCAACGGCACATTTGATATGCGACCGGTCTACTGAAGAGTTTGAGGACGCCATTTCGTCTAACATGGACCTTGAATTCATGGTTGATCATGATTTGTCGGTTGCGCAACAAGGACGTGTTCATGAACTAGATGATGACGAGGTGAGAGGCTTGCGAGAAGAGGACAATGCGATTGATATCTCCGACGATGTTCGCCAAGTTTTGATTCTTGCTCTGCCTTTGAAACGAGTGGCCCCTGCCTATCGTGACAAACCCCTTGAAGAAATTTTCCCGATGATGAATGACGATCCGCAGGATGAACATGAATCCGGTGGCCTCGTTGATGAACGTTGGGCTGCTTTAGCCAAATTGAAACGACTGTAATTCTAAGGTACTTCTTATGCCGAACCCAAAGCGACGCCATTCAAAGTCTCGCAGTGCCAAGCGCCGCACGCACTACAAGGCTACTGCTCCGTCTATTATGTCATGCCCAAATTGTAGCGCGGCAAAACAACCACACATCGTGTGCACGTCATGCGGTTACTACAACGGTCGCAAAATTCTATCTGTCGACTAAGGTTTCCTGCTCACGTGTTCTTTCTGAGGATCGTCTATGACTGACGTTTCTTCCTCAGTTGTAGCTTCGCAAGATAAAAGGCGTATTCGCGTTGTGCTCGATGCGATGGGGGGAGACCATGCTCCACGTAATGAGGTGCTGGGAGCTATCCTTGCACTACAGCGAAACGATCTTGGATCCAACGTTGAACTCATTCTCGTAGGCAGAGAATCCGAATTACTTCCGTTGGCGCAGCATACTTCCTTGGGTACCTCCCTAAGAATCGTCCACGCCCCTGATGTGGTTGGCATGAGTGATGAACCTTCGTCGATCATTAAAAACAGGCGTGAGTCTTCCCTCTATATAGGGCTAGATCTTATGCGCCTGCATGAAGCCGATGCCTTTGTTTCTTCGGGCAATACTGGTGGCGTGATGGCAACTGCAACAATGTTGTGCGGCAGGATTCCAGGCGTAAGCAGACCCACTATCGGCTCCTTCTTTCCTACAAAAACGGGCAGACCTACACTCTTATTAGATGTAGGGGCAAATGTTGATAGTAAGCCAAAGTTTCTAAGCGATTATGCCATCATGGGCAGCGTCTATGCTGAACTGATGTTAGGAATTGAACAACCTACCGTTGGACTATTGAATGTTGGAGAAGAAGAAGGCAAAGGTACCGAGGTAGCTCGTGAGGCCTATGCGCTTTTGGCAACTAACGGCGTCAACTTTGCCGGTAATGTTGAAGGTAGAGATATACTGGCAGGTACAGTAGACATCGTGGTATGTGATGGGTTTGAGGGTAACATCGTGTTAAAGTTTGCTGAGAGCATACTTGGTTTCCTCAAAGACAGGTTCCGTGCGTATGCTGACAGAGGCCCCCTTCAAAAGCTCATTATGGTTGCATTCAAGCCCGTGTTGAAGACTGCACTTCGAGGCATGGACTATCAGGAATATGGTGGTGTGCCATTGTTGGGCATCAATGGCGTTGCAATTATTGGTCATGGCAGTAGCACTCCAATTGCAATCGCGAATATGATTAAGCGTGCTGTTGAGATGGTTCGGAAAGACGTGAACGGTACGATAGAGAAAGCATTACACTCCTCGTCAGCACTACGCAAGGATCCACAATGAAAGCTGTGATCACAGCCGTTGCACATCACGTGCCCCCAGACGTTTATGACAATGTTTGGTTTGAATCAAAGATCGACACCACGGATGAATGGATAAAGACCCGCACAGGAATTACTGAACGGCACTTTGCCTTTGAAGGTGGGTTAACAGATATTCTACTGCCATCGGCTCAGAAGGTTCTTGACCAACGAGGCATTGGTGCGGAAGAGCTCGACTGCATTATTGTGGCAACGATTACTGGAGACCGTGTGTTCCCGTCGAGCGCAGCAATACTCCAACGAAAACTTGGCGCAATCAATGCATGGGGATTTGACCTCGCTGGAGCATGTAGCGGATTTCTTTACGCTCTGGTTACTGGTGCCAAACTCGTAGAGTCTGGTGCAGTCAAAAAGATTCTCGTGCTCGGTGGCGACAAAATGAGTTCTATCCTCAACTTTGAGGATAGAACCACAGCCGTGCTCTTTGGAGACGGAGGAGGAGCAGTGCTTTTAGAACCAACAGAGGATGATTCTTTTGGTGTAATTGATCATATTCTGCGAATGGACGGCAATGGTGAACTTTATTTGCATCAGCCCGCCGGCGGCTCCCTCAAGCCCCCTACAGTTGAGAGTGTACAGAACCGCGAACACTACGTCTATCAAGAAGGCCAATCGGTTTTCAAAAGTGCCGTTAAAGGAATGGCCGATGTATCGTTTGAAATCATGCAGAGAAATTCTCTCACCGCTGATGATATTGCTTGGTTGATACCGCATCAAGCTAACCTTCGAATTATTGAAGCAACGGCTCGTCGCATGGATCTGCCTCGTGAAAAGGTCATGATTAACATCGATCGTTACGGCAACACAACTGCAGGAACAATCCCGATCTGTCTATCTGAACTTCACGAAATGAAAAAGGTAAAAAAGGGGGACTACCTCGTACTCTCTTCTTTTGGAGCAGGCTATACCTGGGGAAGTGTTCTTGTGCGATGGTCCATCGATACCTAAAGTACCTGTATGAATGACACAGCACTAATTTTTTCCGGTCAAGGCTCGCAATACGTTTCTATGGCAAAGGACCTCGCTGAGGCCTTTGATGCTGCTAAGGGGCTTATCAGCCGCGCTGATGAAGTACTTGGCTACGCCCTAAGCGATATCATGTATGCCGGACCAGAGGAGATTCTTCGCCAGACTAGGTACACCCAACCTGCATTGTTTGTACACGAAGCAGTACTTCTTGAAGTAACAAGTGTTCGCAGTTCAATGTCAGCCGTAGCTGGACATTCACTCGGAGAATATTCAGCACTTTATGCTGCTGGCGTAGTAACGTTTGACGATGCCTTGCAATTGGTTCAGTTGCGGGCGTCGCTCATGTTTGAAGCAGGCGATCGTATCCCTGGCACTATGGCGGCTGTTGTTGGTCTAGATGATGATGTCGTTCGGAAAATCTGTTCTGAACTAAACGGTGTAGACGGGAACGTGCTTGTCCCAGCTAATTTCAACTCACCTGGGCAAGTTGTTATCAGTGGTTCTGCAGACTATCTGCGTAGGTGTATGCCACTCTTTAAAGATCGTGGCGCCAAACTCGTTAAAGAACTCCAGGTGAGCGGTGCGTTTCATTCGCCCCTTATGGCAGAAGCCGAAGCTGGCTTGGCTGAACGAATTAGCTCTACTGAGTTCTCCAACCCCTCTGTGCCTGTGTATGTGAATGTTACAGGCAAGGCCGTAACAGAAGCCAATCAACTTAAAGATGCAGCTCTACGTCAGTTAACCTCGCCAGTGCTTTGGACTGATACCATGCATACACTGTTTGCAGCAGGTGTTACTCAATTTAGAGAGGTCGGCCCTGGTAAGGTATTGCAAGGATTGGTCAAGAGAACTCTGCTAGACGTGCGCGCAGACGGTATAGATACGGTTAGTGATGTTCAACGTGTTAACAATGAGGGAGCTCAACTATGAAGACCTTCGATCACGCTGGTAAGGTTGTTGCCGTTACCGGTGGCTCCCGCGGAATAGGTGAGGCCATAGTTCGCCGGCTTTGTGCCGAAGGGGCAACCGTGTTTGCAACGTTTAATTCCCAGCCAGATAGAGCCCAGAAAATAGCCGACGAGATAAAGGCCGAAGGGGGCATTGTTACCTTCTTCCAGGTAGACGTAAGCAACGAAGAGAGTGTGAAGGAATTCATCGAAGCCGTTGTAATTCAAGGTGGTAAGCTCGATGCGCTGGTTAATAATGCTGGTATCACGAAAGATGGATTGATCATGCGCATGAGTGGCAAGGACTGGCAGGACGTGATTAATACAAATCTTGGAGGGGTCTTCTTTGCATGCAAGGCAGCTTCTAGGCCAATGATGTCGCAACGATCTGGACGGATTATCAACATTGGAAGCATTGTTGGATTGCAAGGAAATGCTGGTCAGGTTAATTATTCCAGTGCAAAGGCCGGACTTGTTGGGCTTACAAAGAGCTTAGCCCGTGAACTCGCCAGTCGTAACGTTTTTGTAAATTGCATAGCTCCGGGATATGTAGAAACGGACATGACCGAAAAACTAACGGAAGAGCAGAAGGCGTCGTTCTTCGGCAGCATTCCATTAAAGCGCGGAGCACGTCCGGACGAGATCGCAAGTGTGGTTTCGTTCTTCATATCTCCGGCATCGTCATATATCACAGGTCAGGTTTTAAATGTAGACGGCGGACTGGCAATGTGATCATCATTTGAAATTTTTTGTTTGTTCAATCTTTATCTTTTCAAGGGTTCAGTATGTCCGCAGTGGCACAAAAAGTGACGGAGATTATCGTCTCCAAGCTCGGTGTTGAAGAATCACAAGTAACTCCTACCGCATCATTCACAGGTGATCTGGGAGCAGATTCTCTAGACACTGTTGAACTGATCATGGAATTTGAACGTGCGTTCAACCTCACCATCGATGACAGTGATGCAGAGAAGATCCAGACAGTTGGCGACGCTGTGTCGTACATCGAGTCTAAGGCCTCTTAAATCAATTCGTAAACCTTTGTAGGTTCGTATGTCGAGACCAATACCTCGCGTCGTAATTACCGGCGTTGGAGCCGTTACGCCCATCGGAAACACTGCTTCGGATTTCTGGACAGGGATGATGGAGGGTAAGAGTGGCGCCGCAAACATCACACGTTTTGACGCTACGGAGTTTGACACACGCTTCGCCGCCGAGGTGAAGAATTACGATCCACTCCAGCATATTTCGCGTAAAGAGGTTCAGCGTATGGACCTCTTTGCCCAATTCGCTATGTCTGCCGCTGTGATGGCCGTTGAGAATTCTGGAATCAATTTTGACGTGGTTAATCGTGAACGCGTTGGAGTGATCTTCGGTTCTGGCATAGGCGGGATGTGGACGTATCACCATCAGCAACAAAATCTCTATGATAGAGGGGGCAAACCAGACCGGATTTCGCCGTTCTTTGTTCCGATGTTGATATCTGACATTGCTGCTGGGCATATTGCGATCCGTTATGGTCTGAAAGGACCCAACTACGGTACGGTAAGTGCCTGTGCTACGTCCTCGCACTCAATTGCTGATGCGTTTATGATCATGCAACGAGGAATGGCAGAGGTGATGTTGGCAGGTGGCTCAGAAGCCGTTGTGTGCCCTATGGGCATAGGTGGATTTAATGCCATGAAGGCACTCTCTACACGTAATGATGACCCTTCAACAGCAAGCCGGCCATTTGATAAAGACCGAGACGGTTTTGTAATGGGTGAAGGTGGGGGAATCCTGGTGATGGAAACGTTAGAACATGCGCTTAACCGTGGCGCAAACATTCTTGCGGAAGTTGCCGGAATTGGTCTAACAGATGATGCCTACCACATCACGCAACCAGCGGCAGGGGGCGAAGGTGCCGTCCGTTCGATGAAGCTCGCAATCGAAGATGCAGGCCTTCTACCAGAAGACATAGACTACGTCAATGCTCATGGAACCTCTACAGCGTTTAATGACAAATCCGAGTCTGCAGCTATCACTTCGGTGTTTGGCGAAAACGCCAAAAATCTGCTTGTTAGCTCTACGAAGTCGATGACAGGGCACCTCCTTGGTGCGGCGGGAGCCGTTGAAGCGATTGCGATGACCCTAGCGATTAAGAATGGAATTGTGCCACCAACAATCAACCAGATCACACCTGATCCGGATTGCGCACTAGACTATGTTGCTAATGTTCCACGTACGCATGAAATCCGTGCTGCATTGAGCAATACGTTCGGTTTTGGTGGACATAACGCAACACTCTGCTTTAAGGCCTACTCTGAGTAATGAGCGTTTCACAACACGTAGTTTGAAGTGAAGGACATCGTCCGTCAGCTTTATGCAAATCTTCTAAAGTTCGCCGCCAATCGTGGCACGGCGAGTAATGCCGTGTTTCGTGAACTGTTCCCTCCTATGGGCATCCTCACTGATGAGAGAGTAGCTGAGCTCGAAAAGGAACTTGATATAGACATTCATCTTGCGTCGCTCTATGAACAGGCTCTTACGCATAGGTCTTACCTTCAAGTAGTTAACACGCCAGATCATCGTTCAAACGAGCGTCTTGAATTCCTTGGCGATGCAATCCTTGGTATGGTAACGGCAGAGTACCTTTTCTATAATAACCGAGAAGTGCTAGAAGGTGAGCTCACAAAAATGCGCTCATGGATTGTCAACAAGAAGTCGCTTGCGATCTGTGCAAGGGCACTAAAGCTTGAAGATTATTTGTTCCTGAGTTATTCTGCCACGCAGTCTCTTCAGCGCGGGAATGATAGCATGTTGGCCGATGCACTCGAGTCCATAATAGCCGCAGTATATTTGGATCGTGGATTTGATGAAGTCCGGCGATTCATCATTGAAAAACTCTTGCCGATCATGGTTCGCGAGTCGCTTGTGCACGACACGAACTACAAGAGTTTGTTGCTAGAAACGGTCCAGGGCAAAGGGCAGACCGCTCCCAAATACCTTGTGGTGCGAGAAGTTGGTCCAGACCATGAGAAACACTTTACGGTGAACGTTGTGGTTGAAGAAACAGTTATCGGTACCGGATCTGGCCGGAATAAAAAGGACGCTGAGCAGGTGGCTGCTGAAGAAGGCTTGGCGTATCTTGCTCGGCGAGCTAAACCACGGAAACAAGCTGGACCTTCATCTGACGAGTAACAAACCCCCCTTGCGCTGGGTCTTTCATTTTGTCAGCTAACCTACGTCTCATGCGCCCCCTGATTCTTTTCGTTACGTTCCTTCTATTGGCTTCCTCTGCATCGGCACAGTTCCTTGCAGGGAGTTTGCCGTTTGGAAAAAACAAGAAGCAATACGAAAAGTTTAACTGGAGATACATCCAGTCTGAGAATTTCGATGTCTATTTCCACGGCGACGCTGATTACGTAGCCAGATATGCTGCACTCAAAGCCGAGGGAGCTCTTAAGCAGATCCAAGAGGAGTTATCCTTCTCAATAACCAAGCGAATTGTTTTCATCATCTACAATTCTCACAACCAGTTTCAGCAGACAAATGTGATTGACGAGATGATGACGGAAGGTATAGGTGGCGTAACGGAGTTGTTCAAGAATCGAGTGGTTATTCCTTTTGAAGGTGACTATTCCAAGTTCCGCCATGTGATCCATCATGAGCTTGTTCACGCCGTGATCAATGACATGTTTTATGGCGGGTCTTTACAAGCGCTTATGAGCAGCAGCCGAGCTGCAATGCTTCCTCTGTGGATGAACGAAGGATTCGCTGAATATTCTAGTGCGGGCGGGCTAGATATTAAGACGGATATGTTCATGCGAGATGTTGCGGTGAGTGAATACCTTCGTGGTATCAGTCAGCTAAGCGGATATTTTGCCTACCGTGGTGGACAAGCTTTTTGGTCATATATCGCAGATAAATACGGTAAGGGTAAGGTAGGCGAGGTTCTGAATCGGTTTCGAGTTATTGGAGATGTGGACAGAACGTTTAGAGCAACGTTTGGAATGACGTATGAAGAGCTCTCAGAACAATGGGCAAAGGACGAAAAGAAGTATTATTTCCCTGACGTTAATCGTTACGAATACGTCGAAGATTATGCCAGCCGTCTTACCAATCACCAGAAAGACGAAAACTTCTACAACACATCTCCCGCGATCTCTCCAGATGGTGAACAGGTGTCATTTATTTCGGACAGAGGGGATGGGACGTTCGGACTTTGGCTAATGGATTTACAGTCTAAAAGTGCGCGACGGCTTGTTGGAAGCGCCCGATCTTCAGACTTTGAAGAGTTAAACTTTTTGACTCCAGGTATCTCATGGAATCCTGAAGGAACGAAGCTAGCCGTAGGAGCAAAGGTTGGAGGTCAGGATGGCATCTATCTTGTCGACGTAAAGTCTACTGACTATGAACGGCTCTTGTTTGGGTTCCAAACAATTGGGGGCGTTGCATGGTCGCCTAATGGAAAATTCCTTGTCTTCGACGCCGACTCTGGAGGCAAACATTCAGACATCTACTTGTATGATCTCGAAGAAAAGCAACTTCGCAGATTAACGAACGACGTCTTTACCGATTTGGCACCCGTCTGGTCTCCTGATAATTCTTTCGTGTATTTTATCTCTGATCGTGCCCGCTACACCTCCGGTATGGAGACCACGAAGAACTTTGAGATGTGGGATCACGAAGTAGACTCACGTGACGTGTATCGTATAGGCATTGATGGGGGCGAGATCGAACGAATAACCAATGACCCTGATGTTGGGAAGTATTCGTTGGCCCTATCCCCAGACGGAAAGTTCCTTCTCATGGCGGCTGATTATAACGGTATCAGCAATCTTTGGAAGCTAGATCTTGCTACAAAACAGAAGGTTGCCCTAACAAACTCTCTTCAAGAAGTAAGTCAGATATCCTTATCCCTTGACGGTACTAAACTCCTGTTTGCGTCGCAAAACCGAGTTGGCTACGATCTTTTCCTTTTGAAATTCCCATTCGATCTCAAGGAGCAGGATACGCTGCCATTAACACGATTCCGCCAGCTCGAACTCGAAGAAAAGAATTCTCTAAGTGGTATTGTCGATCGAATTTCGTCGCAAAAGGATACCACCGCAATGAGCTACGGGCTGTTCGACGTTGACCTATCCGATCAGCGTTCCGTGCCGCCGAATGACGACGTAGTTGTTCCTGCCAAAGATGAGCGTGGCAGTGGAGACAGTACTTTAAAAACGGATTTCGTGCCCAAAGACTACAAAGTTTCATTTACACCAGACATGGTTACAGGAAATGCTGGATATAGCAACTGGTTTGGGGCCAATGGGCAAATCGAGTTGTTGTTCTCCGACATGATGGGAGATCACGAAATCTATTTCCGCGCGAACCTTTTCCTCGATCTCAACAACAGCAGTTTTCTTTTGTCGTACGGCTACCTAGCAGATGTTGTAGACTACCATGTTTCCGTATTTCAAAACGCCGGATTCACCTATGTCCAACCTGCCGGTTCAAATGCTACATTTCTCTACCGACTCCGCAACTTCGGTGGTATGCTCTGGGCAACGCATGCGTTTAACCGATACACGAGAGTTGATGCAGGCCTGCAGATAATGTCTATGGCACGTGAGAATATCGATATTCCGCAAGAACCATCACTAACTCGGTTTGTAACGGTACCAACATTGTCGTTTGTATTTGATGATGCTCTATGGGGCTTCTGGGCGCCAGTCAAGGGTACACGTGCAAATCTCACGCTGGAAGCATCACCAGGGTATTCAACGAATGGTCTTTCGTTTGCCACTGCACGTGCAGATGCCCGCCACTACATACATCTTGGTGGAAGGTATGCTATTGCCTTGCGAGGTAACGGAGGAATAAGTATTGGTGGTAATCCACAGAAGTTCTTTGTTGGTGGTATCGACAATTGGTTCAACCGCACTTTTAGTGAAAATGGATGGCCGTTTGTAAACCCTGAAGATTTTGCGTTCACGAGGCCAGGTTGGCCTTTAAGGGGCTGGGCACTAAATGAACGAAATGGCACGAGATATTTTGTGACCAATGTAGAATTCCGATTCCCATTCTTATTGGCATTTCAGGCTGGCCCCTTGCCATCGTTGTTCCAGGGTCTTCAAGGTCAGGTGTTCTTCGACGCTGGTGGTGCCTGGGACAGCTATGGGAATGCCTATATGGGCAACGGACGGGTGGCACCTAATCCTATTCTTACAAGTTTTGGACTTGGCCTACGATCACTTGCTCTTGGTCTGCCCCTACGCATTGATATTGCTTGGCGCAATGAGCCATATGGCGGCATTTCTCAGCCGATTTATCTCTTCTCACTCGGCGGCGACTTTTAAATATCCCGCACGTGCATTCGTTCTGGATACGAGCTCGTGTACCAGCACATCGAGGTTTGCGATGGGGACGTCAACCTCATACGTGATAACATCAGAATAGCTGGGCGTGAAACGTGCCTCAGCCTCTTCCAAGAGTCGAGTTACTACCGATACGTCATCATAGATGCAAAACACCGTTAAGCGCGCCGTAGGACGAACTACAACAAGCTCGCTAGCTTCAATCACACTTTGTGCGATCTCGGCGTATGCGCGGGCAAGTGGGCCAACTCCAAGTTTAATGCCGCCGTAATACCTTGCAACCACAACAATTACGTCGCTGAGATCCGCTCGCTGCATCGCAAAGAGAATTGGTTTACCAGCTGTTCCAGATGGTTCTCCATCATCCGACATTCGATATTCAAGTCCGTGTGAACCAATCCGCCATGCGTAGCAATGGTGCACAGCATCCCAGTGAAGGGCCTTAACACGTGCGAGAAACTCGAGTGCTTGAGACTTTGACGTACAAGGTGCAATGAATGAGAGAAACACCGACCGTTTGATGGTAATTTCGGACTTCGTTTCAGAGCGTACGGTTTTATAAGGTTCAATTGTCATTGGAAGAAAGGTTGATGCATGCGAATTGGAATGGTGTGTTACCCCACGTATGGTGGTAGTGGCGTTCTGGCTACTGAACTTGGTCAAGAGCTTGCAAAGCGGGGGCACAGCGTGCACTTCATCACATATGCACAACCGATGAGGCTTGATAGATTTCAAGACAACATATTTTACCACGAGGTAGAAACGCCTTCATATCCGCTACTTGAGTTCAATCAATATACACTAGCTCTTGCTGGCAAGATCCTAGATGTTGCAAAATACGAACAGCTAGACGTGGTACACGTTCATTATGCAATTCCGCATGCTATCAGTGCGTATCTGGCAAAGGAAATATCTAAAAATGTAACACCATTCAAACTCGTTACTACGCTTCATGGAACGGATATTACACTAGTCGGTCTGGAACCAACGTTTCAGCCACTGGTGAAGTTTTCTCTTGAGAAGAGTGACATCATAACGGCCGTTTCTAGCTTTCTTCAGGAAAAGACACGCCAGAACTTCGGCGAGGACTTGAATATTCGCGTGATTCCTAATTTCGTAGACACAAAAGTGTATGCACGCCAGGAGTGCGCACAAGTTGAACGCAGACTCAGACAAGACGGTGAGTTCATTCTCATGCACGTTTCGAATTTTAGGCCAGTAAAGCGAATTCAAGATTGTATTCGGATTCTTGCCGAGGTCCGAGAGAAGATTCCCTCTCGGTTAGTTCTAGTAGGAGACGGACCTGAACGAAGTGATGCTGAGCGACTCTGTAGAGAACTTGGCGTTGTTGAGTATGTTACCTTTTTAGGCAAACAGTCTGCTCTGCCAGAAATTCTTTCCGCTGCCGACATCTTCCTACTCCCATCTCAACAGGAAAGTTTTGGCCTCTCGGCGCTCGAAGCTATGAGTTGTGGAGTTCCAGTTGTTGCCACGAGCATTGGCGGAATTCCTGAGGTTGTCCGGAATGACGAAACAGGCTTTGTTGCGGAACTCGGAGACGTTCAACGGATGGCGCGCTACTGTGTGGAGCTTCTTTCAAATCCAAAGAAACTGGCTGCATTTAGAGAAAATTCGCGTAAAAGAGCCGTCGAAAAATTCGACATCGCACTCATCGTTCCTATGTACGAACGTGTGTATCAGGACGCACTAGCACTACCGTAACGTACGCGATTAAGCTTCAGGGAAAATGTATCGAACACCTTGGCGTGCAAGCCCTGCGAATTCTGCGGCATCTTCGTCGGTTACGTCATCCTGGTAATGAACGAGGTACATCTTTTTTCGAACTTCTTCGGAAAGTCCCCTGAGATCCTCGATCCAAGCATGTACCTTGTTTGGTGTTTTACTTGCATCGTGAAACATGACTGCAGATCGTGATGAATAGAGGTCTATGAGATCTTGGTCGAACTTGGTATCTCCTGAAAAGAAGACCTTGTCATCTATCAACAAGCCATACGTAATGAATGCTTCTTTTGGACCTTCGGCTTCACCCGGGATGTGATTCGTGCTAAACAACTCAAGCGTTATGCCCTTTACGTTGATGCGAAACACCGAGCGCGGTTCTGAAGAAATAAGATCAGGGGTCATCGTAACATATAGATCATCAAAAGAAAGCCTACGTCCTTCGGAATCTTGTTCGTTATACTCAAGCCCACCACGAAGCGACATATCCCATAACACAGCTCGGTATTCATCGGTGACGATTATGTTTAACTTTTGAATGCCATTTGGAACCGCCATGTAGCGATTGACCAGTGTAAGGTATTCAAGTCCACCGATATGGTCTGCATGCGAATGCGTTGGCAAGATCGTGCTGATATCCATTGCGGATAAACCAACGGCAGCAAGTGCACTTGGCCCAGTCATGCCAAAATCTACCAGGATGTGTTCGTCACCTTTGATTATCAGGAAGTTGGTCTGGAAAAGCTGGCGAGCAAACGCCGTACCTGTCCCCAAGAACACAATCTCAAGTGCACCTTCGTTCCTGAGGGCCAGCGGGGCATTTATTGGCAGTTCAACCATGGGTTTCCTGAATGACGAATCGGGAAAAGTAAGCAATTGTTCATTAAGCACCTACCGAGCCAATTTCTGGATGGCGGACATCCCGAGAGAGCTTTTCAATCAAATTCTTGCTAAAAACTGTTTGGAGTGCACTCATTATGTCAGGATGTTTGGCTAAAAGCTCTCTGAGCTCTTCCGAACGCCACATAAGATACCGCGTTTCTGTGACTGTTGTTACTGTGGCACTGGCGGCATTGCCCGAGACGAAGGCCATCTCTCCAACGAAGTCGCCAAACCGACAATAAGCAACAACTGTATTGTCAATCTCAACTTGTGCTGCCCCCTCACTTAGAATAAGTATCCTGACAACAGGAGCCCCTTGCAATGTGAGTTTTTCACCAGTAACGGCCGATACCCATGTTCCCCGGCGGATAAGCCGATAGAAGTCCACGAGGCTAAGAGCGCTAAATTTTCGTTTATGGAGTTCTTTTTCTTCGTCAGTTAGTTGAACTGCCCTTCGTTCTCGTACGAGAATAATCACCTGAACGGCGTTGACAACAAAAAATCCGGCCTCCCACATCACCATCGATCCGTATCCCGTATATAGTCCCGAAAGGAAGCCCGCAACTGTGGAGACAATTATCATGATACGAAGTGGCAGAATCGTTCTAACAAAAGACCCAGCCACAAGCATCAGGTACGATAGGTGTAGTAAAAGGTCTGACGTCTGAAAACCCAAAATCTCGGTATCATTCATGTAAAGCCTAGTCTCGAGTAGTGAACACTCTAGCAAACATCGTTGATTGCAGTCTCAGCTACAAGCGTTCCGTATTTTGTGAGTCGAGCTTCTACCCAACTACTAGCAGGCATATGATTACTTCAACCGAATATCTGGTCGATAACAGTGACCGTTTTGAACGCGAACTTTTCGAATTCCTGAGAATCCCAAGCGTTAGCACCGATCCTAACCGAGCGGGTGATGTTAAAGAGTGTTCTTCATGGTTAGCTCAACATCTACGTTCTATCGGTATGCCACGGGTAGAAATCTTCGAAACTGAGGGTCACCCAATAGTCTACGCCGAGCACATGCAGGCCGGTGCAAACGCACCAACGGTTTTGTTCTATGGTCACTATGATGTGCAACCCGTAGACCCCATCGATTTATGGACAAACTCTCCGTTTGAGCCAACGATTCGTGATGGAAAGGTGTATGCTCGGGGTGCAACTGATGATAAGGGGCAAGTGTTCCTTCACGTTAAAGCCATCGAGGCTCTGCTTGCAACCGAGGGTGCGTTGCCGATTAATCTAAAACTCCTGATCGAAGGTGAAGAGGAAATCGGAAGTCCACACCTCAGTCCATTCGTTGCATCTCATCGAGAAATGCTCGCGTGTAATGTTGTGCTCGTATCAGATACTCCAATGTTTGCTCCAGGCGTGCCTGGATTGGTCTACGGTTTGCGTGGTCTAGCATATTTGCAGATCGACGTTCAGGGACCCAATCGAGATCTTCATTCGGGATCATATGGAGGAGCAGTCTGCAATCCGCTTAATGTTTTGGCCAACATTATTTCTCGACTAAAGAGCGTTGACGGTGAGATTCTCGTTCCGGGATTTTTTGATGACGTAATAGAGATCACGCCAGAAGAACGAGAGTCTCTAAACGAACTTGGTTATGATGATGATCGGCTGAAGCTAGACGTAGCAGTGAATGCGTTGTCTGGCGAACCGGGCTATACTACGGTAGAACGCCTATGGGCCAGACCAACGCTAGACGTGAATGGTTTGTTGGGTGGTTTTACAGGCGAGGGTGCAAAAACGGTGCTACCTGCACGTGCAATGGCAAAAGTGAGCATGCGCCTTGTTCCAAACCAAAGGCATCATGATATCGCGCAAAAAGTGATGGACTTCATTGCCGAAATAGCGCCACCTGGGGTAACAGTAACCGTACGAGACCTTCATGGTGCCGATCCGGTTCTCGTCCCTCGTGATACACCTGCGATGTTTGCTGCCGTAACAGCACTAGAAGAAACATTTGCGGCACAATGCCGGTTCACGCGTGAGGGGGGCTCTATCCCTGTGGTATTGTTATTCGAAACCGTCTTACACGCACCTACGGTTTTAATGGGGTTTGGTCTCAACAATGAAAATGCTCATTCTCCTGATGAACATTTTGACCTTGGTAATTTTCATACAGGAATGAAGGTAGTCGCTCGATTTTATCACCTAATGGCCGAGACGTCCCGAAAATGAAACGGCGCAACGCGGAGCTTCTGCTTGTAGTCATCACGATACTCTGGGCTGGCACATTTGCGGTTATTAAGACAGAACTGAGTGATGTACAGCCAAGCATGTTTGTGTTGCTTCGATTTTCTCTCGCAACAATAATCGCCATCGCACTTTGGCCTGGCTCGTTGCGGGTTATGGATAGGGAGGTGCTAGGTAAAGGTTTCGGATTGGGCTTACTGTTTGGTATCGGATTTCTCCTCCAAACGGTTGGACTAACGATGACGTCTGCTTCGTCGTCTGCGTTCATCACTGGAACCATGGTGGTGTTTGTGCCTCTGGTACATCGCGTGATTGATGGCTCTAAAGTCAGACCAGACCATATCCTTTCTATCGTACTCGTACTGGTTGGCCTCTGGCTCTTTACCTCGCCCGAATCTAACGGCGTAAATATGGGTGACGCACTTACGCTTGTAGGTGCAATGTGTTGGGCTGTGTATCTCACGTATATAGACACGTGGACAACGGAAATGCGCAACGATGTACCACGCCAGAACGCACTTGTTATCCTACAGTTTGTTGCAACGGTGATCCTTGCTGCAATTGCTGTTTGTTTTGATGCCTATCGTGGCGCTTCGCTGAACGTTCATTACGATGGTCAGCTTGTTCTAGCACTTGTGTATTGCGGAATATTTGCCTCCGTGATTCCCACGTTTGTCCAAACACGCTTTCAGCAGTACACACATCCAGTGCGAGCTGGCATCATATTTGCCATTGAGCCCCTTGCGGCATCGATTATTGCGTGGATAGCTATTGATGAACAATTCTCGAGCCGCCAACTCATTGGCGGAGGTGTTCTCCTTGGGGCCATAGTACTGCCAGACCTATTTGCAATGAAGAGGAATTCATGACAAAGAACGAACTTCGAATGGACGTGCTTAGTCTTCGCAATGGTATCGAATCCAACCAGAGGGGGCTATGGGATCAACTGATCTTTGAACGCGCACACAAGGTCCGCTCTTTTCAAGTGGCTAAACGTGTACATATCTATCGCTCAGTACGAGATGAAGTAGAGACCTCACCGTTTATTGAATACGCTTGGGGAACTGGCAAGGATGTATACGTCCCCATTACCGCTCTGGGTTTGGCGGTAATGCACCATTGTAAAATTACATGGCGCACCGCGTGGCGTGAAGATGCCTTCGGTATTCCAGAGCCCATTCCTGAATCGCCCGATGACGTCATTACAAGTGATGCATTCTTTGATGAATATTCGGCGGTTATCGTTCCTCTTGTTGCGTTTGATCGTCAGTGCCACCGCCTTGGATACGGCAAGGGGTATTATGACAGGTTCTTGAACAATTCTGCAGCATCAACAATTGGTTTGGCATATGAAGTACAGAGGGTTCCATCCGTTGAGGCCGAAGCACACGATGTAGCGCTCTCTTGCGTCGCCACGCAGGAACGTTGGTATGTGCCAACATCGAAGATTACATGAAGTTTTTAATCCTCATTGGGCTTACCACTTGACTGCAAGAACCTCGGTTGTTCTCCTTGTTTTTACGTTTTGTGTTTTATCTGCCACGAGAGCTCAGGATTGTAAGGACTGGCTCCTGGTTGATGCTACTCAACGTGTTGCTGATGCCGGTATTGATACAAGCGGAAGGTGGTGGGCGCTTACCCAACCCTTTGAAACACTCACAAACCTTGTAGTCGACGGAAAAGTCTATGGCCCGTATGAGTTCGCGTTGGCGCCAAAGTTCAGTTACGACGGTTCCACTTTTATTGCTGGGTTTAGGATGCTTGGCCAGTGGTATGTGCTCACGGAAGACGATACACTAGCATTGCATGGCGATTCGTTGGTTGCAACGTTCCTGCCGTCGAACTCGTCAACTCCGTGGTGGTATCATGAAAATGGCAGCGACCGAAGACTCTCCACTTTTGATCGCTCCTATCGTTGTGCAAATGTTCCACTACGCGTTTGTTTCCACCCCGACGGAGAGGTTGCCGTATGGGTTGAGCGCAGAGGAGCCAATGATGTCATTTTAATCAATGGAAAAGAGCATCTCACTGCAGACCAGATACTATTAGGGGGCGTTTCATCATTAGGGCAACCAATATTTGCTGTTCGATATGGCACACGGTGGTCCGTGTATCGGGGGAGCGAAGAACTGATCTCATCACTTGCATCGTTGAGTGAATTCCGCGTGGACGCTCTCGGTGCTAACTGTGCTTGGATCGCTAGTGATGGGTCTGGCATCGTCCGAATTTACCTGCATGCCCCTGATATGATTGCCCCCTGGACGAGTATGCCGGTGCAATCAGCCCAAGGGTTATGCCTAGCCCCTTCTGATCCCTTTGTAGCATCTCGCACGGTGCGCAATGGCAACAATGTTGTGAACTTTAACGGCGCAGAATATCCATCGGGCAGGCAAACTGGCCCCATCGGATTTTCACATAACGGTTTATTCCTCGGATACGCTGGTCTTGATGGCGACTTTTTCGTGACCATAAATGGCAAACGCCACTGGGTGAAAAGTGCTGTAAACCTCAGCTCACCGCTGCACATTGCCACCGATGGACTTGCCGTTGGATGGGCAAGTGCAACAACGCTAGCGTATGTGAATCTTGAACATAACGTTCTGCGACTTGGCAGAATGTGCGACACAATGGGCCCAGTTGTCTACGATCGAAGATCTAGAACGTTTAAAGGACTCGGTTTTGTTAGTGGCAGATTGTTCATGCTAGAATGTGACCCTCGCTAACGACGCAGAACGAACCGAGCTCTGTATCTTTGCACTGCTCATGAACAAGTACAGCAATACATTTATCGTATCAACGGAGCTCGATGGGCGTCACCATCGCGTTGAATTAGACTCGTATGGCTCTAGTTCAAGTGGCGGGCAGCGAGTAGCACTTGCGGAAACCGACATTCCGAATGTGTGGGAATGGATCGATGGATCAGAACGCGTTCCAGTGCACATTGTTAGTGACGGTATGAGTAGCGTTGTGATAACAATACGTGGATACTCATACACTGCCAAGGTCTTTAAAGAGCAACATCACGATCTCCTAGACATACTTAACGCGTCGCCAATTCAAAAGCAGCGAGTAACACGAATTCCAGCTCCAATGCCTGGACTCTTGAAGTCAATCATCACCAGTGAAGGTGCACACGTCCGCAAAGGCGACACACTCTTCACACTAGAGGCGATGAAGATGGAAAATGCAATCAAGACACCTGTTGCCGGCATCGTGCGTCACGTAACCACCAACGTGGGCGTTGCCCTTGAAAAAGGCGCTCTACTATGCGTAGTTGAACCGTTACTCCAGCAGTAAGGTTTGCCAAGCTTCGTTAATCTTTTCTTGCTTGATAAACATTTGAGCAATTCTATGCAACGAAGTGTGATCGGAACGATTGTTTGCGCGAAGCCATATATACAGTGCGCCGTCAGGCCTACCGCTGCTCAGTTCGATCTCTATCGAATCAGCCCGAAAATCAGATTGGAATTCCGGAAAAGAACCATCGAGCATTGGCAACACAGGTACGTATGCAAGCTGCGCAAGCTCGTTGCCCGTTAGGATGGGGCTGTACCTAATGTGCTCTGGCAAGGCGTCTATACCAATCGGTATGTGTGGCGGCTGGCTGGCCTCAAAGATGTCTCGCGTGCGCGTATAATACGCGCCACCCATCCTACCTACAAGGTCCATACGTAAGGGGTCGATCTTACCATCTTGGTATACACTATCCGCAACATGAAAGGCAACCACTTCTAGCAACATCAGGTTACCATTTCCACCACGGTCCCTGCTTAACTCAATGTTCTCAATGAGTTTGCACTCCATTGTATACGGAGACTCTGCAACACTTGGTGGGGCAACAACCACGGATGGGCGTTTTGTTAATCCAGACTTAATAAACTCATCTACCTCATTTGGGTATTCGGCAGCCGTGAGATTCATGGCATGAACCATGGAATAGGCAACCATGCTAATTGTACACTCGCCGGTGGCGAGGATGTTTAACCATGTATGTTTTGCCAGGCCCGTTTTTGCTGCTATGGCCGGTCCAATGGCCACGGTTGGGGGATTTGAGCTGAATGCGTTAAAAAAAGAAAAGGGGCTAAGATTTACCACCCCATGTACGTCCATAGAGGAAACGAAGGCTATTGGACGGGGGGAAACGCCTCCAAGTAGGAGCTGGTGGCGGTCACGATGTGATAGTTCGTTGGGTAGAATTGTGCGCATCACGCAAGTTCGGAGATTCTGGCTACCTCGGCAAATATTGTCTCTCGCAAAGGGTTGCGTGTATATTTGCCTTGAGTGGCTTCCGTTTCAAACCTCGAACATCCAGCATAAGGAGATTCATGATTCAGCGCACGCGGTCCCGTTGGTTCTATGCGGGCATTATTGCCCTTGCATTAGTTTCAGGCGCGGTTAACATTGGTTGCGGGCGAAAGGCAAAACAAGGCGTCGCCAGCGATATCAAAAATGTTTGGAACAAGTATAAAACCGAGGCTGGTGCTGACGCATCCGTGCCAGACACGCTGGGAGGCAACGGGTTTGAAAAGGTTGCTGAATCGATGGGTTTTGTTACCTACGTTATCAAACCTGAAGAAATGAATTATTTCGGTGATAAACGTGCCGTTAAGGGTGGCGAGATCACGATTGGTGAAATGACGTTCCCAACTACGTTCCGTCCAGAAGGACAAGGTTCCTCCCTCACAGTTAATGCCGAGCTTAAGGGGTACATGTATGAAACGCTTCTTAGCCAGCACCCTATCACACGAGAATATATTCCATCGTTAGCAAGCCACTGGAAGATTAGCCCTGATCGGAAAACCTTCACATTCCGGATAGATCCTAGCGCACGGTGGTCTGATGGTAAGCCCGTAGTTGCACAAGACGTGGTTTCTTCTTGGAACCTGATGGTTGACCCAGGAATTCTTGAGCCATCCTCGAATCTTGTCTATGGGAAGTTTAACCAGCCAATAGCGCTTAGTAAATACCTTGTACAGGTTTCATGTAAAACAATCAACTTCCGCAACCTTTTGTATTTCGGTAGCTCGTTGATCGTGTATCCAGATCATGAAATTGGGAACATCACTGGGAAAGAATTCCTCGACAAATACAACTTCAATATGCCTGCGGGAACTGGTCCATACTATTTGGTCGAAAAGGACATCAAAGCGGGTAATAGCTGGCGTCTAACCCGTCGGCCAGACTATTGGGCAAAGGACTACCCGGCTTCTAAGTATGGTGCAAATTTCGATTACGTGAACTATCTCGTGGTAAAAGACAATGCAAATCTGCTATACGAGAAATTTAAGGCTGGCGAGATAGACCTTTTCCGTTTCAGCATGGCAACAACGGAAAAGTGGATAAAGGACACAGATTATGAGGCCATAAAAAATGGCTGGGTCCGCCGATTTAGGTTCTACAATAATGGACCGATGGGCACCAACGGTATAACCTTCAATATGCGCCGGGCTCCATTTGATGATATCCGTGTGCGCAAGGCCTTCATTATTGCATATCCACGTGAGACCATTGTAGAGAAGCTCTTGTATAGCGAATACGAAGTCTACGATACAGATTATCCAAATACGCCGTATGCAAGTAAGACAAATCAAAAGTTGGCGTATGACCCGGCAACCGCGGCTAAGCTGTTAGCAGAAGCTGGCTGGACATCGCGTAATAGCCAAGGCCTCCTGGTGAAGAATGGCCAGCCGTTCGTGATTGAAATGTCGATCTCGAAGCTCGAAGAACGATGGATGACGCCGTATCAGCAGGAATTGAAAAACCTTGGCATTGATCTGCGCCTGAAACTCATGGATTGGAATTCAATCGTCAAGAATGTTGATGAGCGTAATTTCCAGATATACGCGTATGGATATTCTGGCCTTGTGACGCCAAACCCCGAAACGTCATTACAGGGTTCGTTAGCTGATAAGAATGACAACAACAACATTCAGGGTTTCAAGAACGCCCGTGTTGATCAACTTCTACCGGAGTACGATACCACGTTTGATGTTGCAAACCAAATCAAGATCATCAACGAGATTGATAAAATCACACACGACTATTACATGAAGAGCCATTGGTGGAATCCTAAGGGTATCCGCCTTGCCGTGTGGGACAAGTTTGGAATGCCATCGTATGGAATTAGCAAATACACACAACTGTCATATGTATACGGTACAGCAGGGCTCTTGTGGTGGTCTGATCCAGAAAAAGTTTTGGCTCTTACCGAGGCTAGGAAGGCCAAGAAAGATCTTGGTGGTACCAAGAGCATAATCGAGTTCACATTCTGGCGTGATTTCAACGAGACGAAATAACATATCAAATGATCCAATACATCATTCGACGAATTCTGCTTGCCATACCTACGTTCTTTGGAGCGACGTTAGTGGTGTTCTTCATTGTTCAGTTTGCGCCCGGCGGACCATACGAGCAGCAGTTAAACGCACTTCGTAAGGGCCAGGGCTCTGAAGGTGGGGGCTCTGCGCTTGGCACCGAAACAATGTCTATTCCTCCAAGTCAGCTTGAGGCCTTGCAGCGTTACCATCAGGTTAACGAGCCAGTTTGGAAGAGATATCTCATGTGGCTTGGACTTATGTCTCGCCCTGTGAATGATTATCTAGCTGAAGTGGGCGTGCCGCAAAACGTTGGTAACAATTTCAAGGTGCTGGTAAAGAAGGATGCTTCTGGTGAGTACGCTGTTTATGAAGCAGCTAATCCGGGAGCCCCGTTAGATGGTTGGTATGTTGACCTATCCCAAAAAGAACATAGTGTTTGGGTATATAAGCGTGGGATTTCGGGGATATTCACGCTTGATTTTGGTAGGTCGGAACGATATCGCAAACCAGTAACGGAGCTGATAGCTGAGCGACTTCCTGTTTCCCTACAGTTTGGGCTTATAAGTTTTGTGATTACGTATGTGGTCTGTTTCTACCTTGGAACACAAAAGGCACTAAGGCATGGCAGTAAGTTTGACGTGATTTCCTCGAGCATGGTATTCATTGCGTTTTCAATCCCGGGATGGGCTCTAGGTGCAGTGTTGCTCGTTCTCGTTGGTGGTGGATCTGCATTAGCGTGGTTCCCAACTGGGGGCTTCCAGTCTAATGATTATGAGACAATCACGTTCTTTGAAAAGATTGCCGACAGGGCCTTGTACTTCGTTCTACCAACCATTGCGTATACCCTGGGTGGGTTTGCATCGATTACATTGCTGATGAAAAATTCTCTTCTCGATACCCTTGGTCAGGATTTTGTCCGCACTGCCTATGCCAAGGGGCTTCGTGAGAACCGCGTTATCTGGATGCATGCAATGCGCAATTCCGTTATTCCACTTGTGGCCTCTATCGGTGGAATCATTGGGATATTTCTTGCCGGAAACTACCTCGTAGAATATGCGTTCAATATCGACGGCATCGGACGCCTGTCCTTTGAAGCAATTGGTTCGCGAGATCAAAGTGTCTTTTTTGCCTTTGCCGTGATCTCCATTATCATCACACTTGTTGGATCGATTATTTCCGACTTCATGCTCGCGCTTGTTGATCCACGAATCAGATTCTCCTGACCCTATGTCAAAAACCCCTTCCTCGTCAACTTCGCTTTCGATAAATCAACGTCGGTGGAAAAAGTTCAAGGGAATCCGTCGTGGTTATTTCTCGATGGTGATCCTTCTAAGTGCGTATGCACTTTCTTTCTTCCTCCCGTTGATGGTTAATAACAAAGCGCTCATTGTTAGCTACAATGGTGCCTGGTATAGTCCTGCGGCACGGGATTTTTTCTCGTCTTTACCGCTCGTTGGTGGTTTTGCACCTTCGAGTTTTGACCCAGCATCGCTCTATGGAGAGCAGGGGAACGAAGCAGAGGCAAACTATCGCGTTCTTCAGGCAAAGTGGGAAGACTCGGGTAGCGAGAACTTTGTGGTTATGCCGATGTATCCCTTTGGCCCAAATGAAGACGTAACAGTTACGGGTAATGAAAAATTTGTTGGACCTTTCGAAGCAGATGGAACGGGGCTTCTCCGACCCTTCGGCACAGATGATGTGGGGCGAGATGTACTCTCACGCATGACATATGGATTTCAGGTCTCGATGTCCTTTGCCCTGCTGATTGCATTGCTCGAATACGTTATTGGGATTCCATTAGGTGCCATGATGGGATACTTCGGAGGGTATGTTGATCTAACGATGCAGCGTATAATGGAGATCTGGTCTGCATTGCCGTTCCTCTTTTTAATCATTATCATCGTCAGCTTTGTAGAACCAACGTTTGGTCTGCTTGTATTCCTCCTCGTGATATTTTCATGGCTAGGAATTGCTACACAGATGCGGGCACAGTTCTATCGTGAGCGGTCTAGAGACTACGTTGCCGCAGCAGTTTCAATCGGAGTTCCAACTCGCTCGATCATCGTAAAACATATTCTTCCCAACACCCTCGTCCCGATCATCACGTTTTTTCCATTTGCACTTGTGGGTGGAATTAGTGCTCTGGTATCGCTTGATTATTTGGGTTTTGGAATGCCGCCACCTACGCCTTCGTGGGGCCAGATGATTGGTGTTGGTTTGTCCAATATCACTCGCTATTGGTTGGTAGTTGTTCCGTTTGGCGCAATGTTCATCACGCTTACTCTTGTTGTTTTTATCGGCGAGGGTATTCGTGAAGCTTTCGATCCTAAAGTGTTCTCGCGTCTGCGATAGAAGCACCGCCCCCTCATGCATCAATTGGTACCTGTTGTGACAAAAGAAAAACTTGTAGAAGTAAAAGACCTCAAGACGTACTTCAATATCGAAGGCACGTGGGCTAAGGCCGTTGATGGTATATCTTTTGATATCTACCGAGGCGAAGTGCTCGGCATCGTTGGTGAATCTGGCTCAGGCAAATCGGTAACGGCACTTTCACTAATGAAGCTCATTCCAGATCCTCCAGGTAAGATCATGGGCGGCCAGATACTCTTTCAGGGCAAGGACATCGTTAGTCTGTCCTACGAAGACATGTATCAAATTCGCGGCCGCGAGATCGCAATGATCTTTCAAGAGCCTATGACGTCCCTCAACCCTGTTTTTAGGGTTGGGATGCAGATTGCTGAGGTGTTACAAGCACACCTCAAAATCTCCGAAAAAGAGGCAATGACTAAGGCCATCGATATGCTTCGTGCGGTAGGAATTCCTGACCCAGAAAAGCGAATCAACGACTATCCACATCAGTTTTCAGGGGGCATGCGTCAGCGGGTGATGATTGCAATTGCATTGGCCTGTAATCCATCTGTACTCATTGCAGACGAGCCAACCACTGCTCTTGACGTAACGATTCAAGCACAGATCCTCGACTTGATGATGGAACTTAAAAAACGCCGTAGCGAAGCGGCAATCGTTCTCATTACTCACGACCTTGCCGTTGTGGCTGAAATGTGCCAGCGTGTAATTGTAATGTATGGCGGCAAGATTCAAGAAGTTGCTTCCGTTGAAGAACTCTTTGCTACACCGCTGCATCCGTATACTGAAGGCCTGATGGCTTCGATCCCGCGCCCCAATATGGATACGAAGGGGCATAAGAAACTCAGAGCCATCCCTGGGAATGTACCTAGTATCATGAATCTGCCAAATGGCTGCAAATTCTGTACTCGCTGTGCCGTTAAAATCGAAAGATGTGAAAACGAGGAGCCTCCATTGCGTGAAATCACCAAGGATCATTTTGTTCGCTGCCACCTAGTAACACCTCAGGGAGGTGTACAATGAGTCAGCCCCTTCTCGAAGTCAAAAATCTCCGGGTTCGCTTTCCGGTACATGGAGGGATATTCCAACGGAAGGTTGCGGAAGTAAAAGCTGTTGATGGCGTTTCGTTTACCATAGAACGTGGTGAAACACTTGGACTCGTGGGCGAATCAGGGTGTGGGAAGACTACCGTTGGTAGGGCACTGATCAACATTCTCAAACATGTTGCGCCTGGAGTAGAACTGGATGGGGAAGTTGTATATGTTGATAAAGACGGAACACGTACGGATCTGATTCATCTCTCGAAGCACGAGATGATTCCATTCCGTTCCAAAATTCAGATGATCTTTCAGGACCCGTATTCGTCTCTCAATGCACGTTTATCTGTTAAGCAGATCATTGCAGAGCCCCTAGAAATTCATCATCCAGAAATGTCGAAGAAACAAGTTGAAGACAAGGTGCTGTGGTTGCTCGAGCGCGTTGGACTTCAGCCAGAATATGCGGGAAGGTATCCGCATGAATTTTCTGGTGGACAGCGTCAGCGTATTGGGATAGCCCGCGCCTTGGCTACCAGTCCAGACCTGATTATCTGTGACGAGCCAGTATCAGCGCTAGACGTGTCGGTTCAGGCACAGGTAATTAATCTCATGGAGGACCTGCAGAAGGAATTTGGCATGTCCTATCTCTTTATCGCTCACGATCTTTCTGTAGTGTATCACATTTCGAAGCGAATCGCCGTTATGTATCTCGGTAACGTAGTAGAGATTGGAACTGCCAACCAAGTTTATTTTGATCCCGTGCATCCGTATTCTAAGGCATTGATCTCAGCGATTCCAGAACCAGATCCTACGCGCAAGAACAAGGATCGTATTGTATTGCAAGGGGACATTCCTACGCCCCTAAACAAACCAAGCGGTTGTGGGTTTAGGACGCGTTGTCCCATCGCTCGCCCAGTATGTTCACAAGATATTCCGAGCCTCGTTGCCAAGAATAATGGAGCTTTGGTTGCATGTCCGTTTGTCTAGACCAACACCTTACTTGTCTAGCCACTGAGACCGTCTGCCACCCATAACAGGCGTAACGCTGTATCCACGTTGATCAAGCAGCGTGAGAACACTTTGTGGCCCTGTTAGGTGCAATGCTCCGATTGCAATGAAGGCATTGCCCTTCGTTAGCATATCCTGCATTCGCGTCACCATTAACACGTTTCGCTCATCGTTGAGTTGACTCATCATACCGCTGTATGCTCCCGATGTGTCTTGGCCTATTCCTGCTATAGCGTCAAGTTCTTCCATGGCATACATCCCGGGCATAACCTGGGCGAGGGAGTCCTCACGAGAAAGCTGATTGATTTGCTCTAGAAGCATCGAAGTCGACATTTGATCGAGCACGGCAATCTGTTCTGTCAGCGTCTCCAGTCCAACAAATCTTGGCTGATGCTCCTTTGCAAGATTCCAGAGGAATTGGTCGATCGAAACCGGTGCAGTTTTTTCAGTTGAGCCCAAGGCGATTAGCATACCTATTGCACCCGGCTTTAGACGCGAGCAAATCGGCTTCATTCCAGGAAGCCGCTTTTCCAGCTCTGTACATATTTGCTCAACCTCTGACGTGTCCGCTAGATTATAGAGTGTCTTCGAGGTTAAAAATATCGCCGATGGCTGCATCATTTTTAAGACCGAATCGAGGTGCAATTCCGATGCATACGTGTAGCATGTGCGCACAAGCGATAGAACGGTGTCTCGCTGACGAAACACTGTTGAGTCTTGAAGATGAATGGTTCCAAAGATGTGGCTCACAGCCCCACTAGGCAACGTGATCTTCCACAACAATGAATTTGCTCTAGGGCTGGTAGGGGGCGAGATTCCAAGTACTATAAACAGGCAGATTGCTACAATCACTTCTTCCACTTCCGATATTGTTCTACAAGACTAATGGCATCCGGGCCGATATCTGATATATTCGTCGCCAGTGTTAAAGATTTTGTAGAAGACGGCCAGAACGCAACAGGCATTAACTCGCCACCATAGGTACCATTGCTCTCTATGAACGTTTCTTGATTTGATCCGAAATACAACATCACTGGGCTCTTTTCATCGTATCGAAACATTTTTACCGAAGACAGTGAGTCGAATTCAAACGAGAATTCACCATTCAGTCTGCCGTCCTCCTCAAAAAGCCTCTTCTTTACATTCCGGCACCCCGCGAAGTCAGATTCTACCTTATCGCCTTCAAGGTAATCCGTTATCAGCTCGGCGAAATCCTTGAAAGAAATATCGCGGCTGTTGTCCTTGGTAGAAACAATATTGTGGAAGGTGATGATACACGTACCAGACTGTCGGCCCGTCATCGTAATCTTGTAACTCTTACGTTCTGCCTGTAGGCATCCCGTAAGGAGGAATATTGCAAGGAAAACAATCAGACCAGCTATGCCAATAGTGTGTTTCATCGGAGTTACCACATGTTGATGACTACTACATCTTTTACGATGCAAAGATCGTTGATTACAGCCGTAGTTCTTCTTTGCGTTTCTTTTTGCTCTGCAGTGGCACAACGAAATCCGCGTTTGGCAGACGAAGAAGCAGGCAAGGCAATTGACTACATGAATGCCAATCTGCCGGAAAGTGCCATCGAAGCCTGGAATCGAGCAATCATTGCGATGCCAGGATATACGCCATATGTGTATGAAAAAACGGTCAGTCTTGTGATGGCAAAACGCTACCACGAGGCCTTAACAATCTTGGAGCCAGTCCATACTGATACGAGCCTCAAGGACCGTGGGTATCAGTTGATGGGGAATTGTTATGATTTTCTCGAGGACACCACAAACTCGCGGCGCTATTATCGGGCGGGTCTGATTGCTTGGCCAACCTCTGGCAGATTGTTGTTTGAGATTGGTCAGCAGTATTATCTCGAGCGCAAGCGTGGCCAAGCAAATTCATGGTGGCTTAAGGGCACACAAGCAGAACCAGCTTTTGCTACCAACTACTATTGGCTTGCTCGATCTTATTCAGAAACTAAAGAACGATTATGGGCGGCCCTTTATGGAGAAGCATTTCTGAATCTTGAACGTAACTCACCTCGTACTAGGGAAATGTCTCGGCTGGTCTTTGACATGTGGAACCGATCTCTTCGTTTGGGTGATTCAACCGATCCGATCAATTTTTGTTCGGATGAGTTGTTAGAAACCTTAGACAAAAGGAGTGCCTCGGTAATGTCCTTCCCTGTGGCTTTTGAGTTCACGGTTGCCGTGTCATCCCAAGTATTTGTGGCAAAGGACTCGGTGATTAGTGTTCTTTCGATCGAAAAACTCGTGGATATTCGATATCGGTTCATGCGTGCCTGGGTGTCCGCTGGCTACGATACTACACATCCAAACACCCTCCTTGCTTGGAATAAGCGGCTCCAGGAGCAAGGTAGGCTTAAGGACTACCTCTGGTGGCTGTATGGATACGGCGACAAAAACGAAATGCAGAGGTATTACGCTAAGAATGGCGACCGATATGATACGTTTCTTGTGTGGTTCTCTGAGAATGGGATGCGTTTTGATAGCCCCTTATGCCTGGGACTCGGTTGCCCGTAACATCCGAAGGTGCTATATTTGTAGCTATTCTTAACCAAACGAAATGACATGGAAATCCTGCTCATCATCATCGCGATTATCGTCGCAATCCTTCTCATTCTTGTTGTTCTGATTCAGCCTGGAAAAGCCGACATGATTTCGGGTATGGGTGGCATGGGTGGTCAAATGACCAACCTCTTGGGCGTGCGCCAGTCGCGCAATGTCCTTCAGAATGCAACAATGATTTTTCTGGGCACAATTGTTGTTATTTCAGTTGTGGTCAATAAATTCTTCGTTGCTCCAGGCGAAGGAAACGTGCGTACACCAGTATCTCAAGGTGTTGAGATTCCAGTTGCCCCAACAGGATTGCCAACTCAGGCTCCGCCCCCTCAACAGGCACCAGCCCCATCGGCTACGCCTGTACAACAAAGCAAGTAGAGCCGCATAGTTCAATGTGTGGCTTAAGGCGTTCCGTAGGAGCGCCTTTGTCGTTTCCGAACTCTCCTGACTTCACTGAACGAGAAAACCATGGCCACAGTTATTGGATCGCCGATCAACCACGACCTCGTTTACGAGTCGAATGCCGATGCCAATAAGCAAACGTTGCGAATCATCGAAGGTAAGGCACAAATAACGATGCTCGGTGGAGGAAAGAAAGCCATTGAGCGCCACAAGGCTAAGGGAAAACTCACGGCTCGGGAACGGATTGAGAAATTGACGGATCAAGGATCGAAGTTCCTCGAAATTGGATTATTCACTGCTCACGAGATGTATCAAGCCGAAGGTGGATGCCCATCTGCTGGCGTAGTAGCGGGCATTGGTGTGATTCATGGCCGTGAATGTATCATTGTTGCTAATGATGCTACGGTAAAGGCCGGAGCTTGGTTCCCGATGACGGCAAAGAAGAATATGCGGGCGCAAGAGATTGCAATCGACAACAAGCTTCCAATTATCTACCTCGTTGACTCAGCGGGTGTATTCCTTCCTATGCAGGATGAGATATTCCCAGATAAGGAACATTTTGGAAGGCAGTTCCGCAATAACGCGGTGCTTAGTGCCATGGGTGTGCCACAGATTGCAGCCATCATGGGCCCATGTGTAGCTGGTGGTGCGTACCTGCCAATTATGTGCGACGAGGCAATCATCGTCAATGGCACTGGTAGTGTGTTCTTGGCTGGTCCAGCTCTGGTAGAAGCAGCTATTGGTGAGAAAACTGGCATCGAACCACTCGGTGGTGCAACGATGCACAGCACGGTTAGTGGTGTAATAGATTACAAGGTTGAAGGCGATGAAGAAGCTCTTGAAACGATACGTTCGCTTGTGGACAAGTTTGCCCCATCAAAGGGGAAACATAACCTGTTCTCGCGTATCGACTCAATGCCACCTGCATTCGAAGAAGATGAGATGTTTGGCATCATGCCGTCCGATCGGGCAAAGCCATATAACACAAGACAAATTCTTGCACGGCTGATCGACGGATCTGAATTTGATGAGTACAAGGCCGGATATGGTCAGACAATTATTTGTGGCTATGCACGCGTCGATGGCTGGGCAGTTGGCATCGTAGCCAACAACCGCGAGATTAGCCGGTCGGGTAAGGGAGAAATGCAAGTAGGGGGCGTAATCTATTCGGACTCAGCGGATAAGGCCGCGCGCTTCATCCTCAACTGCAATCAACGTGGCGTTCCTCTCGTTTTTTTACAAGACGTAACGGGATTCATGGTTGGCACCCGTGCCGAACAAGGTGGCATCATTAAGGACGGAGCTAAACTTGTTAATGCCGTTGCAAACAGTGTGGTACCAAAGTTTACGTTCATCCTTGGTAATTCATACGGTGCTGGCAATTATGCAATGTGTGGCAAAGCATATGATCCGCGGTTTATTTATGCGTGGCCAACAGCGCAGATTGCTGTGATGGGTGGAAGTCAAGCATCCAAAACAATGTTGACCATAAAAGTGGCATCACTTGAAAAACAGGGTGAAACACTCACTCCTGAGCAACAAAGCGCAATGCTCAAGGACATTCAAGCAAAGTACGAGTCAACAACTACACCTGTCTATGCCGCATCGAGACTTTGGGTTGATGGCATTATCGCACCAACGGAAACACGTTCTGTGATATCACGCGGAATCGCTGTTGCATCTCATCAAGGGGTTTTAGCCGAACTTAAGAACGGCGTGTTCCAAGTTTGACATGGATGAGCTACGGCATATTCTTGGTGAAGATCGCGTTACAACCCGCATCGTAGACCGGCTTGCATTTGCGCACGATGCCTCACTCTATCGACTCGTTCCCACAGCCATCGTAAGGCCAGCCTCCACCGAACATGTGCGTGCGTTGTTTGCTTGGTGCGCTGCAAATCGTAATCACCTTACGTTTCGCACCGCAGGTACCAGCTTGTCTGGTCAGGCCGTTACATCAGGTGTCCTTGTAGATTTATCTCGCGATTGGAAGTCGATATCAATTCTCGACGATGGCAAAAGGGTGTTGATGCAGCCGGGAATAACAGGCGCCAAGGTCAATGCCCAGCTTCGCCGTTACGGGCGCAAACTTGGACCAGATCCGGCTTCGATTATCGCAGCGATGATCGGTGGGATTGTAGCCAATAATGCGAGCGGAATGTGCTGTGGTACGGCACAAAACTCGTACAATACGTTAGATGCGATGTGCTACTTACTCGCCGATGGTACACTTGTAGATACGTCACATGCAGATGCTGATGCCCGATTGTATTCAGAGTCAAGAAACATCCATTCGGAAATAGCATCTATCCGAGATTTTGTGCGAGCCAATGCTGAACTTACAGCCACCATTCGTCGCAAATATTCCATCAAGAATACGATTGGCTATTCTCTTAACGCGTTTCTTGATGAAACGGAACCAGCTCGAATTATTGCTCGGTTGCTCATTGGGTCTGAAGGAACCTTGGGCTTCATTGAGAACGTCACACTGAACACCGTCCCAGACGCCGTTGTAAAGCACACGGCATTGGTCATCTATGCATCAATTGATGAGGCATGCGCAACTGTTCCGTATTGGCGAGAGAACCACGCTGCCGCGGTTGAGCTGATGGATGAGGCCGCACTACGATCATTTGCACACCTATCTAGCACGCCTAGGCACTTGCGTAGCACTAAACAGGGCACAGCAGCGCTATTGGTTGAGTTTCATGATCAAGAGCCACCAATGGATACGGCTGACATCGTTTGGACAACCCAACCATCCGAGCAAGCAGTTTTGTGGAGACTGCGCAAGGGGCTTATGCCAACGATTGGTGCAATGCGCCCATCGGGCTCAACGATGATCAATGAAGACATTGCCGTGCCCCCTCAATACCTTGCCTCATTGGTGAAAGACGTTCGTAAGGCATTCAATGAGTTTGGATTTTATGATGGTATCATCTTTGGACATGCAAAGGATGGCAATATCCACTTTGTAGTGCATCAGTCCTTTAACAGCGAACATGAGCTTGATAGATATGCTCAGTTCATGGACAGGATTGCAGAGATTGTAGTTGACCGCTATGGGGGGTCGCTCAAGGCGGAGCATGGCACTGGACGTAACATGACCCCATACGTTGAAAAGGAATGGGGGTCCGTGGCCTATGAGGTAATGCATCGCGTTAAGGAGATTCTTGACCCAAAGAACATTCTTAGTCCCGATGTTGTTCTGAACGGTGATCCTCTGGCCCACATCAAGAACATCAAGCCCGTTCCGCCAATGCCACAACATGCAGAAGTTGACCTATGTATCGAATGTGGTTTCTGCGAGCATGTGTGTCCAAGTAAGGGGCTAACCCTGACGCCACGTCAGCGCATCGTATTACAACGCGAGAGAGTCATCAATCGCGGAGATAAATCCGTGGTGCGTGCGATAGACGCTGCCTTTGTCTACGATGGCATAGAGACCTGTGCCACTGATGGTATTTGCGCCACTGTCTGTCCGGTTGGAATCGATACTGGTCAGATGGTAAAGAACATGCGTTCAACTCGTACGTCAGCGCTCGGACGAAGCATGGCCAGAGCACTTGCTTCGAATATGCGTTTCGTAAACTCTGTTTCATGGATCGCCACGAGTCTCATTCGCAGATATGGTCGTTCTTCAATACAACGCCCACGGCTAGCTCGTGAGCCCCACGTTATATATGTTCAAACGTGTCCTAGCAAATGGGTTGGGAAGACGAAAGATGAATTGTCGCTTGGTGATGTAATTGTTACGCTTGCTGAGCGTGCTGGGCTGGCGCTTCATATACTGGATTCGCGAAGTTTTTGTTGTGGCCAACCATTTTCGTCGCATGGATATACCGATGCGGCCGAGTTGTTGTCGGACCAATTACTTCAAACCCTTGTCAACGAAGTTGGTGGAAGGCAAATTCCAGTATTTCTTGACACTTCCACATGTGCATTTGCAATTCTACAAAAGGCAGAGACACTCGGCCTTGACATCATTGATCAAACAAAATTCGCTGAATTGATCTTGCAACGTATTGGTGTTGTGAACCCCGTACCAAATGTGGTGATTCATCCCGGTTGCGGCACTGAAAAACTTCACGCAACACAAGCACTCGTCAATATCGTTCAAGCTTGTGCAACGGAATTTGACCTACCACCGTCTGCAGCTTGTTGCGGAATGGCAGGTGATAGGGGGCTACGGCATCCTGAACTTGTAGCGTCAGCATTGCGTGATGAAATTCAAGAAATACGTTGGGATGCGACGCTTGGTGTGTCTTGCAACGTAATGTGCGAGTATGCACTCCATGCTCAATCAGGAGTCAAGTTTCTTTCGGTGCTTCATGTAGTTGAACGCGCCACTCGTTACTGACGGAATATCTGATTCTTCCAAACGATTCGTTTATTGAGCGACATGAACGGCAACAAAAGTTCGAGTAGCAAAAGCGAAAGTATAGCTGGTGCTACTGCAGGAAGAACACGCCAACGGGATAGGCGGGCGATAGACGATGAGATCAACAATCCGTCACCTACAATTCGCATCATCAAAAAACCAGCAGTCCATAGCCAATCGTGAGTTACGATGCTCACAACCAGACCAGCCCAATACATAGCTCCCGTAGCAACAAAGGTGATGGCCTTTATTCCAAGTGCCATACCGCCCCTTACCCATCTGTGTTTCTGACGTAGATATTCACCAACCGTCTCACAAGGCAATGTTTCTACGGTTGCCTCTTTTTCACAGATATAACGAATGCCTTTTTTTGCCTTGTGCATGGCCTGAAGCAATGCGAGGTCTTCCGTGATACTGAATGGAATGGTTTCGTATCCACCCAATTCCGCATACGTTGAAGCTCGGATTGCCATGTTGTTTCCGAAACATCCGAGTGGTATTCCATTTTGTATTCCAGCACGTGCCATGGATTGTGTATAGAGCCATTCTATGTCTTGAATCACGTCAAATAAGCCCCGTAACCGTATGACAGTAAAGCCGCATACGAGAGATACGGTTGGCTGTGAAAATGGCGCAACCAGAGTTTCTATCCACTGCGGGTGTACGAGGCAGTCGGCGTCTGTAAGTAAATAGATCGTACCTTTTGCATGATCAATTCCGTGTTGCAGCGCTCCAGGTTTTCCTTTGAGATTAGGATGGTCGAGGTTGTCACTACGATGAAGAGGCCTCACGTTTGGGTATTTGAGCGCCAGAGTATTGAGAACTGATTCCGTGGAATCTTCACTACGGTCATTTACTACGATGATCTCGAGTAGATCATGCGGATAGGTGGATGCGTGGAGAGCGGCAAGACACCGCACAAGGTTATGCTCTTCGTTGCGAGCTGGCACAATCACACTCACCATTGGTAGAGATACGAGCTGGGTAGCCGCAGGAACATTGCGTAGCAATCCGATGAGAAAAAATGCAAGTCGGACGGAGTATACCAACGCCGACAGAATGAGGAGTGTTAACATGTTCTTACAATTGTAATACGTACTTCAAATTAGTCAGTGGTAATTTGGTATACCATTACGAAACATTCATGTAAGCTAAATGTCAGTAACAGCAAGGTCAGGGCGGCGCGTAGACTTAATAAACGACCCGATAGGGCCATCATTGAGACTCTTTGCCATACCCTTGGCATTCAGTTTCGTGGTAAACATGATTTATTCGCTCATCGACCGGTACTATGTATCGCGCCTTGGCGATGCAGCGATTGCTGCCATTGGGTCGAGCGACCAGGTGGTGTTTTTTCTCTTCACGCTCGTTGGCGGGTTTGCCGTAGGTACGGGTATCATCGTGTCTCGACGTTTTGGCGAGGGAGACGAAACGGGAGCATCACGCACAGCTACCCAGGCTCTTGTTGGTATGGCAATCATGGCCTCAACTGTTACGGCCATCGTCTACCTCCTTCTGCCTACAGTGCCTATTCTGATGCGGATGCAGCCAGAAGTAGCAGAACTAAGCATGGCCTACTTGGGTATGCTCCTTCTAGGGTTTACCTGCAACCTCCTAAACTTCCAAATGTTCAGTATCGTTCGATCAACGGGCAATGCCATCTTCCCAATGATGGTGCTTATTGCAACCGTTGTGCTCAATGCCATCATAGCCCCGTTTCTCATTTTCGGTGTAGGCCCATTCCCTGAACTTGGGATGAAAGGGGCTGGCCTAGCAACCGCAATTTCTCAAATTTGTGGGACGGTGATTGCGTTAACGGCCCTGCTCAGGGGCAAAACAAACATGCGGCTAGATTTCTCGGAGTTTAAGCTTGACTTCGATCTACTGGGCAAGGTGGCAAAGCAGGGGTTCCCAGCCTCTATTCAAATGTTGTCCGTGAGCCTAAACCGGGCCGTCATTTTTACGATTGTCAGCAGTTTTGGAACACAAGTTACGGCTGCCTATACGCTTGGACTAAACGTAGACATGTTTGTATTCATGAGCGTGTTTGCTATGGGAATTGCCGTAGAAACTGCCACAGGTCAGAACTTAGGCGCTAACAAACCTGAGCGTGTATGGGGGTTTCACAAAAGCGCTGTGAAACAGATGGTTGTTCTAATGCTGGGACTCGCCATTTTTGTGTGGTTCTTGGGGCGCCCCTTCATCGAACTTTATACAAGCAACCCGGCCACGATAGACGAAGCCACGAGATATCTCCACATTACAGTTTTCGGTTATATCTTTTTTGCAATTGGCCTGATTACCGTACGGGTGATGTCGGGTGCAGGGTCGGCCATAATTTCTATGTTGGTTACGGCAGGATGCCTCCTAGGGCTTCAGCTGCCACTGAGCCATGTCTTGAGTCATGGAACCAGCTTAGGAGCAACAGGAGTGTGGATTGGTATCCTCGTGGGGTATATCGTCTTTGCAATTGTTGCGATTTTGGTACTTCGGAGTAAGGTGTGGCTTCGCGCTAGGGTTTGAAGAGAATGCCAGCTTGCATTAAACTATCGAGCTCATGCGCCGTCCAAGGTGCGCTACATTGAAGTTTGAACAGGATACCGTGACTGGGATGGCACTCATACTGGAAACAGACTCAGAAATACTTGAGGCGTATCGCGCGGGTCAGCAAGATCGCGCCCTAACGGCCTTTGTTCGTAGCCATCAACGTTTTGTATACAGCGTTGCCTTCCGTCAGCTCTCTCATGTTGAAGACTCACAAGATGCGGCTCAAGAGGTCTTTTTGCGTGCCTCACAAAAATTGGGCGAATTCAAGGGTGAGAGTACTCTGCAGACGTGGCTGTATCGGATAACGATCAATGTTTGCTTGAACATGCGCAGGAAGCGCAGGTTCCTGAGTTTCTTTTCGATAGGCGAGGGTGAAGGTGAGCGAGACGTTGCTGCAAAACAACATGCAACTGATTCTCACGCCCAGCAATCTGAATTTGACGCATTCTTCAACTCCGTATTAGAGACTGTCCCACCTAAACAGCGCGAAACGTTTTGCATGCGTTATTATGACGAACTGTTGTACGAAGAAATCAGCGCAATAACCGGTACCAGTGAAGGGGCTCTCAAGGCCAATTATCATTGGGCGGTAAAGAAGATTGCCGCAGCAATCCGCACAAGTGAATATTATGAGCAATGGCGAGACAATGGATAACACTCATCAAGATGAACTCAAAATGTTGTTGAAAGAAGAGCTTCCAAATACTGAGGCCATCGATGTTGCGCGTCTACTCGGAGCTCATTCACTCAGGAACCAGCGTGGTGTAGATGCTGCAACACGCAATCTCAGCGTTCACGTGCAAGCAGCTAGGTTGCGCGTTTCTTGGACGCGCACTCAAACGGTAGTAGGTTTAGTGGCTGCGTCATGTGCAGCCATTGCAATGTTTGTTATCCTGTCCAGTTATAGTGTTGAGCAGGTTACTCCTTTGACGCCAACTATAGCTGCGAACCATATTCGTCCAACCATTGAGGTGCCACCAATGGTTTCTACCATAGGTAAAGCGCAGACCAGCAGTGTTCGGCACACGCATACCACTAGATCATTTTCTGATGTCAACGCGATAATTGTAGCTGCACAAGAAGACCAAATAGTTGGTACAATTGCCAACGCGGCCTCTACTGTTGAGACCTGGACGATTAGTGAATCAGACATAGATATTATTCTCGGAGATCAAAATGACGGCCTCTAAATGGATCGCATTATTTACAGCGCTGTGTATCTGCGTGGGCAGTGCTGTTTCACAAGACGACGACTTTGACGTGCCGCCTCCACGCGAGAAAATGATGCAAAAGATCGAGGACCTCCGCAAGGTGCGCCTGCTGGACGTGTTGAATCTCCAAGGTGATCAGGTTGAGAAATTCTTTTTTGCCTACAACAAGCTTCAATCCAATGTAATTGCTACCAGACAGGACATGATGGAGAAGGCCAAAACACTTCGAAATGCGGCCAAGTCTGCAGATGATACTGGCTTGCTCACGTCCAAAACTGACGATACTATTGCTGCGATGAAAACCTTCGAAGATGCAGTAAACAAGCGCCATAAGGATCTTAAACCGCTACTTACTTCAAAGCAGTACGCTACGTATATAGCGTTTGAAGCACAGTTTCAGGAAGAGCTAACTAGATTGATCGTGCAACGAGCACGAAAGAATCGTTGATCGTTAGATAAATAAACCCACTACACACGCAGTGAGCAGGTTTGCAAGGGCCCCGATGCACATGGCCTTAAATCCAAAGCGGGCTACTTCGGCCCGTCGATTAGGCGCCATCATTCCATAGCCCCCTATCTGGATGCCGATGGACATCACATTGGCAAATCCACATAGCGCGATTGTGCTCAGCCGCACCGTTCGCTCACTCAAAGCACCCTGAGACACAAGTGTCGCTAGTTTATCATAAGCGATAAACTCGGTGAGCGAAATTTTAGTCCCTAATAGGGATGCAAATGCCTGCGACTCACTTGCAGGTATACCCGTTAGCCAGGCAAAGGGGTAGAAGATCCATCCCAGGATCTGCTCGATAGAAGTAGGGAAGCCTGCCATGCCCATTGTTGAGAGATTGCTTGCTCCTAGGCCGAGCAGTGCTTCAAGGAACGCCACCATGGCCTTAAAGGCAATCAGAACAACGATAACATTGAGTGCAAGCTTAGCGCCTTCATATGCGCCATGAGAGATAGCATCGAGAACGTTACCCGACTGTAGAACTGGGTGGAGCATTGTAACGTCTACCACCGGCTCAGACGCACTGGCCCTTCTTCATTGGCTCGGCAATCTTTGCAAGAGCCAGTGCCGCTGGGGCGGCGAGGATACTAGCGATCATAAGGTCTGACGCGTTGATTCCACGTGCTACGTATACACCCATCGTTGAACCAGCGATGGTAGCAAAACCACCAACCATCATTGCAAATAATTCACTTGGTGAAATGTGAGGAATGTAATGTCGAACGAGAAGGGGCGACTCGGTTTGTCCAAGAAAAATCTCACCAATGGTGTTGATAGATTCTACAGGCGATGTCTTCATTGTGCGCTCAAGTACCTTAGCACTCAATCTCACAAAGCGCTGCACAATTCCGTAGTGATATAACACAGACATATTGAAACCCTACAACGGCCTGACCAGCGGGTAAGGCAAGGTTGCCGAAAAGGAACGATGCACTCTGACTGGCGAAACCAAGAAACCACGTTACACCATCACCAATCCACTGGAAAAATCGAATGCCAGGAGGAAACACAACCAGTGCAAGGGTAAAGATCAATTGCAGAGAAAGACCCCAGATAACGGTTAACCACGAGACGTTCTTGCGCGCGGACTACCACAACCATGCTAGGCCAATGATCGTGACAATACCTATGCCACACTGAATCTGGGGTGTCATTGGTCCGTGTTGATTAGAACGTTCTGTTCTCCAAACGTGGCGATGAGAAAGGCAGTATTCTCTCTCGAGGTCTTAATCTTCATTGTTGTAGAATATTGCCTGCGGCCTTCTGGTCTCATAACCACAAAAGAAAGACTATGGTCTGCATCTGCAGAATTGCATCGTTCCTTAAGCTTTGTGAGTTGATCTTCACCAACGCTTTGTGGACGAATACAAACGATGTATCCCTTTACAAGTTTTTTTGTGGCTTGTTCGAGCGTTACAACTTCGTCTGCAACGATCTTCACTGTGTCTCCGTTGATTTCACACTTACCACTGACCACAACTATAGTATCGGGCTTGAGAATCTCTAAAAACTGTTTGTACTTGTCACTCCAGAAGATACATTCAGCAGAACCAGTGAATTGTTCAATCTTAACAAATGCAAACGTATTCTCACGCTTGTCGAGTCTTGTGCGGATGTCACCCACCAGACCACAAAGTCTAACAACGGTGCCATTTTTCTCAGGGTCGATTTTCGATAGAAGCATGGAACTAAATGATTGCACTGCTAGAGCATGCTCTTGAAGTGGGTGGCCAGAGACATAGAATCCAAGATATTCGCGTTCTTTGCGAAGCCTATCTCGTTCTGGCCATGGTTCAAGTTTGGGAAGAGCCGGTTCCTTAGGACGCTCAATGTCTTCTGCTCCAAACAGTCCACCAGACGTCGAAAGCGAATCATCTTGTACCTGTGAAGCATAGTGAAGAGCAGTGTCTATCACCGAAAACAGTTGTGACCGATCTCCAGACTTAAGTGAGTCAAACGCACCTGAACACACCAGCGCCTCGAGGACTCTACGATTCACAACTTTCTTTTCAACGCGTGCCGCAAAGTCAAACATGGAAGAATACGGCGCTTCTCGGCGCTCCTCGGTGATTGCGTCAACAGCCGAAACGCCAATTGTTTTAATGGCTGCCATGCCAAAATAGATCTGCTTCTTATCTGCAACGAAGGTGGCCATCGACCTGTTAACGTCCGGCGGAAGAACGTGTATTCCGTAACGTTTGGCTTCGTCTATCAGAGAGACAATCTTATTCTGATCGCTAAGTTCAGCAGTCATGTTAGCAGCAAGAAATTCAGTAGGGTAGTGAACCTTTAGCCATCCAGTTTGAAACGCCAGATACGCATACGCTGCCGAGTGAGATTTGTTAAAACCGTATTGAGCAAACTTCTGAATGAGGTTAAAGATTTCGGAGCCGAGTGCTTCATCGATCTGAGAGGTCTTGTAAGCCCCTTCTACAAATCGATTCCGTTCTTGGGCCATCGACTTTTCATCCTTTTTACCCATTGCCCTGCGCATAACGTCAGACTGAGCTAGGGTAAATCCAGCGAGAGTTTGAACCAATTGCATTACTTGCTCTTGGTAGACAATCACGCCGTAGGTACGATCGAGGATTGACTCCATTAACGGGTGCAAATACGTTATCGACTTTCTACCATGTTTCCTATCGATGAATTCGGGGATGTTTCCCATCGGACCAGGTCGGTACAGGGCATTCATTGCGATGAGATCTTCAAGCACAGTTGGCTTGAGGTCTCGCAAGGCCTTCTGCATAGGGTCTGACTCAAACTGGAAGACGGCTGTGGTTTGGCCACGAGAGAACATTTCATATGTCTCAGGATCGTCAAAGTCAATCGAGTCTAGGTCAATGTCTATCCCGTAGTTCGTTCGTATTTGATCAAGTGTTGCATCAATGATGCTTAATGTCCGTAGTCCGAGGAAGTCCATCTTGAGAAGCCCGGCCTCCTCGAGATCCTTCATGTTGTATTGCGTTGCTGGTTCAGTAGATGGCGTTTTGTAGACAGGTACAAAGTCACTGATCGGCCCAGGTGCGATAACTACACCTGCTGCATGAAGTGAGGCATTGCGAGCAAAACCTTCTAGTACCTTGGCATAACTTATCATGTCCTTAATACGCTGGTCATCCGTGGTTTTAATCCACCGCAGCTCTGGCAATTCTAAGGCATCCTTCAGTGAGTGTACCTTGCCTAGAATTACAGGGATTTTATCTGTGATGCTGTTTACCGTTGCGAGATCTATACCCATCACGCGTCCTACATCTTTTAGAACCGCCCGGGAAGACAACGTACCAAACGTGATAATCTGGGCCACTGATTCTGAGCCATATTTTTCTTTGACGTAGTCGATAACACGTTCACGTTTGTCATCTGAAAAGTCAACGTCGATATCCGGCATTGATATACGGTCAGGATTCAAGAACCTTTCAAACAACAGATCATACTTCAGAGGGTCGATATTAGTAATGCCCAGTACATAGGCCACGAGGGATCCTGCTGCAGAACCACGCCCCGGTCCCACGCGCACGTTCATCTCTCGTGCAGCACGAATGAAGTCCCATACAATGAGAAAGTAGCCAGCATATCCCATGCGTTTGATAACATTCAGCTCAAAGCTCACACGGTCGAGAATCTCGGAATTGATTACTGGGTAGCGGGCTTCAAGCCCCTTCATCGTTAGTTCTTCGAGATAGTCTTCGAGGGTATTGGCACTACTTTCTGGCGGAATGGGAAACTTAGGCAACTGAAGTTCAGTAGGGATTGTAAGATCAACCTTTTCAGCAATTTCTTCTGTTGTTTCAATTCCTTCGGCAAAGTCCTTGAATAGGTCCTTCATTTGCTTCTGCGTCTTGAGATACATCTCTGCAACGCGATACCGAAGATCCGTCTTTACATCGAACTGTCCATCGCGAGCAAACGATGCGTCTTTATTGATGTGCAGCAAAACGTTATGAGCAACGGCATCTTCCTTCTTTACGTAATGGGCATCATTGGTAACCACGATCTTAATGCCGAGTTCTTTCGCAAGCTTAGGAGCAAACTCCAGAACATGTTTGTCTTCTGGTAGACCGTGGTCTTGCAGTTCGATATAGAAGTCGTCGCCAAAAATCTCTTTGAGTTCGATGGCATTGCGTCGTGCAGTTTCAATATCACCGGCCAACATCGGAGCGTTTATTGGCCCTGCTAAACAAGCCGAAGTTGCAATCAGTCCATCATGATACTCTCGCAAGAGTTCCATATCGATACGGGGCTTATAATAGTACCCTGCGGTGTGGCCGATAGATGTGAGTTTAATGAGGTTACGGTAACCCTGTTCGTTTTTAACAAGAAGCACAAGGTGGTAGTAGTTGCGGTTCTTGCCGGCGTCCTGCACCTTCTCTCTGTCCGTGTGTTTACGAACAGCTAGATACACCTCGCAACCAACGATGGGCTTAATGCCAGCTTTTTTTGCCTTCTTGTAAAATTCAAAACAGCCGAACATCACGCCGTGATCGGTGATGGCCAGAGCCTTTTGCCCATCTTTTACTGCGGCATCGACTAGATTCTGCGGGCTTGCAGCTGCGTCTAGCAGTGAAAAGTGAGTATGATTGTGAAGGTGAACGAAGGACATGGTGTGCGAGAATACGGGATTACGGGATTACGAACCGAGCTTTTTGATTTGTTCGGATAGAGTTGATTCTATAGCCCCCTTAGCGGCTGCGCCAAACAAAGAAAGCTCGATGTGGATAACTACTTTCCGCTCCTCTACGCTAACGGTGCCGTGTCCCATTTTTCCTTTTGCGTGCAGAACGTTTCCGTCCCATCGTGTTTCGTTCAAGAGTAGGCGTATTTCGGGTCGGGACAGAACTTTGGAATCTAGTATATGACGCATTTCCGCGGCACTTTTTGTTGTTTCAATAACTTGATCAATTGTTGGCATGAGTACATAATCCGTTGTTGATGAGCGAAAAAGTTGAGGTTTAGAGTCATTAAACCCGTATCCTTGCGGGATTACGACAGGTATAACACACCCTTCAAGGATGAATTTCATGGCGGCATCGGCATCATTGTCAAAAAATATTCTCGATCTGGTTGTCGTTCGCGACCCAAAAGTAAAATCCCGTTATAAGAACGGTGAAAAAACACCAATCACGAATTTTATCGAAGATTACATGAACGGTCGCGTAGACGTGACTGTTGATGTTCAGTTGTTACTGCAGAACCGTTTAGCCTACTTCAGCTATGATATAGTTGGGCATCACATCGGCTTTGTTTTTAACAAATTCATCCCACAATTGGCCATACACTCCAAGAAGCAAGATGAACGAATCGTGCGTGATCACTACGACCGCCGAAACGACTTCTTTAAGGGCTTTCTTGGTGAGCGCATGATTTACACGTCGGCCTTCTACAAAGATGGCAATGAGTCACTCACACAAGCACAAGACAACAAGTTAAATCTTGTGAGCCAAAAACTCCAGCTCAAGGCTGGTGAAAAACTTCTTGATATTGGTTGCGGATGGGGAACACTCGTTGCTCACAGTGCTAAGTACTTTGGAACAGACTCAACTGGAATTTCTATTGCCCAAGCTGGTGTAGACCATGGCAATGCACAGATTGAAGAGTGGGGCGTAAAGGATTCTGCACGCTGTCTGAGAATGGACTACCGTGCAATTCCAGCTGCCAAGTACAACAAGATTACATGTCTCGAAATGGCAGAACACGTTGGTGTGAAGTATTTTCAACGTTTCATGAATCAGATTTATGGTCTGCTTGAGGATGATGGTTTGTTCTACCTCCAGATTGCTGGACTAAAGGCGGGTCTGCACAAAGAGTCGCTCATCTGGGGTGCGTTTATGAACGAGTATATCTTCCCTGGTGCTGATGCAAGTATGCCATTGTCATTTGTTGTTGCCCGCCTCGAAAAGGCAGGCTTTGAGATCCACAGTGTTGAGAATGTTGGTATTCACTATTCACAGACTATCCAACAGTGGTACGATAACTGGATGGCCAATCGTGATGCAGTGTACAACGAATATGGTCAGTGGTGGTATCGTTGTTGGGAAATCTTCTTGGGCTGGTCTGTAGACATTGCAGCACAAGGAAATTCAACAGCGTTCCAAATCGTCTGCAATAAGAACAGTGAGAAGTTTGACCGTCGCCGTTGGATCGGTGGCGTTAACATGGGCGAGTTTGATTTTAAGGCATAAGGGGCGTTTGCCTGGAGCTTATCGTAGCGCGCATTCCTGATAAAGGAATGCGCGCTACTTGTTACTATCAACGCAATGCTTGGCGAACACGTGAGCTTACAACATCTAACATCCAGACAACGGCTGTGATCAGGATGATAAGAGTACCAACTTCGTGGTACCTGGCAAGTCCTTGATACTGCGTTAGCAACGTCCCGATTCCTCCGCCTCCTACAAAACCAATGATGGTTGCCATCCTCACGTTGATGTCCCATCTGTATATGGTAAACGACAAAAATGGAATCACACATTGCGGAACGATGGCAAACCATAATACTTGAAGCCGCCCAGCGCCTGTTGCAGAAATCGCCTCTATCGGGCCGTCATCAACGTCTTCGATCTGTTCGCTGTATTGTTTTGTTAACGAAGCGATGGTGTGAATCACAAGCGCAAGCATACCTGCAAATGGGCCGATCCCAACCCAAACGCTAAATACGATGGCCCAAATAATGGGTTCCATCGATCGCATGATATTTAAGAAGGCTCGTAACACATAGTAGACTGTTCGTGCTGCTACACCGCGGCCCATTACATTACGAGCTGCCGGAAAGCTCAACAGAAAACTCAACGGAACGGCTATAACAGTAGCCATAAAGGCCGTGAAGATGGTAACTACCATGGCCGACAAGGCTTCACCTATCACATCGAACTCAGGCGTTAACAATGCGCCAAAGATGCGCCCAGCGCCTTGAAGTCCTTGACCAGAAAAGAACTCAATGGGCGAGATGTCCGTGATGATCCATCCACCAAGAATAAAGGCCGTTAGTGCAAACCATCCAAGGTGATATGTTAACGTTCGCGCTGGCCCGTCTGCCACGTCTAGTCCAACGTAGAGCTTCCCCAGCGAGGCACCATACAAAAGCCCAAAGAGCATCCAGGCAATCGAGCCTGCTATGATCAGACCAATCGAGATCGGACCAAAAGCGAGTGGCTGTGCGTCGAGCAATGACGGAACAACTATTCGCTCAAGAAGTGCCACAACCGAAGCACCAAGCAGAACGTCGATAAGAATGGATGATGCCTTCTTCAACGGACTTCCACCTCCACCGCTTCATCACCATAGATGGTGCGAAACCATTCTTCCGTGATTTCAAGGGGCTGACCATTAAACACAATCTCACCCGACTTTAAAGCAATCACACGTGATGCGTATTGACGGACTAACGAGAGAAAGTGAAGGTTGCAAATAACGGTTGTTCCCATATCTGTGTTGATTCGCTCTAGATAGGTCATAACAGAGTGTGACGTTGCAGGGTCGAGCGAAGCCACAGGTTCATCGGCAAGAACAAGCTTTGGATCCTGCATCAGAGCTCGAGCAATGGCAACCCTCTGCTGCTGTCCACCAGATAACGTATCTGCACGTACATTTGCTTTTTCTGATATTCCAACTACCCGAAGGGCTTCGTTTGCACGGCGTATTTGTTCAACTGTAAACCTACGGAGCATCGACGAAATGGTAGGGGAACTACCCAGGGCACCATACAACACGTTGTTGAGTACGTTGTGACGGCCGATGAGATTAAAGTGCTGGAAGACCATGCCAATCTCTGCACGGTGCGCTCGTAAGGCATCACCGGTGATGTGCGACACATCTGAATTGTTGAACGAGAGACTACCACCTGTTGGCTCGATCAAACGATTGAGGCATCTCAGAAGCGTACTTTTTCCTGAGCCTGAGAGACCAATAACAACGAGGAACTCCCCGGCCTCAACGTCAAAGGATATGCCCTTGAGCGAGTGGAAACCGTTTGGATACGTATGTGTAAGGTTGCGTACCGATAATAGTGCCATCCTGCAAGATACGCGTCCGTTCATTTTATGGGCAGTAAAACGATTTAGGTGAACAAGTATTCTAGTCTAAAGAGGAAGAAGTTGACATCGGTAACACCCTTCAAGTTGGCTCTAAGCCTTACTTTTTACGGTTTGCCTTGAATATTCCGTTGGGCTGAATGGAACTAAATGCGGTTACAACATTTTTATCATCCACATCAAATTTTACACTGTATCCCTTGAGAATCTTCAGGTCAAATTGATGCGATTCTGTGGGCACCAAATCATAATCAGGTTGGCCGGGTACCAGCATCATCAATGTGTTTTCGCCGCGGATATATACTTCTATAGTTACCCCGCCGAAATCATAATCACCAACATATTTCCGCAAGTCATTTTTCCCAATTTTTAAAGAGGGCCGCATTTTTTCGAACACGATATCCTTTACAGATGGTTCCAATACAACTTCCAACGATGTGATCTCACCTTTAAAATCTGTATTGAATTTGACTTTGGCTGCATTTCTACTTTCCACAGTTTCATCTGTTGATCTTACTCTGAATGTATCAAAATGATAATGCTGCAGGTAAGATGTAGTTCTTTTCCCTGATTCATTATAATCTGCCCAAAGAGTATCTCCCTCGATAAAAAATTTCATTTGACCGTATCCTTTGTTTTCGTAAACACCGGTGTATTCACGTAGATTATGGGATAGTGTGGTGCCTGACTTTTGATTCAGGCTGTCATTGTTAGGTTCTACTTTTGCAATGGAATCGGCTTCGAGTTTGTCAGACAATGAGGTTTTGCCCCAGGGCCGGTAGGATAGTCTCAACATTCTGTCGGCAATAAAATTGCGGATACTGGTTGTTGGTGTTCCCTGGTTGGTCGCCACAAAAATGCCGATACTGTCAGAAGGAAAAAATCCAGTGCTGGAAACAAAACCATCAATTCCTCCGCCATGCTCTACCCTGTAATGACCACGATAACTACTTATGAACCAGCCCAATCCATAATCACTCATATGTACATCTGGATTTTCAATGCCAGGTAATCCTTCGCCAGTTGTAATCTGAGCGGTTATTGCTTGTGATCTGTATCCTGCAGGAATGATCTCACTACCATTATACTTTCCATCATTGACCCAAGTGATGAGCCACTTCGCCATATCTTTTGCACAACTGTTGATGGAACCGGCGGGCCCGATGGCATCAATATTGTGATAAGGAATTTTTTTTGGCTTATTGTTTTCTGTGGTATATGCCAATGCATGATCGGCCGAATTTTCCATGTCAACTACTGACGTATTGGTATTGTTCATTCCCAAAGGTTTCAGTATTCGTACTTCTATATTTTCTTCCCAACTTTTACCGGTTAGTTTTTCAATCACCATGCCCAGTGCGAGAAACATAAAATTGTTATACTGAAATTTCTCTCTCAATTCAGCAGAAGGTTCATGGTGTTGTACACGGGACAATAATTCACTACGGGTGGCAGTAGAACCTTCCCATGAAAAATCGTGACGCGGCAGGCCCGTACGGTGGCACATCAGGTCTCTCAGGGTGGCATATTTATTGGTGTACTCGTTTTTAAAAATTAATTCCGGCAGATATTCTCTTACGGGTTTATCCAAACTCAGATTACCTTCTTTTTCCAGCATACCAAGCATGGAGGCAGTAAATGCTTTGGTGCAGGAACCAATCGCAAACTGGGTATTTTCTGTGACAGGAATTTTCTTTTCATAATCGCTATAGCCAAAGCCTCCTGTGTAGATCACTTTATTTTTTTCTACTACCGCAATCGTTACACCCGGTGCATCCCATTCTTTCAGAAGTCGTAAGGCAAAAGTGTCGAGGCCTTGCAGTCTCTGATCCGTTGATGGCTGTGCAAGTGCACTTAGAGAAACAGAAGATGTAAGAATAAAGATTAAAAATTTTCTCATAGAATTTAGGTTTCAGTTGTTGTAAAGTTTGAAGTTGTGGAGTCTGGTACGGCTATGTAGTTTCCATCCGCCAAATACCCAATCCCAGAATTGTAACCGTAACTACAGTCCACAATGGGATAGATTCCTTGGGTGTTGCTATGCTGAATGAATCTACATGGATATTCGGTACAGGCAGGAATAGAAGCAGCGGAACGATGCAAATAAGAAATATTCCTACGCCAATGTAGGAGCCATAGGCAAGTACCCACATCAAGAAACGATTGGGAGGTTGCGATTCCGCAACGGCCTTCATGATCAGTGCCGTATGATCAAGAGAAGGATGGACGGCCATAGCGTGACGATAGATCTGTCCTAGCCGCGCATCCCCTTCGCCAATGGAGTCCAGGATTTCATTACTCAAGCGTTTGGTTGGTTCATTAGAATTAGACATGAGGTATCTCGAGTTCTGGACAGCGCCGTACAATAGCATTTCTTAAGAGAGCACGCCCCCGATTCAATCGAGTTTTAATTGTTCCGAGTGGCATCCCAGTGATTGCAACGATCTGATCATACGAACATTCTTGACCGTAGAAAAGGTCCATAACTGCAGAGTAGGTAGGGGACATGTTCGTCATTTCTTCACGTATGATTTCGTTCAAGATATGGTCATCAATTTGGTCAAAGATATATGGTTCAATCCAGTGAGGAGTATCGTCTTCGATGAGTTCAACTGAGATGGGAGTTCTGCGACTCTTCTGAAGTGCATTTAATCCAGTTGTGTAGACAATTCGATAAAACCAGGTTGAAAACGCGGAGCCCCCTTTAAAAGAAGCCAATGAGGTAAATGCCTTAACAAAGGAATCTTGCACGAGATCTTCTGCCAAATGTTCATCGTGCACGATACTACGAGCAAGAGTAAGAGCTTTAGTTTGATATGCGGCAACAAGCAGAGAGAATGCCTGCTTGTTGCCAGATAGCACACGGTTGATGATCTCAGCGTCGGTCATTTCTTTTCGAGTCGGTTGGCGATCAAGTGATACCCGATAAGCCCCATGCCACCAAAGAGAAGGGAGCTTGAGATAAAGACAAGGGGCTGATAGTTTGATTCAATCATCAAACTGACTTCGATGAAGAATGCCACCAGCAGACCAAGTCCTATACCTGCGAGCAACATACCAAATCGCAGAGCACCGTATTTCTTACTTGATTCGTCGTTACGATCGATGAGGAGGGACGGATCCATTCCTTTTTCAATCATAGCCATACGCAGAGCACGCTTAGCCTCGATGCCGCGCCAGACCACGAGGAACGCCCCGATGATTGCTATGATTGGAATCATTACACCTATGATGTCCGTTGCATTTGTACCCTGAGGCGGGCGACGAAGACTAGTTTCGCTCAATACGAAGTTGTGAACCTGCTGCATACTGTCGAGGAGGAATTGTTCTCTGGCTGTGTTTCCGCCAGAGTCGTTTTGCGGCGAGATCGTCTCCTGGATCACCAGGCCATCCTTAGAAACGGAGGTGAGTGTCTTGGAGACAGTGGTGGACTCTTCGGAGTGCAGGAATGTCACGCCCAGGAGGGTAAGGATCACGATGAGAAGGTGTTTCACGAAAGAACCTAATGAAGTGTGGAATTTCTAGTTTAGACAGCGAGAGTGGGTCAGGGTTTCACGTAGATTTGTTGATCCTATGAAAAATATCATTGTAACAATTGACGGACCTGCTGGGGCAGGCAAAAGCACCACAGCTAGGCGCATTGCGGAGAGGCTGGGATATGTGTATATCGACACAGGAGCAATGTATCGAGCGGTAACCCTTGCCGCACTGCGCCAAAGCACGCTGTTCTCCAATGAAACGCTTGGTGATCTTGCAAGTGGCTGCGACATACGCATGGAGCCTGGATTTGGCGGCCAAAGTGTATTTCTCAATGGCGAAGACGTTTCTACCCAGATCAGAGCATCCGATGTTACCAATAACGTTAGCCAAGTGAGTGCCTTCCCTTTGGTTAGGCGAGCGCTTGTGCAGCGTCAGCGCAGCATCGGCCTCAACGGCGGAGTAGTGATGGATGGCAGAGATATTGGCAGCGTAGTTTTCCCCTATGCAGAAGTTAAAGTGTTTCTTATAGCCGAAACCGAAGAACGGGTGCGCCGCCGCCTTGCTGAAGCGCAGGCACGAGGCGAGGACATCGATGCAGAAATGGTACGTCACCAAATTCTCGATAGAGACAAGATCGATTCTGAGCGGGAGGCCAGCCCCTTAATTAAACCTGACGGAGCAACAGAGATTGACACCACACGTCTTACAATAGACGATCAAGTAGAGGCTATCCTTAAGCTTGTGCACATTTATCAACAAACCTATGATCTAGGCTCTCTCTACATCAAAACATGAATGTTACAATCGACAAATTTAGTGGCTTCTGTTGGGGTGTTGTACGCACAGTACAAATCGCCGAGGATCAGCTTGCCGAAACCCGTGCTAATCGCAATGTATATGTCCTTGGCAACATCATACATAACCCAAAAGAGATTGAACGCCTCGAATCAAAGGGGCTTCGTACAATCTCTGTTGATGACTTTCCTCGGCTAGCAAATTCAGGAGCAAAGGTGATCATCCGCGCCCACGGAGAGCCTCCTGCTACGTATCGTAAGGCCTGGGAGAATGGTATTGAGATTGTTGATGCTACATGCCCGGTAGTGACGAAGCTTCAAGAACGAGTGCGTAAATTTTGGGATCAAGGATACCAGATCGTCATATTTGGTAAGCATGATCATGCAGAAGTATTAGGTGTTAGAGGCGTGGTTCAGGACCAATGCGTGGTTGTTACGTCTGTGGAGGAGGCAATGAACAACGTAGCACTCAACCGCAAGACAGTGTTGTTCTCGCAAACAACGATGGATAGGCCAACATTCGTGGCCGTACGTGACACTCTTAAGACCCGTATCTCGGAACTTGTTGTTGATACATTAGAAGACATCGCAACTGAGTTCCACGCCAAAGACACGATTTGTGGTCAAGTAAGCGGTCGAGAAAGCCAGCTTGCAAAATTCGCCGCGCAAAACGATGTTATCCTCTTTGTTGCAGGCCACGCATCCTCCAATGGTAAGGTCCTGTATAACGTTGCTAAAGCCGCAAATCCGAGAACATACTTTATTGAACGAGCAGAAGAGATAGACCCAGAATGGTTACGAGACGTAACATCTGTTGGGATTTCGGGAGCCACAAGTACTCCACAGTGGTATATGGAAGAGGTGAGAGAGTTGATAGTTACGAATTACGAATGACGAATGACGAATTGCATCTGCTACTCGCCCGCCTTCACCATCAACTCCGTACTCACCTGCGCCCCTCGCCGCACCAGCACAACATACGTGCCCGTGGTCAACATGCCTACGTCGATCTCGTTGTCCGACACCAAGGTAATATTCTGCACGCGACCCATCATGTCTACGACGGTTACTACCGCCGCTTCTGCCTCGCCAATGTCAATGCGCACCCTGCCTGTTGTTGGGTTTGGGTAGAGATGCAAAGGGGGCGATGTGTTGGCTTCTTGAACCGACACCGGTAAGTCGTGTCGTAGAATCAGGCCGCCGTCGCCTACGGCAAATACGCGAGAGCCCCCTGCAATAGAAATTGAGTTGATGGACCTACCATCCGAGGGCACGTTGTCGTTTTTCCAAGTGGTGCCGCCATCCGTGGTGGAGTAAATATTTCCCGCTGTGTCTCCGATGAAGCCACGCAGTTCGTCGGCAAAGGTGATGGTGTTGACGGTGTAGGGGAAAACATACTTTGTAGAGTCCCAGGTTTCGCCAGCATCGGTAGTGAAAAGGACGCGCACATTATAATACGGGTAGGGAGGCGTGCGCTGTGGAGCTTTCTTATGGCCACCGATCCATCCCTGTTTCTCACCGTGCCAATACATTGTCTTAGCAATGAACCATGATGAACCAATGTGCAAATTCCATCCATCTACGAGGCTCCACCAATCAGATTCTGATCTTCTAGAAAACAATTCTGTGAATTGCAACCATTCTGCAATTGTCCAGCAACCTACGTAGCGGGTTCCGTTAGAACTTACTGCTACTACCCGACAGTCGCCCTGTGGAGGAAACACGTGGTAGGGTAGCGTATCGAGCCACGTTTCTCCCCCGTCATTTGTAGTAACTGAAGCGCGACAAGCCCAGCAATACCCGGCAGCTACTCCATGCAATTCATCTTTGAAACTAATCGCTTTGTATGTATTCATAGCCTCATTGAATTCATCTCGCCGCGGGTGGTTGTGCACCGTTCTCCAAGTGTTTCCTCCGTCTGTAGATCTCAGTATATTCTTTCCGGCTATGAAACCAAGGGTTTTCGAAGCAAAGTAGATGCTGTTTCCACCTGGGCCAGTCCTACTCCACTGGAGTCCACCATTCGTTGTGCGAAAGCAATCGTTGGCGCTAATTACAAAGCCCGTATCAGAGCTGATAAAATATGTAGCCGTCATTGACTGATTACGAGGAGATGTTAACACCTGCCACTGTGCAGGCATGGTGCCGTTGGCAATCAGGATGAAAAGAGATAAGATGATTAGTATGCGTTGCATGGGCTACTCGTTCCTCCTCACAAGCAACGCCGTACTCACGTTCGAGCCTCGCCGCACCACAACAATGTACGTGCCTGTGAGTAGCATGCTCACGTCGAGCTCGTTGTCTAACACCACGGTAATATTCTG